>Ga0335072_10003731_pt1 | contig 22813 bp, 24 predicted proteins | sample Lox_Sample_21_FD_206725 | JGI IMG/M metagenome (GOLD analysis project Ga0335072, IMG submission 206725) | Soil microbial communities from Loxahatchee National Wildlife Refuge, Florida, United States - Lox_Sample_2.1 | ecosystem: Environmental > Terrestrial > Soil > Wetlands | place: USA...
AGTTGAGCACGACGATATCGGCGAAGCCGTCGACAGCCTCGCCGGCGCCCTGCACCACGGTGGCCGGGCGGCGGGGAGTCCAGCGGGCCGCCTCACGGGCCCAGCTGGTCTTGACGACGTTCGGCACGACGACGAGCAGCGGGTAAGCGTTCGCTGCTTCCGCGGCGAGCAGCGCCTGGGCCGTCTTGCCCAGACCCGGCTCATCAGCGAGCAGGAACGTCCGGTGACCGGCAGCGGCCGCGGCGACCAGCTGCCCCTGGTGCGGCATCAGTTCCAGTCCCGCCGGGGTGAACCGTGCCGTGGGCGCCGGGAGCGCCATACACGCCGGGGTTCCCCCGCCGGCACGCTCGAAGGAACTCAGCAGCGGGCCGAGCAGCTCCCAGCCGGCCAGGCGGCGCGGACGGGAGGTGGGCTGCGGGACGGCGGAGAAGTCGGGGGCGAGGAAGGGGTTGGCCAGCTGCCGGGAGATCACCGACTGCGGCACGGCGCTCCGCTCCGGGCCGACGGAAGCTGTAGCGGTCTCCGCCGGCGCGATCTCTTCGGGCGCCGGCGCGATGCCGAGGTCCCGCAGCATTTCCCGCTTGAGCGACCTGGCCGCGTCGGAGACGCCGGAGCCCTCGGCGAGCAGCGCCAGTAGCTCAGCGTCCTGGACAGCGGTCGTCGCCAGGATGGCCGCGATGCCGTCCAGCCTCTTGAGCTGCTCGGCCCGATGACTGTCGCTTCCGCCCGCCGTCCGGACGCGGGCGCGCTCGTCGCGCAGCAGCAGGGCGACGGCCTGGAATTTCGTACGCACGGCCGGCGTCACGCGGCCGCGACGGGCAGCCGTCTCGACCTCCCCGACAGTCCGGGCGAGCACCGAGACGACGTCACCGCGGCGGTGGACGGGTCGCTGCTTCCGCGCGGCGGTATGGCGAGCGCCCTTCTGGCGCTGGCCTGGTCGAGCCACAGACATCTCCTCTGGAATGCCGGGGCGCGGTGGCCACGGCAGCATGCCGCACTGTCCCGCGGCCGGGACGAGGGGACGTCCCGAGCGCAGGGCCTGGTGCTTCGAACGCCGGGCCGACTGCGGATCTCCAACGATCAACGCAGCGGGTCCGGCAAAGCGTTTCGCGCGGACCCGGAGCCGCCGACGGGCGGGCTCGTAACCACAGCATCGGAAGCCGCCGGACGACCGGCTCGGTTCTTGGGTACCGCTCATGCTAACGCATGCCAGGGCGCATAATTCCCGGCCGCACCGTGGGTGAACGTCCTCAGCTGCCGCGGGCAGGGTCAGGCACCGGGGCCTGGTGTGAGACCCTGCTATGCCCGGGTGGCCAGCCGGCAGCCGTGAACCCGGCTAAGCGCCGTCCCGCAAATGATCTCCAGTCGGCGGCTCGGTCGCCAGATCCGATGACCTGATCGGCCACTGGCTGGCGCCAGAATTACGTTATGGCAAAGATCCGCGACATAGTGTTCGACGCCCGGCATCCAGCGTCGGCTGCCCGATTCTGGGCCGGGGCTCTGGACGACTACGAAGTCGCACCCTATGACGACGCAGAGCTAGACAGGCTGCGCGGCCTGGGCACCAGCGATCCAGAGTATGACCCCACCGTCCTGGTTGAAGCTGGCCCTGGTGGTGTACCGCGACTATGGTTCCAGCTCGTACCCGAGACCAGAATCGTCAAGAACCGCGTGCACCTGGACCTGGTAGCCACCGACGCTGACGCCGAGGCCGAGCGGCTCACCGGGCTCGGAGCCAGCGTGCTAGCGAGATACCCTGGCTGGATCACCCTGGCCGACCCTGAGGGTAACGAGTTCTGCATCCAGCGCTCCGAGCCGTCGGCAACGGCCAGGTAATCGCACTCTTTGGGCCCATACCGAGTTCACCCATCTGCCGCAGACCGGGCACGTGTACCGGGCGGTTACGATGCGTTCGCAAGGGCCCATCCAGGCATGGCGCCCAGGGATTGACCCTGAAAGCTGGCGCACATAACCGGCCAGCCGGAGGAGCGGCTGACCTGGGATCAGTGCTCGGGTTCGTACTTGAAAGAGAGCTGGAGCTTGGTGCGATAGGTGATCGCCCCGCCCTCGTCCAGGTGAATGTCCTGCTTGACGACCTCGGCCACCCGCAGATCGCGGAGCGTCCCGGCGGCGGTCCTGATCGCCTCCGCTGCTGCGTCTTCCCATGAAGTGCTGCTTGTCCCGATGATCTCGGTCACCCTGTACACGCTCATAACGCTCTCCTTTGACCGCGTGCGGCCCGTCCGGGACTACTGCGGCCAGCCTGTCACAGAGCGCCCCTGCCTGTCGCCGATGCAGCCGGTGTCCACAATGCCGACTCCTCCCCCCGACGATCGCTGCGGTGTCGGAACGCTCGGCCATGCTTGATATGCGGGGTGATCGTGAGGCGGCAAGACCGAGAACCCTGCGCCTCGATCACCCACATGATCAGGATTATGTGGCCCGTAGGCGTAGGTGACCGAGGTCACCCACATAATGCCGCGTACAGCACGCGGAGGCTGATCGTAGGACTTATCCGCATACTGGAGCGCCTGGCACATCATCCAAACTGACGGGCGTGAGGTCGACACTGCGCTGTGCGGGCCGCACTTACGTCCCCTGTTGGAGATGCGCGCGACGCTGCACGAGGGCTGGACACGCTTGGCCCATCCAGCCGGCAACTCCGGCGGGCGCCGTCCGGGCTCGTTGTGGCGCCTGATCAGGCTGGGCGGCTCCCGTACCTGACCCGGTTCACGCCTCGGAGGAGGCCGGCTTGGCGGTAGTGCGGGCGAGCAGCAGGGCGATGTCGTCTCGGGCTGGGGGGCCGAGGCTGGCCAGCACGCTGTCGCCCAGGTCGTCCAGTGATCGTGGGGGGCCGGCGGCCAGGGCGCGGGCGAGCCGGGACATGCCGGCGCCGATGTCTTGGCCCGGCAGCTCGACCAGCCCGTCGGTGTACAGGGCCAGCACACTGCCTGCGGGCAGGTCGATGTCGGTGGCAGGGTAAGGCCCTGCGCCCGCGCCGAGCATTACCCCGCCCGGCACGTCGAGGAATTCCACCGCGCCGCCAGGGTGGCGCAGCGCGGGCGGCAGATGCCCGGCGCTGGTGAGCCGGCACCGCCGCGACGCCAGGTCATACGCTGCGTACAGGCACGTGGCGCCGGCCTCGTCGGCGTCGGCGGCGACCACCGTGCTGAGCTGGGCCATGATCTCTTCCGCCGTGTGCCCGAGGCGGGCCAGGGCCGCAGTGGTGGTCCGCAGCTGGCCCATGAGCGCGGCGGCGTGGATGCTGTGGCCGGTCACGTCCCCGACCACCAGCGCCACCTGGCCTCGATCGAGCGCGATGACGTCGAACCAGTCGCCGCCGGCCTGCGCGGCCTGGCTGGCCGGCTGGTAGCGGTAGGCGATGCCGAGCCCGGGCACCTCGGGGATGGCCCGGGGCAGCAGGCTGCGCTGCAAGGTCACCGCCGCGTCGTGCTCTCGCGTGTACAGCCGGGCGTTGTCGATGTGCACTGCCGCGCGGGAGGCCAGGTCGCTGACCAGCCGCACATCAGCCTCATCGTAGGGCTCGGGGTGCTCAGCCCGGGAGAGCGCGGCGACCCCCAGGGTGACGCCCCGGGCGGTCAGCGGCACCACCATGGCCGTATGCACCCCCCTGGTGAGGAGGGCTTCCGCGTTGCCAGGCGCGTACCAGATCCGGCTCCTTACCTCGGTCCGATTCCGCGCCACGAGGGTCTTCCCGAGTGAGAGCGCCACGGCGACCGGAGTGGCCGGAGCGGTGATTAGATCGCCTGCCTGGGTAGACAATCTTGGCCCTGGTTGCGCCATCGCGCACCGCGACCCGGCGAAGCCGCAGGGGGAGTGAGCCGGGGACCGGGAGATCTTCACCCCGCAGCACCTCGTCGCACAGGTCGACGCTGATGCGATCGGCGAGCTCGGGCACGGCCAGGGCGGCCAGTTCCTCAGCCGTGCGGTGGATATCGAGCGTGGTCCCGATCTGGCGGCTGGCCCGCTCGAGCAGGTCGAGCCGAGCATTGGCCTGCACCCGGTCGGTGACGTCAATGAGCAGGCCCACCGCCCCGAGCACTTGGCCGTCGTCTGTCACCCGGTACGCCGACCAGGACAGGACCCGGCGCTTGCCGGACAGGGTCTGCTCTATATGCATGTCGACCACGGGAACGCCCCGGTTGATCACCTGCTCGGCGAGGGTGCGTTCGGCCAGGGCCGTGTCCGTGCCAGCCTGACCATCTGAGGGCCGGCGGCCGAGGATCGCCTCGTCGGGGAGGCCCACCAGCCGGCGGAACGCCTCGTTGGTGCGCCTGGCGCGCAGCTCGCAGTCGCCGAAGACCATGGGGATCGGTGACTGGTCGAACAGCACGTCCAATTCGCGGATGGAAAGGCCAGAATTAGGAAGCGATTGCATGATGACGTTCCGTAAATATCACTATTATAAGTGATGCATTATTCTGGTATGTGGCGCATTGTCACCTCGTTGTCCAGAGACGTGCAACCAGCGGAGCGGAAAATCGGCACTGATTACCAACTTTAGCGATCCCGGCGTACTGCGGTGATCAGCCCTTCCCGGCGGGATGCGGCCAGCGCCTGAGCGTGGCTTTGGCCGCCGTCCGCACCGTGCCGGGATTGGGCCCGGCGGCGCTTGGGGCGTGCTCGCTGGCGCTGGTCAATGACTCCTACCTCGACCCGGGAGAGCGGGCACGTGCCATGGGCTTGTGAACGGCTGGCGGGCGGCGGCTTCGCTGGCCGTTCGTTGCCGCGGCAGCACCCGGAGCACACGCACGATGAAAGCCCGGAAATCTTCCATGAAGTGGCGCAAGAACCGCGCCGTGCTGGCGTCGGTAACCTCACCGGCGTCGGTGATCATGCCCGGTGTGAAGTGGATATACGCCTCCGGCGTACTCATCTGTGGGGAGTCGCAGTAGCACAGCGCGGAGCGCAGGCTGTGCTGAGCAAGTGCTGTCCCGAGCTTGCCCGGGGACATGCCGATCACTGCCGAGGGCTTGCCCGCGAACGAGTTCTGCCCGGGCGGGCGGCTCCCCCAGTCGATGGCGTTCTTCAGGGCGCCGGGGATGGAGCGGTTGTACTCCGGGGTCACGAACAGCACGGCGTCCACGGCGGCGATGGAGTCCTTGAGCGCCCTGCCCTCCCCGGGTAGCCGGCGTCGTAGTCATAGCTGTACAGCGGAGATCCTTGATCGGAATCTCCACGAATTCCATATCTGGTGGGGCCAGGCGGATCAGCGCCCTGGCCAGCATGCGGTTGATCGAGGCGGTCGCCAAGCTACCGACGATGTAGCCCACCTTGTACCTGCGATGACAAAGAAGATCGCCCGGCCGTCGGCAGGCCGGACCTCCGGCGGGCCTACGATCGTGACCAGCGTTCCGCCGGCGCGCACCAGCGGGGCTGAGCGTTCGAAGACCTCGCCCCCCAATTACATCGAACACCACGTCGACCTCGCCAACCTCCTCCAGCCGGTCGGCCTGCAGGTCCACGAACGCGTCCGCGCCTAGCCCCAGCGCAACCTCCCGGTCCGAGGCACGACCGGTGCCGATCACGCGGGCGCCCAGTTCGCGGGCGAGCTGCACCGCGATCGACCCGACGCCGCCCGCCGCGCCGTGGATCAAGATGGTCTGGCCGGTCTTGAGCTCTGCATGGTCGAACGGGCCTTGCCAGGCGGTCAGCCCGGAGATCGGTACAGCTGCGGCCACAGTGTGGTCGATGTCCGCCGGGAGCGGGGCGAGGTTGCGGGCCTCCACCGCGGTCAGGCATCGCGCGGGCGGCGCTGGAAGACCGAATGGGATGTTCGGCGCTGCTGCCGAGCTGGGTTAGCCGGTGCCGCCCAGACGGACCGCGATAACTTGGCCGATACCCCTGGCGGCGTGGGTCAGCCCCTGAGGTGTCGTGCGCCGTAGCCTGGCTACCAGATACGGACCCGAGCTGCAGGCTCGAGCCACAACTCGTCGGTGGCACGGACATCAAACGCGTCGTAGAACTCGTCGAGGTTCCGCACGATCTGGTTGCAGCGGAACTCGCCGGGGGAATGCGGGTCGGTGGCGAGCCGCCGGATGACTTCCTGGTCACGGGTCTTTTGCCGCCAGGAACGGCCCCATGACAAGAAGAAGCGCTGGGCTCCCGTCAAACCATCGATGACTGGCGCTTCCTCGCCGTGCAACGACAGCAGATAGGCCTTCCATGCGATGCCGAGGCCGCCCAGGTCCCCGATGTTCTCCCCGATCGTGAGCGCCCCGTTCACGTGCTGGCCGGGAGCCTGATTCGGCGCCAGAGCGTTGTACTGCTCGATCAGCGACCGGGTCAAGGCGTCGAATGCGTCCCGATCGGCTGCGGTCCACCAGTCGGTGAGCCTGCCGTCACCGTCGTACTTGGAACCCTGGTCGTCGAAGCCATGGCCGATCTCATGGCCGATAACCGCGCCGATCGCCCCGTAGTTGGCCGCGTCGTCGCGGCCCGGATCGAAGAACGGATCCTGCAAGATCGCTGCCGGGAACACGATCTCGTTCATGCCAGGGCTGTAGTAGGCGTTGACAGTCTGCGGGGTCATGAACCACTCGTCACGGTCGACCGGCTGGCCGATCTTGGTCAACTGGCGGCGGAACTCGAAAGCATGGGCGGCGCGCACGTTGCCCATCAGATCCGCCGGGTCGACCTTCAGGGTGGAGTAGTCGCGCCAGCGGACCGGGTAGCCGATCTTCGGGGTGAACTTCTCCAGCTTCTCCAGGGCCCGCCGGCGGGTGCGTTCCCCCATCCACTCAAGCTCGCTGATGCTCTGGCGGTAGGCCTCCAGGAGGTTGGCCACCAAGGCGTCCATCCGCTCCTTGGCCCCGGGCGCGAAGTGCCGGCCAACGTAGACTCGCCCGATAGCTTCGCCCATCGCCCCGCCTGCCAGCGAGACACCCCGCTTCCAGCGCTCACGCAGCTCGGATGTGCCGCTCAGCGTGCGGCCGTAGAAGTCGAAATTCTCCTGGACGAAGGCTTCCGACAGGAATCCGGCGGCGCTGTGGATAATCTGCCAGCACAGCCAGTCCCGCCACGCCGGAAGGTGTTCCTCGGTAAGCAGCGAGGCCAGCCCGGTACTGAAGCTCGGCTGGCGCACCACGATCTCGTCAAAGGCGCCGGCGGGCGGGTCCAGGGCCGCCAGCCAGCCGCGCAGGTCCGGCCCCTCAGAGAGGGCCTCGCTCCAGGTGAACAGGTTGTAAGTCTTCTCAATGTCGCGGCTGGCGACCCTATCCCAGTGGTGGCCAGCCACTGCCGTCTCCAACTCGAACACTCGCTTGGCTGCCCGGTCGGCGTCCGGCAGGCCGGCCAGCTCCAGCATGCGCTGCACATGACCGGCGTACGCGTCCCGGACGCCAGCGAACCGCTCCTCGCGGTAGTAGCTCTCGTCCGGCAGCGAGATCGCACCCTGCTGGAAGAAAACCACGTAACGGAGCGGGTTGCCAGGGTCGGTGGCGACAAAGAGCCGGTACAGACCCCCGATTCCCAGTCGCCCCAGCCGCCCGATCGTCTCGAGCAGCTCCGGAATGGCGCTGACGGCTCGCGCCGCCGCGAGCGCCTCGCTGATGGGCCGCGAGCCGAGCTGCTCGGCTCGCTCGGCGTCCATGAAACTGGCATACAGGTCGCCGAACTTCCGCTCCTCACTGCCTTGTGGTGCCGCTGCGGCCTCTTCCACGATCGCACGCACCGCTTTCTCAGCCTCTTCGCGCAAGATCATGAACGAGCCGTAGCTGGCCCGGTCGGCGGGGATCTCGGTTCGCGCAAGCCACCGGCCGTTGACGTGCCGGAACAAGTCGTCCTGAGGGCGGATATCAGGATCGAGCTCGTTGCAGGGGATACCGGACGGGAGCGTCATGCGCTCTAGCGTAGGACCGGCCATGGCCACGGCCGAGCCCAATAGATTGCCGCCACACCCGTCTCCCGGTGCCGGGCGCATGACCAGATGTTCTGGGTTCCGCAACTTGCCAAGCTTCAGGCGTCGGCAGAAGCCGAATCGGCAGGGCACGATGCCGCGTTCACATTTCACTCCTCGGTGTGAACTAGCGACCAGAAGGTCACTTGAGGTGCTTGCGCTGATCAGGCGGTCGCTAGCGGTCGGTTAAGGTCGGCGGCATGCGGTGCGGCTGCTGCACTTCCTGCTGCACCTCACCCCGGGCGCCCGGTCCTGCCTCTGTGCTGTCCCTGGCCGTGGCCAGCAGGGCCAGGAACGGGCCGACCCGGTGGCCTTCCTGGGCGGGATGGCGGAACAGGCTGTCGTGGTTCACGGTGTACCGGGTACGGCGGCCAACCCGGGTGCGGGCGACATAGCCGGCGGCCTCCAGATCGGCCACGATGGCCTGCGCTGTGCGTTCGGTAATGCCGGCCGCTGTGGCGATATCCCGGATCCGGGCCTCTGGGCTGCGGGCGATCTCCACCAGCACGTGGCCATGACCGGTTAGCAGCGTCCAGCTACCGCCGCGCTCGTCGGGAAAACTCATATCTCCCGAGCATAATCCCGTGTGAGAATCCTCGCGAGAGAAAACACATGAGATTTTTCTCGTGCTTCTATTGACAGGCACGAGATGCTTCCCGATCCTGGTAGGGCCGGACCGGGCCCACGGCCTTCTGGCCAGCGGCGCCGGTCAAGCACCCTAGGCAGGGACTCTCTCTGAGGGCTCAGGAAAGCGGGCCGCCTCACGCCAGCCATGCCGCCCGGGCAAGCGGGTCGGCAGCAGCACAAGGGGTGACGATGCCTGAAGTCAGGCTCCCCGTTGAGGTGGTCCGCGGCGTTCCGGTGGTGACGGCTCCCGAAGAGATTGATATCACCAACGCCGCCGCGCTGCGGGCAGCCCTGCTCGAAGCAGCCGCGCACCAGCGCGGTGCGATGGTAGCGGACATGTCCGGGACCCAGTTCTGCGATTCGGCCGGGCTTCACGTCCTGGTACGCGCGCACAAGAGAGCCCAGACCGAGGGCGGCGAGCTGCTGCTAGTCGTCCCCGCCACCACCGTCCTGCGTATCTTCGCAATCACCGGCATCGATCGCATGATCCCCAACTTCTCGAGCCTGGAAGACGCCCTGGCTGCTCCCCCCAGCCGAACTGCCAGCGACCGCCCAGACAACGCGGATCAAAGCCTGACCGAGCCGAGTCGCCCCGCCTCGCGGAAGCCCGTAGCGAACGCCGCTCCGCTACTTGACCGGCGAAGGATGGCTCCCCCGTGACTGACCTGGAACAGGTAACAAGGCCGGTCGTCGTGCACCTCCCGGCCGAAATCGACATGGGTAACGCCGAGCGCGTCGGCGAAGAGCTCTGCTCAGCCTTCATACAAGGCGCCGCTGTCGTGATCGCGGACTTGACCTCGACGGTCTTCTGCGACTGCGCCGGGGCGCGCCAGTTCGTGCTGGCTCATAACCACGCGGACGCCCGCCATACTCAGATTCGCTTCGCGATACCCGACCGCAACCTGCTTCGCGTACTGACGCTGACCGGCCTTGACCAACTGCTGTCGATTTACCCGAGCTTGGACGCGGCGATATCCGCAGCGCCAGCGCTGGCCGGGAACGCGTTATCCCGGTAATCGGGCCTGGCGGCCTCCGGTGCTGGGCCCGGGCACGACGGGTTCAATCGCCGCAACGGGGCATCGGTCTCCGCACTGCCGGACCCGCGACGGCCCGGCCGCGGGCTGGAGGCGCCAGCTGGGCCGGTCTGCCAGGAAAGAGCCACCATTACGCCCGCTGCGGTTAGGTGGGCCCACAGCCCGACGGCCGGTCAGCCTGGGTATCGATCCCGCCTGGGTGTACCCGAGGCAGCTTCCGGCCGGTGCCACGCCTCAGATATGGCCGCCCAGGCCTCCCCGCGGCCACGTCATCAGGCGTCTTGCCGGTAGCGTCCAGATAGGCGCGGCCTTCGGAGAGGTCGTGGGGGCGCAGCCGTCTGTGGGTGAGCCAGTACGGGGATGCCTATGGCAAGCAGCACGAAGGCCTCGATCTGAGGCTGATCGAACAGCAACCCGGTGCGGCGAGCAGGGCGGCAGTGTCGGGGTACACCTCGAGGGCTCCCGCCCCCCGCAGCTGCTCTTCGGCGATTCCACCGGAGAGCAGGCAGATGCCGGGGATGCCCGCCCGCCGGGCCGCGATCGCGTCCCCGACCATGACGGCCCGCGTCCGGTCGGTGCCGGACGCGCTCAGCGCCCGCTCCACGATGTGCGGGTCCGGCTTGGCCCGCTCGACGGCGGCAGAGCAAATCACCGTGCCGATCACGTCACGGGCTCCGATGGCGTCCAGCATCAGGTCTATCTCGTCGTCTTTGGCGCTGTTGGCCAGCACCACCTGCAGCCCGAGGCCGACGGTCGCCGTGAGCAGGTCCGGCGCTCCGGGCAGCGGGCGCATCCTGGAACGCCTCCCACCAGGCGGCGACGTGCAGGTAATTGGTGTCGAGCAGCGTGCCGTCTACGTCGAAGATCACCCCACCGCGGCCGGGCTGGCCGGTCGTTCACCGGATCTCTAGCTTCCGGCCGATCACCTTGCCCGCGGCGCTCACTCGGAGCTCTTCCAGCAGGTCTGCCTGGCGCCGGGCCCGGGAGATCAGCTCGTCCAGCTGGCCGGAGTCGAGCCGGGTGTCGGTCTCGGCCAGGGCCCGCAAGGTCCGCCAGCCTGCGGCCTTGCCCTCCACCCCCAGCCGCATCATCTCGAGTTCCTCCAGGCTGCTAAGAGGTGACCGGGCCAGAAGGTGGCCGTTGAGCTTCAGCCGCGCGGCTTTCTCGCCGATCCAAGCGGCGCAGACCTTGTAACTGCGGACGGGGATGCCGAGCGCGGCCATGATCTCGAGCAGCGCGGCACGATCCTGCGCGACCTCGGCAGCGAAACGCTGCAGCGCGCCGCCCGGGTCGCCTTGGTGTGACCCTGCCACCCGCCGGGCCAGCTCGGCCCCGCCGGTCGCACCCGCAAGGTGATCGTTGAGGTAGATGCCCAGCAGCTCAGGCTCAGAGCGTCCGATGCCTGCCGTTGCGCCTATCTTGGCCATGGCTCCTCCACGTCAGACGTTTAGCGTTCCCCGTACTGCCCCTCACATCTCCTAATGCCCGTCACGCGCGGCTTATGCATCGACGGCATCGACGGGGCCACCGGCCCGCCCACGCACGCGCCGGGGCCCGGACGTAGCCGGGGCCGCCCGGAGAAACGCGATCCCGCCGTCAGGCTCGCTGGCCTTTGAGGGGTTCGGGTATCTCGAACGCACAGGTCCTCCTATGAGCGGCCGCAGCACTGCGAAGCCTGCCCAGGACCGCCCAAGCCGAAGGCCGGTCAGCCTCCGGGTCTGCAGCCGGACTGTCCGGGCCGAGCGGGAGGCCGTCCACGGCGACCGGGCCGTCGTGATGCGAGCTGCTCGGGCCCCGGGATAGATGGGGCGCGACATTCCTTTCCGGCCGTACTTCGGGTTCCCGCTACCCGGCTATCCGCCAGTAAACTCCGTTGCCGGGCCGGCGCTGTCGCCCGCGCGCGCCGACTAGCGCTTCGTGCACGTTGTCCCCAGTGCGCGGATACCCCGGCACCGGATGCCGCCAGTGCACGGCGAGCAGGGTGGTTCCGCCCGGACGCAGCACTGTCAGAGACAATGCCAAGAGGCGTTGCAGGCCATCCCCGCCGAAGCAGTACAGAACTCGGGGAAACCGATCAGGTCGACATCCCCGGCCGGGCGGTCTGGCGCGAGGTACACCGTCGCCCACCGGCCCGCGCGGTCGAGTGCCGTGACATTGTAGGATATGTGCACCAGCACCCCGGCACCACCGGCCGGGCCGCAGAGGTCCTGGGCGAACAGCAGGCGTTCCTGCGCGCCCTGGACGTCGCGGGCGCGGTCACCCGCAGTGGACCGCTGGCGGGCGCCGCCGTTATTCCCGCCGCCAGCTCGCCTTCGCCGCCCGGATCCGGGAGCTGTTCGACCAGGGCCACACGCTGGCGGCCGCGCTGCGGATCCTGGCGCTGGAAGATGACCTGGCCGCCGAGCGCGCCCTGACCGCCCGCCTGCACGAACGGCTCGCTGGCCAGGACGAGGGCTAATCCGGGCGGCGGGGCTGCGTCGCGCTGCGGGGCGGGCGGGTCCGCGGTGCCCCGGCCCGCGGGGCGGGGTCCGCGCCGTCGCTAGCCAGTGCCTGCAGCCGGGCCAGTTCGGCGTGCAGCTGACGGGTCTCCTCCTGGAGCTGCAGGACCCGGCGGATGCCGGCCAGGTTCAGCCCGTCGGCGGTTAGCGAGCAGATCTCGGTCAGCCGGTCGATGTCGCGGCGCGAGTAGCGGCGGGTGCCGCCCGCGCTGCGGGCGGGGTCGAGGAGTCCCTCGCGCTCGTAGATCCGCAGGGTTTGCGGGTGCAGCCCGGCCAGCTCGGCGGCCACCGAGATGCTGAACAGGCCCCGGTCCAGATCCACCCATCCCGGGGTTACCATGGCCAGTCCCAGTCATAGGCGAGGTAGCGCAGGGCCAGCCCGGCGAACCTGGTCTCCTCCTCATCGCGCCGGGCCGGCACCGGCTCGCGGTGCGGGCTTTCCACCCGGACTGGTCCCGCCCACAGCGGCGGCGGGCCGGGTATCCGCGTCGCTGGCGTCCAGGCGGCCTGCTGCCGCCGGGACGCGAGGGGCGGGGTTTTCTCGCGGGCGAGATCCTGGTCATAGGCGGCGCGGCGGGCCGGGTCGCCGAGCACGTGCCAGGCTGTGGCCAGGGCACGGAACCGGCCCGGCGCGGCGGCATCGCCCGGCCTCGAATCGGGGTGCTCGGCGCGCGCCCGGCGCCGCCAGGCCTGCGCGATGTCGTCGCGGGAGGCCTCGCGGGGCACCCCCAGCAGCTGGTACAGATCCGGGCCCAGGCCGCCGGGATCCGCAGCGGCCATGACCGTCACCTACCCTTCGCTGACACGGACAGCCAGATTTGCCTCCAGTATGCCGCATGATGAAATCTCAGTCGAGGCTTGTCAGATACTTGTCTGGCGTGCTATATAGATGCCGTGAGCGTGACCGACAACCCGGACAAGGCAAGGAGGCACCCATCATGCTCATGCGCACCGACCCGTTCCGCGAACTGGACCGGCTCACCCAGCAGGTGCTCGGCACCACCGCCCGGCCCGCCGCGATGCCGATGGATGCCTACCGCCACGGCGACAGCTTCTACATCCACTTCGACCTGCCCGGCATCAACACCGAGTCCATCGACCTGACTGTCGAGCAGAACGTGCTGACCGTCCGCGCCGAGCGCGCCCCGGTGCAGGCTGACGGGGCCGAGATGCTCGTCGCCGAACGGCCCTGCGGCACCTTCACCCGGCAGGTCTTCCTCGGTGAGACCCTCGACGCCGACAAGATCGCCGCCGACTACGCGGCCGGCGTGCTGACCCTGACCATCCCGGTGCACGAGGCGGCCAAGCCCCGCAGCATCCAGGTCAGCAGCCGCGACCAGAAGCAGGCCGTCACCGCGTAGTTCCTGACCCCAGCATCCCCGGTATGGGCCGCCACACGGTGGCCCATACCGCCGGGATCCACCTCAGTGCCGGCTGACGCCCCGGGTTTGCGGCTTCACCCGTCCGGTGAGGCCCGCTGGGCGCCCGCTTCTATGCGGGCCTTCCCGGGCCGGTCCCGCGTTCGCCGCAGCGTGGTGGGCTGGCGCTGGATGCGCAGAAAGCGATGACGGCGATGACAGTCCCAGCACCTGGCACCGGCGGGGTCCGCTGCTGCCGCGAACGCCGCGCCGGCGGACATGGGGACGGCCCGGCCGGCAGGCGGCCCGCACCGGGCGCCAGGCGGTCACCGCGTGGCCGGAGCAGGTGGCGGCATCGATGGCCGGGCAGGCCAGCCAGCTCCCCGGGCCGCCATCCAGCCTGACCACCCCGGTGACAGCGGTGAAGGGCGGTGAGCAAGCCATGGACGGACTGCTCGTGCACGTCCGCCCGCAGCCAGGCTGCACCCTGGTCACCGCCGCGGGCGACATCGACGCCGCCACCGCCGGCCGGCTGCGCGCCCGGCTCAGCGAGGCGCTGATGATCGGACGGCCGGTGATCGCCGACCTGAGCCAGGTCGCCTTCATCGACGCGGCCGGGCTGAACGCCCTGGCGGCTGCGGCCCGCCAGGCCCGCACCCGCCGCGGCAGCCTGCACGTGGTGTCCGCCACCGGCCAGGTCCGGTGGCTGATCACCCTCACCGGCCTGGACCAGGCCATCCCGCTGGCCCGCACCACAGCCGAGGCAGCCGCCGCGCTGTCCCCGCGGCACGGCACGGCAGGCAAGTGCGCCGCCCGGCTGAGGAGGCTGCGCCAGCACTACGCGCTGAGCCGGTGGCGGTGACTGCCAGTGAGCGCGTCCCCGAAATCCACCCACCGCCAGCCAGCTGCACGCTGACCGCTCGGCCAGCCACGCCGACGCGAGGAGGCTGGTGAACCACGGGAAGATGGCGCGTCCCCCCTGCCGCTGCCGACCCAGCTCAGCCAGGGCCACGGCAGCCGCGCAGGCCCCGGCCAGCGCTCTGGGCCGACGGCGGACAGCAAGCAGCGCGGCCGGGAGCAAGGCGAGTTCCACCGCCAGCCGCGGCGGCTGGGCCAGGCTATCGTAGGCTTGCCGGGCACGCTGGCTGATGAAGTGCCGGGTGCAGGGCGGCAGCCGGTTCTGGAGGCATCGCCGTCAGCGGCCGGGCGCGCTTACCCGCTTGAAGTCCATCTCCTCCAAGCGTGTCTGCACGGTCTGGCCACTTTCCCAGGAGTTGGCCCCTGGCAGCACGCTCGGGCTTGCGATATCAGCCCGGTTCTGGCGCTTGTGCGCGGTAGAGATGCCGAGCCTGTGGTCTCGGGCGCAGATTAGCGCCTCGTTGGCCTGGCCGTCCTCTGTCAGGCCCATCATCAGCTGCGGGATTCCGTAGGGGAAGTCGTCGCGGTCGTATTGCCAGGTATGGAACGTCTTCCCATAGGTCGTCACGAGGTCGCGGAAGTAGGCATGTTCCGCAAGATCAGGGATCCCCGGGGCGGCCAGGATGCCCGACTTCACCTCGTAGTGGTGACTATGCCACAGCCGCTTCTCGTCTTCGGGGAGGCTGCGGAAACGCTCCTTACTGACGATGTACTCGATCCCGATTAGCCGCGCATCCGGCGCATTGCGGTCGAAGATCACGCACTGATGCAGGTCATGGCGCAGGTGAACGCAGAAATGCGACGCCTCCACCTGCCGGCCCATCTCATCGGCATACATGTGGAAGCCATTGAGGTAGGTGCTCATCGCATCCAGCGGGTATTTCGGCTGGATAGCACCGGCTGCCAGGTCGAGCACGCGCTGCCTGAGCGGATGTCCCTTGTTGATCTTGGCGGTCGCCATCGCCTTGCGGCCGAAGATCACACCGGCTGCAGTTGCTACCCCAGCGGCGGCACCGATACCGATGCACTCCAGCCCCTTCATCGCGCCGTCATGGCTGCGAACATTCCATGTCCAGTTCATACCTCTGCCCTCCCTCGCGAGCGTGCCGCCATGCCAGCCGCCCTGGCGTGTCGGAGCGGACATCGCTGTTACCGAACCCGCCACTCATCGGTGGTGATATGCGATCCGGCCTGTGGGCCCATTTGCGGCATTCCGCCATCGACAGGCCAGCTCGCGCCGGTGACATAGGACGCCTGCGCTGAGGCCAGGAACGCGATCACCGACGCTATCTCCCTGGCATCGCCCGGCCGGCCCAGCGGCACGCCCGGCCGGTGCTCGGTGTGTGGGTCCTGGTCTTCCTGACCGGTCATGGGAGTCGCGATCTCGCCTGGGGCGACGCAGTTGGCGGTGATGCCGTATTGCCCAAGTTCCAGCGCCAGTGTCTTCATCAGCCCGCCCAAGCCGTGCTTAGCCGCGTCGTAGGCAGCCGAGCCCACTCCTGGCTCCTTACACCGGTCACCTGACCTCGGCCGAGGCGACGTGGGCTACCCATCACACGGACCACCATGCGCCCTGCCGCACATTCATCGGCCGCCCTCCCCGCGGCTGAGGTCAACGAGCACCGGCTGAGGTTCCTGGAGAGCTGGAAAGGCAGAGATCGCCCGGAGGTTTGGCGGCACAGGCCAGCCGGACAGATGCCGAAGTCTCTGGGCCGCCGCAGGGGCCGGGCCAGGGCCGGGTTGAAGCCCGGCGGGCGGGGTAGGGGCGTCGGGCGGCATCGCTCCTGACGCCGAGTTCTGCCCGAGATGCCGCGTGGCCGGGCAATGTGCAGGAGGCCGATCATGCGAATTCCAGCCGCCCTGCTGCCAGTGGCCGGAGCCGCGGCCCTCGCCGTCGGCTGGCGAAGGCAGCAGCAGGCCGACGATATAAGCGGTGACGTGCTGGGCCGCGAGCCGATGGGCGTCGTCGAGCACGACCGCGACCCACTGGGCGTGCGGCAATTCGCGACCCATCACCTGCCGCTCGAGCAAGCGCCGTACGGGTACGAGATCTTCCGCGACAAGGACGATGGCTGCATCAAGGTCGTCCTCCAGCCATGACCGCCCGGCCGGGCCGGCGAAACGGACGTGCACCGCGGGGGGCGGCATGTGCAGTGCCGGAAGGCGGGACCTGGATGTCATGGCCGGGCAGCTAGCCGCGCGGCTGCTGGAACGGGCGCACCTGGCCAGCCCCGAAGAGATAGCCGACAGCATCGCCGAGGCAGCGCGCCCCCTAGGAGTCATGGGCGCCCGCATCTACCTGGCTGATCTTCAGCAGCGCAAGCTCAGGCCCGTGGCGGCCAGCGGCGCCCCGCGAGCGCTGGCCATCGACGGGACCTTGGCCGGGCAGGCGTATCGCACGGTGAGCGTGCAATATGGGCCCGCTGGTGACGGCCCCGGCTGGCGGGTGTGGCTGCCGCTGACCGGTGGGACGGAACGGCTCGGGGTGCTCGAGCTGGACTGCGGTGACGTCAGCGAGCCGATGCGGGCCTGCTACCGGATGATTGCCTCGCTCGCCGGGTTGATGGTGGCGGGCAAGACCGCGTTCAGCGATGCGCTGGCCGCGGGGCGGCGATCGGGGCCGATGGCATTGCAGGCGGAGCTGGTCTGGGGATACCTGGTACCGCGGACGTTCGCAACTGACCAGGTCCTGGTTGCGGCGATGCTGGAGCCCGCCTATCACGTGGGCGGAGACGCCTTCGACTACTCGCTAGCCGGTGGCCGGCTGCACGTATCGCTCTTCGACGGAGTCGGCCACGACCTGGAGGCCGGGCTGATCACCACCGTCGGCATGGCGTCCTGCCGCTGCGCCCGCCGGGCGGGGAACACGCTGGCGCAGACGGCGGCCGATGCGGACGACGCCATCGCCCGGCACTTCGGCGACACCCGCTTCCTGACCGCCCTGCTGGGCGAGCTGAATGTCACCACCGGCCAGTTCAGCTGGATCTCCTGCGGGCACCCTCCCCCGCTGCTCATCCGCGACTGCAAGGTCATCAGGGAACTGGCCCGCGTGCCCCGGCTCCCCCTGGGCCTGGCCAGCATGGACCCGGCCGCCGCCGGCGGCAACGGGTCCCCTGACGGCCCGCAAGCGGGCGACACCGCCGCCGTATACACCGAACAGCTCCAGCCCCGTGACCGGATCCTGCTGTACACCGACGGCATCACCGACGGGCGATCCGCCGACGGGACTCCCTTCGGGCTGGACCGGCTCACCGACTACGTGATTCGGCACAGCAACGCCGGGATCAGCACGCACGAGACACTCCGGCGGCTCAACCACACGATCCTGGAGTACCAGAATGAGCGGCTGTCCGACGACGCCACCATCGTCCTGGTTGAGTGGATGCCCGACCGCCACGAGGACATGCTGGCCTCCGTGAGCTGACCGGCCCTCCGGCCAGCCGGCGCCATCGAGCATCTCGGCGCGCTGGATGTCGTCTACGCGGGCATCACCGAGGCCCACCGGGCGGCGACCGAGGCGACCGAGGAGAGGATCTGAGCCTGGCCACTCAGGACGTGCTGATCGGGCACAGCCGCCACCTGGAGCGTTCCACTGGCTCGTCCGGGCTCACCTGGAAAAGCCCGACGGCGCTCTGCGCACGGTCGGACCTGGAGAGGCCTAGTGTTCAGGATGGTCGATCACGCAGAACTCATTGCCGTCCGGGTCGCGCAGGACAATGAAGTCCGCCCCGTCCGGATAGGGCCACTCATCCACGCGCGCCGCCCCGAGCTTTACCAGCCGCTCGACATGACCGGCCTGCTCGCTGGTGTACAGGTCCAGGTGCACCCGAACTGGTTCCTCAGGCGGAGAGCCGGCTTGCTGGAGGGAAACCGGCAGCCGCCGCCCAGCCGGGTCGACCAGCATCACGAATTCCGGATCCCAGTCCTGGTCACGCCGCACATAGCCAAGGGCAGCGGTCCAGAAGTCCACCGCGCGGTTCATGTCCTGCACGTTGACGACCACGGTCGCCAGACGCAGGTCACCTACTTCTTCACTCGCGTCAGTCATGCCGGTCGCACTACCCGGTGACGGCGGTCATAGCCACCCATCCGTATCGTCCACTGACGTCTGGGTTACAGGACCGCTGCACCTCGCGCCGAGGTCGGCCGGCCTGCGCGGCTCAGCCGAGTTTGCGCAGCTCGGGCAGCAGCTCACTCTCGGCCCATTCCATGAACCCGGCCTGCTGGTCCGCGCCGACCTGGACCAGGGCCAGATGGGTAAACCCGGCCTCGATCCACTTGCGGGCCGCGGCGAGGTGCTGCTGGGTGTCCGGGCCACAGGGCACGAGTTCAGCGATGTCGTCCTCGGTGACCTGCTCGCTGGCCGCGGCGAAGGACCGCTCGTCGGGCAGCTCGGCCATGACGTGCCAGCCCGACGCCGCCCACCGCCACAGTTCGCGGGCCCGGGCCCGGCAGGCGGAGTCGTCCTGCCCGTAACACACGGCAAGCTGGCCGTACCGGGGCCGGTCTGCACCGGCGGCTTGCTCGAACCCTGATACCAGCGACCCGTCCGGCTCTGTGGCAATCATGGCATCACCGTAGTTCGCCGCGATCTTGACCGATTCCGGCCCGGAGACAGCGATGCCCACCGGGACCGGGGTATCCGGCAGGTCGAACAGCCGGGCGTGCTCGACCTGGAAGTGCTGGCCGCTGTACTGGACGTAATCACCGCCGAACAGGTCGCGGATGATCTCGGCGGCCTCGGCGAGCCGCTGGTGCCGGATCCGGGGCGACGGCCAGCCGCCGCCGATCACGTGCTCGTTAAGCCGCTCCCCCGCCCCCAGGCCGAGGCGGAACCGGCCACCTGACAAGATCCCCATGGTGGCCGCCTTCTGTGCCACCACAGCCGGGTGGTAACGGAACGACGGGCAGGTCACGAACGTCATCAGCGGCATCTGGCTGGTCGCCTGGGCCGCGGCGCCCAGTACCGACCAGGCATAGCCCGAATGGCCTTGCTCCTCGATCCACGGGAAGTAATGGTCAGACATCACGGAGAAGTCAAAGCCTGCGTGCTCGGCGGCTACCAGGTCCGACACCAGCTGCCGCACCGGCGTCTGCTCGCACATGGCGGTGTACCCGAACTCAGTCATGGAGCCGCCCTTCCCCAGCCGCGGCGGCCTAACCAGACAGGCGCGGCCTATCGGGGCCGCAGCGGGCCGACTGCGGGAACCGGCCGCTAGGAACGAGTCCCGACGAGGCTGGCCGCGGCTTGGACGCAGCCGGGCCGGGTCCAGGCGCCGGTCGGAACGGGCCAGCTCGCGCAGGGTGCGCCAGCCCGCGGCCGGCCAGGTGATCGTTCAGGTAAATGCCCAGCAGTTCCTGTGCCATCGCCAACCACCCGCTCACGCTTCCCTGGATGCTCGCAGCGGCCCTTCCCGCAACTGAAGCACTTACCCATGGCAGCCGCGCTCATTGCTCATCGCGCCTGTGGGAGTTGTCGACTATGCCGGGCAGCGCTCATATCAGCCGTATCGGCGCACTTCCTCGGGAGGCGAGGAGATCAGGGCTGGTGCGACGCTCGCTGGAGCGGATTTGTCGATGCCGTAGGGCCGCCGGAGGCCGACCCCGGACACGTCGGCGGCTTCCTCGCCCGCATCGGGCTGGACCTCAAACCCTGAAGGCTCGGTCAAGACCGCGTGGCGTTGTCGCTGTGTTGCAGCTCAGTGGCGATGGTGGTGCTGAGCTCGTTCCAGCTCTGCTCAAATTTGGCTACGCCGTCGCGTTCAAGCTGAGCGGTGACGTCATCGAAGTCGATACCGACGGCCGCGAGCTGGCCGAGTACGCGCCGGGCTTCGTCGTAGTACCGGGTGATCGTGTCACCTTTGACATGGCCGTGATCGGCGAACGCCTCGAGTGTGGATCCTGGCATGGTGTTGACGGTGCCGGATGCGACCAGCTCGGTGACGTACATGGTGTCGGGGTAGGCCGGGTTCTTGACTCCGGTGGATGCCCAGAGCGGGCGCTGTGGCTGAGCCCCGAGCTTGGCCAGCTTTTGCCATCGCTGACCGGTGAAGACTTCCTCATAGGCCTGATGGGCCAGGCGGGCGTTGGCGATAGCCGCCTTTCCCTTGAGTTGTGTGGCCTGGCTGGTGGCCACCTGGTCGAGCCGGGTGTCGACCTCGGTGTCCACGCGGGAGATGAAGAAGGAGGCGACAGAGCGGATAGCGGCAAGGTCCCGGCCGTGGGCAGCGGCTTGTTCAAGGCCGCTGAGGTAGGCGTCCATGACAGCGCGGTACCGGGGGAGGGCGAAGATCAGGGTCACATTGACGCTGACCCCCTCGCTGGTGACTTGCGTAATAGCGCTGAGACCTTCTGGGGTGGCCGGGATCTTCACGAACATGTTGTCGCGGTCCACTGCGGACCGCAGGGTGCGGGCCATGTCCGCGGTCGCGGCCGCGTCGCGGGCCAGCCGGGGGTCGACCTCGATGGAGACCCGCCCGTCGCGGCCAGCTGTCTGCTGGTAGACCGGGGCGAGGACGTCACAGGCGGCGCGGACGTCGTCGGTGGTGACGGTAAAGATCGCTGTGTCGGTGCTGGCGCCCAGCTCGGCCAGGTCACGCAGCTGGTCGTCGTAGCGGTGGCCCTTGGACAGGGCTGAGGCGAAGATGGTGGGGTTGGTCGTCACGCCCACGACGTGCCGGCTGGTGATAAGGGACTGGAGGGCGCCGCTGGCGAGCAGCTCGCGGGACAGGTCGTCCAGCCATACCGCCACGCCCTGGGCGGACAGCTCGGCAAGCGGGTCCTGGTGCGTGTTACTGGTCATGTGCAGGCCTTCCGGTTGTAGATGCGGCCTCAGCGGTCATGCGGGCAGGGCGGTCGGCGGTGCCACCGGTGTTCGGGGCGAAGGCTGCGTGCGGCGTCACCGATGATCTTCTCCCAGCCGCCAGTGATCCCCGCTTCCACGCTGACCCGGGCCCGGATGGCGGGTGGCAGGACCGTATCGTGGTAAGACGGGTCCGCTTGGGCGAGCCAACGCTGGTCAGGGGATGACGGCGTCGACCGTCTTTTTCAGCGCACTGGGCCGGGCGGGCGACCTGGGCGCTTTCTGGCGGGCTCGCTCGAGCTTGGTCCCGAGTTCCTGCAGCTGTTTGCGGCCGAGGCCGGCCCGCACCTTGGGGAACCAGTCCTTTTCTTCTTCCTCGATGTGATGCGTGACGTTCTCGATCAGCACTGAGGCCTTGGCGTCGTAGCGCTCAGCCCCGGCGGGCATGCCCGCTAGCTCCATGCACAAGACGTCGGCCACGTGATGTTCTTCGTAGGACTCCAGCACGTCGTCCTTCAGGTTGGGGAGCAGTGCGCAGACCTCCGGATACATCACCTCATTCTCGATGTAGGTGTGCACCGTGAGCAGTTCGATGATCCGCCCGACGACCTTGGCTTTCTGCTTGGCCGCCTTGTCACCGGCGGCTTGGAACTTCCGGAACTGGCTGCGGATTTCCTTGTGATCGGCCTTCAGCACGACGATGGCATCAGATGACATGCTGCTCCTTCCGGCTCGCTGGGCGTCCGGCGGTGGCTACCCGCCGCCTCTGCCAGCAAACCCCGGCGCCAAGCCCACGCGGCGGGGATGGGTTTAGGTGAGCGGACCCACGAGCTGCACGCATCGCCGCCCGCACGCTACCGGTTAGCACGAGCGCCAGCCTCGGAGCGTCGCCGGACCGCAGCAGTCCAAGGGGGCAAGAGCCGCGGCGGACTCGCTCGGCGACCTGAGGCGAGATCACTCGCGGGAGAAAACCGGATGGCGCAGGTGTGCAGGTCCCGCGTGCGGGCAGCGGAGTGTGCGGGTCAAGCAGTGTGCTCGTAGCGTCCGCCCGCCGTTGGGGGGCGCGCCGCAAGGAGGCAGCCATCATCAACACACCCCCGTCCGAACTCGACGGAACTGTCGCCGGCATATTCATTACCGCGATTGTCGCGACGCTGGGCCTCGTCATATTGCTCGGAATGGTCTACTGGGCAAACAGTCACCCAGACGTCAGAAAACCGAAAGCGCAGCAGCCCGGGAAGGCTCACCGCCCCGTGCGGACAGCAGACCCGCGAAGGGCCGTGCCCAGCCCCAAGAAGCCAGGCAGCACATCACCGCGGGCATCAGCAGCGTCATCGCCGGCACAGGCCCTAGACCCCGAACCGGCTGCTTCCCGGCGCGACAAGAGCGGGCTGCCTGTCATCATCTTCGCCAGCCTCACGAGTCTTTTCACCTTAGCCGCGTGGCTACTGCATCGGCGGCGCACCAGCGGCCGACCCCAGGACCATCCCGGGCATTGATTCTCACTGCTCCAATACTGGTGGCGCAAATGCGCGCCGGACCGATGAGATGAAATGGCCGCCAAGCCCCCGCACGAGAGCGGAATCAAGAATACTGGCGCTTGGAAGGTTGTCAGAAGAAAATGAGCCAGACGTCGTGGACGCGGGCTGGTGGAGGGC
>Ga0335072_10003732_pt1 | contig 22808 bp, 30 predicted proteins | sample Lox_Sample_21_FD_206725 | JGI IMG/M metagenome (GOLD analysis project Ga0335072, IMG submission 206725) | Soil microbial communities from Loxahatchee National Wildlife Refuge, Florida, United States - Lox_Sample_2.1 | ecosystem: Environmental > Terrestrial > Soil > Wetlands | place: USA...
GGTGTAGAGAATGAACCGGGCGCCGAAGCGCCCGGTTGATAGACCGCTTGATGGGTGTCGTCGGTCGTATGGCCCCACTGAAGGGGCGATGCGGACTCGCCGCGAGGTGCTTATCCCCCCGACCGCGATTCCCCGTCAAGCGCGGTCAGCGCGGCGGCGGTTTCGGCTTCCGCGGAAAGAACGGCGGCGGCGGTTTGAAGGGGCGTGGGATCATGCCAGTTCGAGCTCCCGCACCCGCAGCGGCGTCCCGCCGGCCGGCGCCAGCGGCCTCCGTCGCGTCACCCGGGGCGGCGCGTCGTCCGGATCGCCGGGGCAGATCGGGCTGATCCGCGGCCACTCGGAATGGCAGGTGATCTGGCGGGCGTCGCATACCTCACACACACGGATGCGCCAGTCGCTCCCTTTGACCTCATGCCATAGGTGCTGTGCCATCGTCAGCCCTCCCCGCCGGGTTGCGTGGCGTCGCCCATTGCGGCCAAGGTGGCGAGTCCCCAGGCTGTGCGAATGGCGGTCACCTTCCCGGCGACCTTCCTCGCCCTGATCGGGCTGTCCTCCGGCGGCAGGATCAGCCATTCGTTGCCGAGGGTGAAACTGATGATCGGCGGAATATCCCCGTCGCGCGCATCAGTCGGCTTGAACATCGGAATCGGCAATATCCGCCAGCCCAGGCGACAGAGCTGCCCCGTCATGGACTGCGATCCCCCCGCCACTGGCTGCGGTGGCTCGCCACCCCATGCGTGGAGTTTGCTCAACGCCGAGTGGGGCAAGCCCGCTTCGCGGTCCTCTGGGGTTATCATTGCGCCGCCTCCCCAGGCCACAGCAGGGCGCGGAGGCCGGGACAGGCCAACAGGTCCTCAGCCAACGACATAGCCAGACCGGCCGCGCCCGTCTTGCTGGCCCGCACCACGGCGGCCTTGGCGTAGATGCCGGCGGGTGTGGTGGCCTTGATTTTCGCGATGGCTACAAGGCTCGGCTTGGCGCAGCGATAGTGTTCCAGGCGGTCTGCATACGCCTGGGCGTCGGCCCTTAACGCGGCCTCTTGCTGTGCTTTTGTCTGTGCTCCGCTGAACCGGATCCCGAATAACTCCCGTTGCACCTCCAGGAGTTGCGTCTCTGCGGTGCAGTGGTGCAGCGCGTCGGCGCAGAGATCCAACAGCTTGTGATCCGGATTCACCGGCCCCTCGGTCAGCAGCGCATCGCCCGATTGCGCGGCGATGTCGCGGAACAGAGCTATGGCCGGACTGAAGTCTGGGCGGTTTTTCTTGGTGCTCGCGCTCATGCCACGGCCCTCCCGGCAATGGCATCGCGCAGGGCGGAGCGAATCAAATCCTCGTCCGGCCCTCCCTGGCCGCCAGCAAATTCATAAGCAAGCAGCGCCACCTCGGCTTTGGCCCGCAGTCCCGCCGTGGTTGTGGCGGGAATGTCGGTCATCGCCTCGACGCACTCCCACCAGCGGTCATGCGCGGCCTCGCCGATTTCCTCGGTCACGCGGTCTGCGTTCCATGCCGTCACGGTGTCATGCTCGACAAGGAAGGAGCGGCGCAGCGCCAGCAGCTCGGCATCGTCGCCAGCGGGCGGTGCCACAGGCGCGCCATGCGCCGCCGTGGCGATGGCGGCGCCTGCCAAGAGCGCAGCCGTGGAACCGACCAGGATGGCGCGGCGGGAGGGGTTGTCGGGGGTATCGGCGCACACCGCGCCGCGTCGGTTGACTTTCATGGACACTCTCTCTGTTCGGCTTTCCACAGCCGTTGCCAGGGGGCCGCCCTGGCGCCGGGAGGGTGGAAACCTGCCAGAGAGACAGGTCGAGCGTTTTCACCGCGAAGGCTCTTGCATGGCGCCCGCCTCCCGACATAGGGTGTCGGTCGGCGCGCAACCGCCAAGTTGCGCCCTTTCGCCTCACCCCGACGCTAATCGGGGCGGCATCGGCGAGGCTTCCCGCGCCAACGGGTCGCCTGCCTATCTCTGGTCCGGGTTTCCACACCCACGGACATTTTGCGCGCAAACCTTCCGGCAACGCAAGCCGGAGGACGCGTGCGCGCGTCTTTTCCCCGGGGTATGGTGGCGGCCCACGAAGAGAGGTGATGCGTGTCCGAGGCCCTGTTCGCGCGCTTTCACCCCGGCCATATCGACCTGTCACCAGGCTTCCACCCGACATGGGCCGGCTCACTGATCCGGAACGAGTTCGATGGGAACTGCTATTCCGGACAGCCGTCTCTGGAACCAAGCCGTGATGAAGAATGGTTCGAGTGGCATTCGCTGCTGACAGCGGTATCCGAGGCGCGCGGTCGTTTCGTCATGGCCGAGATCGGCGCCGGCTATGGCCGCTGGGCGGTTGCTGGTGCCGTTGCTGCCCAGCGCGTCGGGGCGCCATCGTCCCTGGTCTGCGTCGAAGCCGAGCCCGGACATTTCGCGATGCTGGGCCAACACATGCGGGACAATGGCATCGACCCCGCGCAGCATCGACTGATCGAGGGCGCCGCCACATGGCGAGACGCGCCGGTCTATTTCACTGTCGGAAAGCCCCGCGAGTGGTGGGGGCAACTGATCGTGTCATCTACGGACGAAAAATGGGACGGCGATGAGGTGCGAACCGTGCCAGGCATCAGTCTCGCCACTGCGTTGCGCGATATTCCCTACGTCGATCTGATCGATATGGACATCCAGGGCGCCGAAGCTGACGTGGTCGAGTCGTCACTGCCGCTTCTGCGTGAGCGAGTGCGACGATTGCACATTGGCACGCATGGCCCCGAGATCGAAGCCCGTTTGCGCGTTGCGTTGCGAAGTATCGATTTCCGGCCGGCGTGGGACTTCCCTTGGGGACGCACAGTCGAAACGCCGATCGGTCGCGTTGCGTTCCAGGACGGCGTGCAGACTTGGGTTAACCCTTCTTTTCCATAGCGTCGAGACGGGCGCGAAGCTGCTGGATTTCCAGCAGCATCCGCCATACCAGCTTGCTGGAATCGACGCCCCACATACGGAACCCTTCATCACCAGGCTTAAGGGCTGTGTTGGCGTCTCCTGGCGCCACGGCCTCGGGTGCGACCTGCACCAGCTCTTGCGCAATGGCGCCGATCTGCGGCTTGCCTGGGGCGTGGACGAACTCGAATTGGCGGACCTGGACCTTTGTGATCCAAGTCGGATCGTACGGCGCCGACACGATGCCGGTTTTGATCCGTTCGTCCGATGATGTGTTATACGACGTGTTGACCGTGTTGGTGCTGATGGAACCGACGATGGTCGTGCCAAAATAGGACGTCTGAAGGTTGCTATTATCGTTGTCCACCCGAATATTTACGGCGCTTCCGTTCTGCACCGCAGTGCGGAACTGTCCTGCGATTCCTGTGGCATTATCGACGGTGAGCGTTGCTTGACTGGGGACTAGTATTCCGCCGGCACCAATGTTGATTGCCTCGGCATTACTGTCGCTGATAATGCCGCCGCACGTCATATTCCCCTCGATGTTCGCGGTGCTGGTGACGGTGAGGGTTTGTGTCGAGAGGCCGGCGTAAACTGTCAGGTTCTCGGTGACTGTGGCGTTGCCGCCAACACCCAAGGCGTCGTCAATGGTGACGTTGGCAAACGTGTTCGTCCCGGTCCAGGTTTGCGATTTCGCAAGCTGCCCGACGCCAAGCACGCTCGGACTCGCGCTCACCACGCGATAATTCGTTCCATCGCTTTGCACGATCAGCCAGTCGCCATCCGCAAGCGCAACGCTGGTCGAGCCAGTCAGCGCGCCGCCCTGAAAAGACCCGCCAGCCGAAGCAATCGTGCACGCGGCGCCGGCGTTGAAGCCGAAGGTCTGGCCGGTGACGGTTGATGCCGCTGGGAGCGTCTGTGTGCCGCCCGTGACGACGTAGTAGATGTTCGCGTTGCCCGCCGCCAGCGTCGTATTGCTGGACAGCCCGGCGGTGCCGCCGCTAAAAACCTGCGCCAGCGCCGCCATCTGGCCCGCGGTATTCGTCCCGATCACATAATCGCCCACCGCCCACGTTCCGGCCGAAGTGCCCTCCTGCGCGCGTGTGACTGTGAATGTTGTGCTCGTGATCGCGGTGACATACATCACCTCGCGCGACGATGGCGTGCTGGCGGATTGCACCACCACCACCCATTGCTGGTTGGCCCCGATCGTCGGCGCGTTGGTCGCCGACGCCACAGAGATTGTGGTCTGACTTGACGTGACCGCCGCTGACAGTGTGGTTTCAAAAAAGTCGGACCAGACGTCGGTTGCCATTTATTTTGTCTCCGGGTTCGGCAGGGTTGGCATCGGCACGAATGCGCCAAGCGGGACCAGGCCTAAGATGTCAGTGCCGAGCGGGCCGATGCTCGGCGGTGGATTCGTTTCCTGGGGGCGTTGTTCTGTCATCAAATCAGCTCTACTTTCGTCGCTTCAGGCTTGCCGGTCCGTCCCACACCACGTTCAAACCGCACCTTAATCCCCGCGGAAATCTCGCTGATGCCGCAGTGGTGCACTGTGCGGATGTGCAGGAACAAATTGCAGTCGCCATCATCCGGCCTGATGAATCCGAAGCCACGGTCGCCGAACCACCGCTGAATCTGGCCAGTTTCGAGTTGCGTGTTCATTGTGTCGTCGTCCCGGAAGTTAGCGCCGCCGCGCGAATTATAGAACACCAAGCGTGCCCGCTCGGCTGTCGAAAATCGCCGACGTGCCTGATGCCTTCGTTAACGACAAAATCGCCTTGGATCGCCGACACATAGTTGATGCCGCCGGTCGTTGCCTGCGCCGCGGTCTGCACGAAACCGGGCACATTCTGGAAGCCGGGGGGCATCCTGATGTGGTCACCGTTCTGAATATCAGCCCGCAGCACGGTTTTTACGAGGATTGTATTCAAGTCGATCCACATCGGCTGGCCGATAAAATCAGTAAACACGAGCTGCTTCATTGCTGGCTTAAAGCTATTGTCCGTCACCGTGATCACTGTGCCATTAGCGACGATCACTATATTCGTGCTCGTGATATCACTTAGCAATTGCGCCAGTCCGGTTAGCGTCGAGCAGAAATGGACCTCGGTATGGTTCAGCACGATGTTGCTGATATTCATCTTGATTGTCGCATTAGGATACGCGGTCTTCAGCGTATTCTGCAGCGCCGTCGCGAGCGGGGTTCCCGCGATCCAGTTCAGGACGATGTTGCCGGGATTGCTGATGGTGTAGGTTGAGCCAAGCAGGAGGAAAGTTAGATCGAGCTGGGTGCCCTCGCGGTTGCCGAATGCCTGATAGACGTAGCCTTGCACCAGCAAACCGGCCTGCTGTGGATTTGCCAGCGGCAACCCAGATCCCATTCCACCTTTGAAAATGAGCTGCTGCCCAACGAATTGTCCTGCGTTGGTCAGGATATTCTGCGGCACACCCTCAAGAGTTATCCACGAGGCGCCCATCGGCGTTGCTTGGGGATAAGAAAGTAGATCGAACCGGCAATTCAAAGCGCCGGGGTCATACGGAGTCTGGTTGAATCCGGATACTCCAAGCGCGGACGGCGTCACTCCGAACGCGGACGGCCCGGATGAGCTTCCGCTAAGCCCGCCAGGGTAAGAGGTATAATGGAGAGTTGTCTTGCCCGCCGGATTCAGAATTTTTAAGTCATAGAATCGCATGCGACCTCCGGCGGCGCGGGCGCGCGCAGTTCAAGCGCGTGATCCTGCAAATATGCACCCCCGATCACTGCGGCGATGTCGGCCCGTGTGCCGGTGGCCTCGCTGTAGCGCGCAACGGCTTCTCGCAATGCTGACAGGAACGTCAGCCGCGGCGCGAACGCATCGCCATCATTTGCGATAATCGAGTTCATGCCACCTCGGCCTGCTGCCGGTGTAGTCGAGTGCCAGCCGTCGCGCTCTCGAGCAGGTAGGCAAATGCCTGATGCGCCGGCCCATCTGCCGCGAGGACCGTCAGAACGGCGTCGAGTTCGTCAGCCGCGGCCTGCTTTTCGTCTGGGGACAGCTTGCCGCCGGTCACTGCGCGCTGGGCGAGGGCAACACCAACCGCGTGCTTCTCGCGCAATGCCTTCGCGGCGAGGTACGGATTGTTGGCCCGAACGTGCGGGTTAGGGTGGATTGGTTCGGTGCGCGGATCGCGCGTTGTGGTTTCGCTCATCATTCGCTCCAAATCTTCAAAGAGGTAAGCGGTACAAAACCGCACGTTCGCAACGAACCGTCCTCATACCAAATCAGGTAAGCCTCACGGGCCCTGATTTCCGAAATCGCCATCGCGCGGTCGCGGAAACGCACTTTGTCACCGATGCGGAACGTAGGCGCGGGCGGGCGACGGGATAGTCGGCGCAGGAGGTTCATCGGCGCGGATCAACGATGTATCCGACCTGGCCGGGTGTGCAGAATTGGCCGAAGGCGGCGTGCCAATCTCCGACCCATTTCGTGCATTCCCGTCCAGCCTCGTCGCGGAATTTGATTGCGCGAAGTTCGCCGGGACGAAAGTTCTTCGGATCCTGCGCCGCCGCGGCGGCGTCCTTGTAAACGTCGGCTTCGACGTTGCCGAGGGCGTCGTAACCGATCGCTTCGACGCGGGCGCCCTTCCAGCGTGGGCTGTACTGCTGGTACTGCCGCACCAGCCGGCGGCGGTAGTCGAGTGCGGACTCACCCGGGACGGGCCCCAGGACCGCTGCATCGTTTCGGCCCCAGGCGCGCTCCACGGCATCCGCGCGGGACATGGCGGCAGCAATCTCCGCACGTTCCGACTCCGGCATCGGCGCGTTGATGCGGCGTTGCAGCGTCTCGATCTGCCGGCGGAGATCTTCCACGGTCGCGGTCATTGCGCGCCTCCCCGTCGGCCCGTCGGCTCCACGAATCTGCCCACGCGGCTCGGCAGGCAGAACAGGCGCATCCAGGCCATGTTATCCCCGACATAGCGCGTGACCATACGGCCGGACTCGTCCCGCTCCCGGATCGGCCGCAACGTGTTGGGCGGATAACTGCTTGAGTCCAAAGCCGCCGCAGCTGCATCCTTGTAGATGGTTTCTTCTGCCGCCTTTAAGACGGCGGGGTCGCCGATCATCTCGACGTTTGCGCTCTTGTACTCCGGGCTGTACTTCTTGAAAGTGCCCAGCAGTCGCTTGCGAAATTGGATGCCGGTCTCACCGGGGATCGGCTGGGTCGCACCGGGCAGTCCGAACTTCACGGCCACTGCGTCCGCGCGTGCCTGCGCGGCGGCAATCTCGTTCCGCTCGGCTTCCGGCATCGGCGTATTCAACTTGCGCTGCAGGGCGGCGATCTGCGCCCGCAATTCAGCAGCTTCGCTCATGCGGCATCTCCCGGACGAAGATTTTCATAATGCGCGAGGGGGTGCGCGGCGCGGTTGTAATCGGTGCTGCGTTGCAGCGCCTCGCTCTTGGCCTGCGCCTCGGTGGCGCGGGCACGTTGCTGCGCTTCGAGTGTCGAATCGGCGGCGAGGCGGTGCCATCTCTGCGTCACTTGGCGCGCGTGCTCGGCGTGCTGGCGGGCATGTTCGTTGGTGTTCAAATTGGAAGTCCTTTCAAGTTTTCGGCGGTCTCGTGCATCGCACGGTCTCGTGCCTCGGCGTGTGCATCATCCTGCGCCCGGCGCGCGGCGGCCTGGCGGTGCATGGCGGCCACGTGCAGGCCAGCAGGGTAGGGGGCGCCGCTGGTGGCGGGTGATGGAGCACCCCCACCACCAGCGGCATCCGCGACGGTGTCGGCCAGGGCACCGCGCGGAATTTCAACGGCATCACAGTAAGCGGCCAAGGCGCGCTCAACGATATGCGACCGGCTTCGATCAGCCGCATCCGCGAGGCGGGCCGCGCGCTCAACAAGATCGGGCCGGAGGGTAAAGCTGTAGGTGTGGCGTCGGTCGCTCATGCAATATAACATAGTATCTTATGCAGAGGCGTCAAGCATAATCTCACAAGAAGCCTACGCTTACACCAATGAACAACTATGAACGTCTAAGAACAACTATGCACAATGGCACACATTACTTGCCTGCCGCTTTTGCCGCGTCCGCTCGGCCCAGATCGCGGTTCGCGCCTTCGACCAGTCGCGGCGCGGCACACCGTTAGCCGCAAGCATGCCTTCCAGCAGCGCCCAGGCTTCCTTATTCGGTAACGTCGCGGTCTCGGTGGCGATGCGGCGGATCACATCGTCAGCCACCACTTCGCCTGAAATCCGCAGCGGGGCCGTCAAGCTTTCCAACATTGCAGTCCTCGCAAAGAACTTGCAGATTCGTGCGATCCAGCCGCCGCGCCCAGTTCTTCGAAACGGCCTCGACGTGGTCCACATGCAACGACGCATCCGGTGTCCCTGCCTTGCCACATAGTTCGCACCGGGCGGTGCCGTTGTTCTTTGCCGCGTTCTCGGCCAACGCCGCGTAGCGCAGCCGGCGCCAGGCGATCGAGCTGCGGAAGGCGGCTTTCGCGTCTTTCGTTGGCTTTGCTGCACGCCGCGCGGCACGCGCCACTTCCTCGGACGCTATGAACTCCGCGAACTCGGCGACGCTGACCATCACTGCATCGCAAGACGCGCGGCATCGATCGGAACATTCTCCGCTGCCTGCCACATAAGGCAATTCCGCAGCCCGATCAGGATCGCCAACTGCAGCGGATCGTCGCCGATCTTTTCACCCGGGCGAAGCGTGAACGCGGCCCCCAGCGGCAGCCCGCGTTCGGCGGCAGCACGGGCGATTCGGAATTCGCCGCGGTCGATGTAGCCGCGCACTGGCATCGTCAAAGCGGGCAGTTCGTTCAGCCATTCCTGCGGCCACACGGCGCCGGCCCGGCCGTTCATGTGAAAGGCCGTCAGGCAATTCTCCGGCACCAGCGCGAACCGCTCATGCGGCCTGACCGCGCGGTGCAGATCATCGAGCCGCTGGTAAAGCGCATATTCCGCGTCGGCCGTCGAGCCCTCCCACACGTCCACCAGCACGCAGGGCGGCGGATCGTCGGGCACAGCCCCCGGGGGGTAGCCGTACATGTAGCGGTCGCTGAAAAACGCGATGCCAGCCAGCTTCTGGTCGCCGCTCAGCGCCAGCACACCGACCAGCGATCGGCACCATTTCGGCAGATCGACCAGCTTGTCATCTGCCAGCAGTGCTTCGCGGCGGACCATTGTTGGATGCGCGTCTGTCGCCGCCAGCACCAGCGCGCCGCAAACGACATTCGCCAAATCATCATGCCCGCCAGCCGGGTGATTGACCTTGTCCCGGCCGGACGCGGTGGGTTTGCGTTCCAAATTACACAACTGATGTACCGCCCTGCGGTCATCCACCATCCGAACTCGGCCGGCGGTCCATAGCGCCACGGACTCGAGGTAAGTCTCGGAGCGATTTGTCTTGACCGTCTGGTAAAGCATCCCCTCGCGCTTGAACGCGTCCGCCAGAAGATCCGCAGCGTAATTATCGCCCTGCATAGTGGCAACGCGATACCGCCGCGCCAGGTCGCACACCTCCTTTACCGTCGTCGTCGAATTGAACGGCGGCCTAGCCTCATACACGGCATCAATGGTGACCAGTTCGCCTTCGGCGTGGACTACCGCCGCCGCGAAGCTGTCGCCGCGGCCACCGCTTGCATCCGCAAACATCCGGTAATCGATATCACGGCGCGGCGGTCTCACTGTCACGCCGGCATCGACTGCCGACTCAACAAGCTCGCGATCCAGGAAGTCCGACACGTCGCCGCGCCACTCGGCGAGGTATTCCGCCGCGCCCGCTTCCGGATCCTCCGCCAGCCGCGCGTCAATGATCCGCTGTGGCAGTTTTGGGTTGAACGTCCGGCTTGGCCCGCGCACCACGAGCACATCATCGTCCGGCTTGCCGTAGTGCTTGCGCCATTTTTCGAACAGCAGCCCCTTGCGGCGGTAGGGCGAGCTGATCCCAATCATCATTGCGGTGGGGATCGTCAACGTTGCCGGCTCGATCGCGGCGAATACCTCGGTGTCGGGTGTCGCCGAATCATCGCTGCGCCAGTACGCCACCTCGTCGAAGATCGCGACGGCGACGGTTCGGCCGCGCACCGCTCGGAAGCTGTTGGTCGTGATGACGATTTCCACGCCATTGCGCAGTTCCAGCGTGTCATCGGTCTGCCGGTGCACCAGCGGGCGCAGCGCCGGCAATGTCTCAAAATTGCCAGTGACATAGCGGTGCACGATGCCCGCCTGCGTCCGATCGGTTGCCAGGCACGCGATGGTGGCGCGCTCGCCGGTGCGGAGGAACGCGCTGTAGTCGTCCAGGCTGGCGACGGTGGCGATGGCAGAGGCAATCGAGTCCTTGCCGGCGCGGCGGCCCGCGACAACCCATAGCTCGCGCACGCGGCGGGTCGGGGGATCGCGGTCGGCTACCTCCCGGAACAGTGCCACCTCATCGGGGGTCATCGGCTCGGCGTATGCCGCCTTCAGGATGGCCCGCCAGCGCGCCCAGGAGTCGCCCTGAAAGTCATGGGCGAGTAAGCCGCCCTCGGCTATCGCCTGTGCCGGTGTGCCGCCTTGTGGCGCGACCTGGGCTGGCTTACGGGGCATCGTCGGCCTCGGGGCGTTGGTGCATGGCGTGGATGCTGGCGAGTGCCTCCTGCCACGTTGGTTCGCGGGGCTGCGGGGGTTGCAGGCCAAGGGCGACCAGGTCGAGGCGCAGCCGGTTTTCCAGCGCGCCCCGCACCCGGATAGCGTGCTCGGACAGCTCGCCCTCCGCGTCGAGGCGTCGATCGAGGCGGAGGAGATCCCATTCGCAGCGTATGGCGCGGTGAACGAGGATTTGTTGCGATACCGATGCGTGGCCGCCCAGATGCGCCAGTAGTGCCCGCACCCTGGCACGCACGAAACGGTCTCGGGCGCGGGGGGTGAACTTAAGCGGCATGAAGAGGGGGCTGACGCGCTTACCGCGTGTGTGCCGGCTGGCCGCGGTTATCTGTGGTTCGGTTTCGCTCATGGCTGGCACATAAGGCGTTCGCATCGGAAGCGCCACAAGTTTCTGTGGGTTGGCGCGTGGGTATCGTCGGAAACGTTCGCGATTGTCCGCTATTCACAGCGGTTCCGTGTCGGCGCGGATGATGCTGCATCCTCCGAACCTGTCCGGCGCTGGTGATTCGCGTCGGAAGCATTGGCGGTCGTGATGCTGGTGGATGCGTGGCGTCCGTCCTGCTTTTTGCTTTGCAGCTTTGCCCCTTATAGGGAGGGGCAAAAGCGCAAAGCAGCAAAGCAATGCAAAGCACGGCGCAAAGCAGCAAAAGCACTGCAAAGCAAAAGCCCTCACGGCACCCATACACTATCTCGGTTGAATGCCAGGAGTTTCCGGCGCTTAAGCGTGATTAAGGCATTGCTTTCTGTGCTGTATGCCGACCGTTTGAGTTCGGTCTCACCTTGCAAAGCAGTGCAAAGCATGTTGTCGGAAAACCATCCGGCCTCAATCAACCGCTCGCGAAGCGACACCCGCGTCACGCCCCGGACGGTTTTCGCGCCCTCTTCCGGCTGGAAGAGGTAGCCCTTCGCTGAGATCAGCCGCCGCGCCTCTGCCAGCATTAGTGCCGGTTTGTCGCTAAGCCGTTCCTCTCGTGTTTTGGCGGGCGCCGTCTCCGTGCGGTCGGAGGTCCAACGGTCATCGCGCAGCCGGATCGTGACCGTCTCGAAGTCCTGCCAGTTCTCCGGCGTGCGGCGGCGGGCTTTGCCGGGGTGCTCGAATGAGAGAGTGAACACCACCTCTTGCGGATTGCGCTGGTCCTCGCCCACCGTGCCCATGATGCCGACCGCATCAAAGCGCCATGCCTTCGTGCTGCTACCATACTGCTTGCTTGTGTCGTGGCCGGTGTGATCCAGCCAGATTTGCCCGACGCGGTTCGCGGTCAGCTTCTGCACCAGCGGCAGGGTGTCCGACCACGGCACTTCGTCCTTCTGGTCACCGGCTACCAGCGACATGACATTGTCGAAAATCACTACATCGACACCGCCTAACGCAGCGATTAGCGCCAACGTCCAGTTCATGCCCTGCTCAGTATTGAGCGGCGGCATGGCGCCGATCGTGGGGAACCGCTTGGCAAAGTCTTCTTCGAGATCGCGGGCATAGATCAGCAGATGACCGGGTTTCGGCACGATCCCGGCGCGCCGTAGGGCATCGATCGCGCGCTGCCTGATCAGCTCGCCGGGCATCTCCCCGTCTATCACCAGCACACGCGCCGGGCGTGAGGATCGCCAATGCAGGAAGCCCTCACCGCTCGCCATGCCACAGCCTAGGGCCAAGGCCAGCAGCGTCTTGCCCAGGCCGGTGCGTCCAACCAGGAACATGCGCGTGGTGGTGGTTACCAGGTCACCTAGGAGCCGATCCGGTGGCGGCATCTTACGCTCTGCCCAGGTCTCGATGGCGAGGAACGTGTCAAGACCGGGGACGGTCTTGTTGGCCTGGGCGTCATCTGCCGCGGGAGCGAGGTTTCCGGCCTTATTCTTTGGCTCCGGATGCCACCGCGGACTGCCCGGCGGCACATCCTGATAGTCGGGATTGGCCGCCTCCCATTCCGCGCTGGGCGGCTCGATCGGGAAGCGCCCGACAGGAACATCGTCCATCAGCGCCTCCCCGGATTGAGGGGGGAGCGCTTACCCTTTTCCAGTCCCCAGTCGATCGTGGCCGCGGCGTTTTCCCGATCGACCGCTGGGCCGCCGGCGGTGAGGACTGCCTCCAGCAATTGCTCGGCAGCATGCGTTTTTGACAGTCCGGCGGCATCCAAAAGGCCGCCCAGAGTGCATGACGCGGGGCGCGCAGCGTATGGTGCCGACTGCCTTCTGCCGCCTCGCGCAGCTTCCGTAGCGAAGCCGCCACCATGTTCTGGGCGCTGGTCCCGGCGCTGACGTACGCCCTGATCCTGCGCGGCGGTGCGGTGTCCGGTTCCGGCTTATAGAACAGCGCTTCCAACAGCCATTCCGGCCACTTGGCGATCGGGCTGTGATCGGTGCACGGGAATCCGGCGGCGTACCAAAGTATGATGTATCCGCCAGTGCCGCGCGTATCGATGCCTCGCGCGATGTAACTTTCAGTGTTGTGGACGCCTGGGGCGTGCAGAAACAGCAAATGGAATCCACCGGATCGCGTCTGATAGGTCCGTGTTGGTGGGATCTTGGTTTCCGCCGTCAGCAACCAAGCCCTGGCCGCATCGTGCTTCACGTCGGCGTCAAGAACGTCGAACCCAGACGCCTCTCCAGTTGCCACTCCGATCAGCGCGGCTTTTCGATGTGAGAACATCCGCTTGATGGCGACTGGATCTGTTGTGGCGTCCAGGCAGCCGTGGCCGCCTTCTTTCTTGCTTATGCACGGCATCTTGTTCTCGCCGCACGGAAACACAGCCCAGCCGGTGTTGCGGGCGACGTTCTGGGCAGTGGCGATCAGATCGGCGTTCACTGCGCCACCTCCGCGCCGCTAAGCGTCAAATTCGTCGCTTGCACTTTCTTGACGCTTAGCCACTCTTTGCCCGCTGAACTGATACACGCAAACTTGGCGGATTTGGTGATGTGCAGATCCATTTCCTCGGCCGCCGCACCGTACAGCCGCGCATGCCCTTGTCGTGCGAGCGAGCGCAGTCCACGGGAAACTTCGGCGGCTGAGAGGCCGGTGTCCCGCCGGATCATCCAAACTTCGACGCGCTCGCCTCTCTCGTACGCTTCGACGTTCTCAGGCCACGCTACATGCTGCCGATAGAAGCTACCGCCGGTTGACCATTCCCAGCCGAGATCTGTGCCGCAGCGGGCATAAGCCGCCAGCGTCTCCAGAATGCGCATCTGCGCGCAGCCCGGCCCGCGGCTCATGCCGCCCTCCGCTGGGTATAAGAGGGGGCGTTCACCGCGCCACCGCCGCCGCGCCAACCGCCGGATGCACCCCGCCGTTCGGTGGGATGATTGATAGGCACGGGATACCGCGCGGCATGATCGCCGCGGCCCATGCTGGTGCGTGTGCAGAGTCGGTCTCAATGAAAAGGCACCGGCCAAGGAGTTCGGCACCTCGGATTGCCTCCCGGTAGTGCTCAGCTTGCGCCCCAGTGCCATGAACGACGGCGCACCGTGCCCAGGCGATGAGGGACGTCGAGCAGCGCCACTCGGCGGGATCGCGGGGGTCGTCGTGGTCGTCGCCGATCAGGACGATGGTAGGCAACCGTGATTTCAATGAGCGCGGCGTCCAGTTGGAGCGGCGATTCATGACGGCGGTCAGTGCGATGCGTTTTTCGGCGACTGCACGGAGCAGCTCGTTGAATCCCGCGCCGTCCGGGCGCGAGGATGCCCAGGCGATGGCCTGGTCAAGGCGGGGGCCGGGCAGGAAGTCTGCGATATCGATGATGGGCACGCGATGTCCCTTTCGGATCGCGCGGCGCTTGCAGGGGCGGCTGTAATCGGCTATTTCAAATGCGCTGTAGTCTGCCGAAAACGAGTACCGCCCCGCTGTTCGCCGCAGCGGGGTTTTCGTTTTCGGGGTCAGGCAGCCTTCGCGGCGTTCTCGCCACCCTGCGCCAGCCGTTCCAGGCTTGCATATTTGACCATTTTCCGGCCGCCGACTTCGACGGTCTCGATGGCGCCGGCTTTGACCAGCGACCAAAACTTGGTGTTTCCGACGCCAATCAGCCTTCGCGCCGTTGGACCGCTCACCAGCAGCGGCTTCTGCATAGTGTCGGACATGTGTCCGCTCCGTGCGTTAATTGCCACGGACGGACACCGCGTCCGCTCCGTGCGTTCTGTTGAACGCGAGCGGAGTAATACGGACGTTCCAGACGCATGGTCGTTGGATAACCGCCGGAAACCGCCGATAACTACTCGGGATAGAGTTTTGAAAGACGATCCCGGACCATGCTTTCGCTAGGGGTTGTGTCGCCCCATTGCTGGCTGCACCACTCCAGCATGCCCCTCATGAGCGCCGGGCGATCTGGCAATCCGTCCGGGTGCTGCGCGCGGCGCACCACTTCTGCGGCAAAGGCATCCCAATCGTATGTGCGTGGTCGGCCGCCGCGGTTCTTCGGCTTGATAGCCTGAGGGATAGATGGCGCAACTTGCGCCGTCTGTTCCACGCTTTTCGGGGCAAGCCACGGCGGCACCGGCATAGATCGCGCCTGAAACCACCGGGCCGCAATGGCACGGGGCACGCATAATCCAGGGATGTCATTCGGCATCGAGTGGCGCATCTGCGCTACGCCCAACGGCGAGCGACGCGTCCAATACGGACGGTAGGTCGGCACGTCACGGGGCAGGCAATAGACGTAGTCGCCCAACTCGCCGCGCATCGCGGCGTCCACCAGCGCATCGAATCCATACGCGCCCATCGCCGGCTCTTTGGCAATGTCCGTCAGGTACACGAGGTCGCGGCGCGCCATTATCCGAGTGAACAGCTTCGCGCGCCTGAACTGTTCGCTATGCTCTGGAGACCAGGGACTGTCGTTCATGCCACAGCCTCCACCGGCCGCAGCTCGACCACGTTGTCACCGTCCGCCACCTTGCCTGCGAGGAACGCTCCCCAAGCCTCCATCAGCGCGCGGCGCCGGGTGAACAAACTGCCGCGGGCATAGGCCTGCTCGACCGCGTCACCGAGGCGATGCGCCAGGGCCATTTCGACAACCTCGCGAGGGAATTCCGTCTTTTCGCCCGCCCAGGTGCGAAAGCACGCCCTGAAACCGTGGCAGGTCACGCCGGCAGGCAGCAACTTCGCCAACGCTACGTCGGACAAGGGGCGCCCCTCTTTCGCCCCTGGGAACACCAGCGCGGCAGGATCGGGCGACGCGGGGCGCAGCTTGTGCAGGATCGCCATTGCAGCGTCCTGCAATGGGATGCGATGCTCCCGGTTCGCTTTCATGCGGGCTGGCGGGACCGTCCACACTGCCGCCGACAGGTCGATCTCGCCCCAGGTCGCGCCGCGGGCCTCGGCGCTGCGGGCGGCGGTCAGGATCAGAAACGCGAGGGCTTTGGCCGCCGTCCCCTGGCGATTGGCAAGGCTGGCGAGAAAAGAGGGCGTCTTCTGCCACTCCATCGCGGGATGATGCTGGACTGGCGCCACCGATTCCTTCGCGGCGAGTTTATGTTCCAAAAATCCGTCCCACCGAGCCGGATTGTCGCCGGTGCGCCAACCGCTGACTTTCGCATAATCCAGAACCGCCTCCAGGCGCTGCCGAACGCGGCTGGCGGTCTCGGTTTTTGTCGTCCAGATCGGTTGGAGTACGCGCATCACGTCGCCCAGCTCGATTGCAGAGACGGCGAGGGAGCCGATTACCGGCGTAACATGGTCCCGGAGGCTCGATCGCCACTGCCTGGCGTGTATCGCGCTCCAACCAGCTTCCATCCCTTGAATGTAGAGTCCCGCCACTTCGGCAAACGTCTGAGCGGCGGGCGCGGACTTGGCCTCTTGGCGCTGCTTGGCAGGGTCGGCACCGTCGAGGAGCTGTTGGCGCAGCTTCTTCGCCCGCTCGCGCGCCTCTTTCAGACTGACGGTGTGCGTCGCGCCCAGGCCGAGCCAGTGCGTTACCGGCTTCGCTCCATTCCGGCCGCTGCCCCGCTCAGCATAGCGGAAGATCCAACTGCCGGTGCCCGCGCCGGTGACCTGGAGATAAAGGTTGGCGCCGTCAGGATACGTCCCCTTCGTCCCCGCCTTCAGCAAGGCAGTCACCTTGGTCGGTTCCAGCTTCGCTGCCTTCCCCATCCTCCAAACCTCCGCGCCAACCCACACTTACAGGACGGATATAGCCGGATGGAAACGGATATGCAAGAACAATCGGATGGGCCGATTGCCTTGGAATTCTTGGGTTTTTCGGAGGTTTTCGGATGGCTGCGGAGGCTATTGTGGAGGTCCGGGCGGGAATCGAACCCACATTCGCGGATTTGCAGTCCGCTGCATCACCACTCTGCCACCGGACCCGGCCCAGCCGAGCGCGCCTATATCGTGTGCCGCCCCCCAACAGGTCAAGTGGCCGCCACACCCGCCCCAAACACACCATCAGTGGCCACCGGCGGCACTCCGGTGTAGAAACATCAGCACCCTCACAACCAACGCCGATAGCCCAACCATGTCCGACGACCTGCTCGCCGAAGCACGCAACCGGATGGTGGATAGCCAGCTCCGCCCCAACCGCGTCATCGACCCGCGCATCATCGGCGCCATGCGCCGCATGCCGCGCGAACGCTTCCTCCCCGCCAACGCCACTGCCCTGGCCTATGCCGACCAGGAGGTGCCGCTGGGCAACAACCGCGCCCTGTTGCAGCCTATGGCCATCGCCCGGCTGGTGCAGCTCGCCGCCCCACTGCCGGGCGAGCATGCGCTGGTGGTCGCCGCCGGCACCGGCTACGGCGCGGCATTGCTCTCCGCCTGTGGCCCCCGCGTCACGGCGCTGGAAGAAGATGCCGCGCTGCTATCGATCGCTCACCGTGTGCTTCCGGAACTCGCCCCGGCCGTCAGCCTGGTGGCCGGCTCTCTTGCCGCCGGCTGGCCCAGTGAGGCGCCCTACGACATCATCCTGCTCGAAGGCGCGGTGCAGGCCATACCGCCCGCGCTGGCCCAGCAATTGCGCAACCACACCGGACGGCTCGTCACCGTGATCTGCAAAGACGGCCTCACCAGCTACGCCGTCCTGGCAGAGGCCACCGGCGCCGGGCTGCGTGCACAGCCAATGTTCGATTGCCCAGCCCCGGAACTGCCATCTTTGCGCCCCACCCCGGCTTTCGTCTTCTGACGCCAAAATCACCTTTGTCTTCCGCCCGCTATGCGGCATCTTGCGCCCGGTGCCGGCGCCCTTGCCGGCACCGGGTGGGAAAGCGGGGCACCGTCCCGCCGAGAGATGAGGTCGCGTATGGTCTTGCGTCGCGCATTGGCGTTCGGCATCGGCATCACATTGGTTGGCGCCGCGCCGGCCTTGGCCCAGACGGCGACGGGGGGCACCGCCCCATCCCGGACGCAAAGCAGCCGGGCGGCGGCACAGCCGGGCGTGCCCCACACGCTGGCCGAGGCCCTGGCCGCGACCTATTCCAACGAGCCCACCCTTCAGGCCGAACGTGCCAATGTCCGCGCGACGGATGAAGGCGTGCCGACCGCTCTCTCGGGTTGGCGTCCGACTGTCGTGCTGGGCGGGACCGCCGGGTACGGCGACGGTATTGATCGAATCTACAGCGCTCTTAATGCGCAATTTACCGGGGACGCGTGGTCGAAGCTCTCGACCGAGCGCCAGACCGCTTCCAGTCAGGCGACGCTCACCCAGCCGCTCTATACCGGCGGCCAGGTGCAGGCAGGCGTGAACCAGGCCAAAGACCTGGTGTTTGCCGAACGTGCCAAGCTGCTTGCGCAGGAGGAGTCCAGCTTTATCAATAGCGTCAGTGCCTATATCGGCGTGATCGAAAACCGGGATCTGCTGGCGCTGTACGTCAATAACGAGCAGGTATTGGAAAAGCAGCTCGAAGCCACGAATGACCGGTTCCGCGTCGGCGAAATCACCCGCACGGACGTGGCACAGGCGGAAGCGTCGCTCGCCGGCGCCAAGGCGCAGCGGGAGGCGCAGGAGGGAACTCTGGCCACGGCAGGCGCCACCTATGTGCAGTACATTGGTTACGAACCACCGTCCAACCTTGTGGAGCCGCAGCCGCTGGCGCTGCCGTTGCGCACCGAGCAAGACGCCGCGGGCGTGGCGGCCGCCAACAACCCCAACGTGATCGCGGCGGAATTCGATGATTCGGCCGCCAAGGACGCGGTGGATCTGCAATTTGGCAAACTGCTGCCGCAGCTCAGCTTGCAGGCGCAGGCGTTCAACCAGCAGAACTCGGGAACTGCCCGCAACGCGACCAATGGCTGGCAGGCGGTGCTGCAGCTCTCGGTGCCCCTGTACCAGGGTGGGGCGGAATATTCGGCGGTGCGCAAAGCGAAGCAGGCCGAGCAGGATCAGGCGCGGGTGGTGGCCGAGCAAAAGCGGGCGGCCGTACAGGAGGCGGTGAATTATTGGGGGACACTGGTGGCGGCCACTGCCTCGGTGGCCAGCACGCGGTCGCAAATTCGCGCCAACGAAATCGCGCTGGAGGGCGTGGAGCGCGAGGCGATCGTCGGCTCCCGCACCACGCTGGATGTGCTGAATGCGCAGCAGACGCTGCTGACCTCGCGGGTGAGCCTGGTGCAGGACCTGGCGCAGCTTGTCACCGCATCCTACGAGGTGGCCGCGGCGATCGGGCGGCTGACCGCGCGTGACCTGCATCTGCCGGTGCCGCTCTATGACGACACGGCGTACTACAATGCGGTCAAGAACAAGTGGGCCGGGCTGGGGGATTACGCCACCAGCCAGCCGGGCCGGTAGTCGCATGAGCGGGTCGCAGCCTCCGCCGCAGGGCGGCGGAACGAACGATCCTTCGATGGAGGACATCCTTGCCTCGATTCGCCGGATCCTGAGCGAGGAGGAGCCGGCTGCGCCGCCCGGCTCCGAGTCCGCTGCCGAGCCCGCCACCGTGCCCGACAAGTCAGACGACGTGCTGGTGCTCGATTCATCGATGCTGGTACCGGACGAAGAGGAGACCGTGGAGCCGGCCGCGCCGGTGCAGGAGCCGCCGCCGGCGATGGGACCAATGCCCGCCGTCCCGGCGACAGAAGTGGGCCCCCCGCCCCCGCCCGGCGCGTTGCTGGCGCCGGAGACCGAGGCTGCGGCGACCAGCGCGGTGGGAACGCTGATGCGCACGCTGGCGAGCGAGCGCACGGTGCAGGTGCATCGCGGTGGCCCGACAATCGAGGACGTCGTGCGCGAGGAGCTGCGCCCGCTGCTGAAACAATGGCTCGACGCCAACCTGCCCGACCTGGTGGAACGGCTGGTGCGGGCAGAAATCGAGCGCGTCGTTCACCGCGCGGTGCCATAGCGGCTGCCACTCTTGCGTAGATGGCCGGATCAAGTCTGATCAAGTCCGGCCATGACGAGTTGGCGTCAACCGATCACCTTCGCCTCGCGCAGCCCGCTCAGCGTATCAGCGTCCAATCCGAGCAAGCCGCGCAACACGTCATCCGTGTGCTGCCCCGGTGTCGGCACCGGCCCCACCCGGCCGGGCGTGCGCGACATCTTCACTGTGACTCCCGGCAAATACATCTCGCCCGCGACCGCGTCCTCCATCTTCACCAGCATGTCACGCTCCCATACATGCGGGTCCTGCGCGACCTGTGGGATCGTTCGTACCGGCGCAACCGGCACACCGGCATTCATGAGCGCCTGGCAGATCTCCTCCACGCCGCGGTCTGCGCACCATGATTCCACCGCCCGGCGTGCGTCGGTACGGCCCTGGCCACCGGTCAGCAATTCGGCCTCGCCTGCCTCGGTGCCGCTGGAGACAAGCTGCATCAGCCGCGCCGCCATCTCCCGCCCCGCGGCTGATATCACCACCCAGCCGTCCTTGGCGCGGTACGGCGGACGGCCGCCCTCGCCGCCCTCCTCGCCGGTGGCGAGATAGTACGATGTTGGAATCTCCACCATCGTCAGCGCCGAATCGAGCAAGCAACAATCGACGAGCTGGCCTTCGCCGGTACGGTCGCGGTGACGCAGCGCGGCCAGGGTGCCGATGGTGGCGTGCAGCGCGGTGTAGCGATCCACCACAGAAGACGCGGTGCCCAACGGCTGTCCGACCGGCTTGCCGGTCAGCGTCATCAGCCCGCTCATCGCCTGCCCCAGCGGATCGAATGCCGGACGATCCCGATACGGCCCGTACTGGCCGAAGCCGGACACCGAAACCAGGATGATGTCGGGCTTCAGCGCACGCAGCGCATCGTAACCGAACCCCATCGCATCCATCGTGCCGGGGCGGAAATTCTCCAGCACCACGTCGGCCGTCTTCACCAGCGCGGCGAAGATGTCCTTGCCGCGCGGGTGCCGCAGATCGAGGCAGATGCTGCGTTTGCCGCGGTTATAGACGCTGAAATACACGCTCTGTCCGCGCACCATCGGCGGATGGTGCCGGGTCTCCTCGCCACCGAGACGTTCGATCTTGATCACGTCGGCACCGAGATCCGACAGGATCATGCCGCCACGCGGCCCGGCCTGGTAGCGTGCCAGTTCCAGCACCCGAACGCCTTCAAGACTTTGGGTCATGTTGTCCTCCCCATTCCATGTCATTGCGAGGAGCGCAGCGACGAAGCAACCTTGGTCAAGTTAGTGTTGCGAACGCCATCCACAACCGACCGGGGTTGCTTCGTCGCTGCGCTCCTCGCAATGACATGCAAGCACTCTAATACGACCGCGGCATCCCCAGTACGTGCTGCCCCACATACCCCAGGATCAGGTTCGTCGAGATCGGCGCGATCTGATAAATCCGCGTCTCCCGCCACTTGCGTTCGATTTCGTATTCCCGCGCGTACGAGAACCCACCGAACGTCTGCATCGCGGTTTCCGCCGCCTTCCAGCACGCCTCGCTCGCCAGCAGCTTGGCGATGTTGGCATCCGCGCCGCACTCCTTGCCTGCATCGAACAGCGCCGCGGCGCGCCGGCAGATCATGTCGGCCGCCTCCAACTCCGCCCAGGCACGCGCAATCGGGAACTGCACGCCCTGGTTCCGTCCGATCGGAGCGCCAAACACAACGCGATCCTTCGCATATTGGGTCGCCTTCTGCACGAACCAGCGCCCGTCGCCGACCGCCTCGCTCGCGACGAGGATGCGCTCGGCGTTCATGCCGTCCAGGATGTAGCGGAAGCCGCGCCCTTCCTCGCCGATCAGGCTGCCGGCAGGAATGCGGAAATTATCGAAGAACACTTCCGTGGTATTGTGGTTGATCATCGCCTTGATCGGCCGGATCTCCAGTCCCTTGCCCTGGTTCTTCGCGCCGAGATCGACCAGGAACACGGAAAGCCCCTCGCTGCGCCGCTTCACTTGCTCTACCGGCGTAGTACGCGCCAGCAGCAGCATCATGTCGGAGTACAACGCGCGGGAGGTCCATACCTTCTGCCCTGTCACCACATAGGAATCGCCGTCGCGGACCGCGCGCGTCTTCAACTGCGTGGTGTCCGAGCCGGTGGTGGGCTCCGTCACGCCGAAGGCCTGCAAGCGGATCCGCCCGGCGGCGATCTCCGGCAGGTAGCGCCGCTTCTGTGCGTCGCTGCCATGCCGCAGCAGCGTGCCCATAATGTACATCTGGGCGTGACCCTGGCTGGCGGTGCAGCCGCTGGCGTTGATCTCTTCCAAAATCACCGCCGCCGCGCGCAGCGGCAGACCCGAGCCGCCATACGCCTCGGGAATCAATGCACCCAGGAATCCCGCCTGGGTCAGCTCGTTGATGAATTCGGTCGGGTACGCCTCCTTCTCTTCCAATCCACGCCAGTAACTCCCTGGATAACGCGCGCAGATGCGGCGCACGGAGTCGCGCAACTCGGGATAATCCTCGCCGGCCGGCACCATCGTCAGATCCGACATCGCCTGCCCTCCCTTCGGCCTCCGGGGTCACGCTGCCCAACCACCCGGGTGGCGTCAAATTCAGCCGCTCGCGTCGCTGCCAGATAGGGGGAAGCGAGCAAGGTCAGGGCTCCGCCCTGAGACCCGCCAGGAGAGCTCTGCACTCCTGGACCTCTCGGCAAAGGCGCAGCCTTTGCAATCCATCTGTTTGGCTGGGATGGAGGGGTGGGGGCAAAGCCCCTGATGCAGCCGCCTTGACCCCCTCCCCGATCGTTTGTAAACTTATGACCGCGTCGTGAGGGAGAACACACTTGCCATCAGCGGATGGCCAGGTTCCCCCCGACGGCGGGTTCCTGGTCGAACACCATGTCGGGTTCCTGCTGCGCCGCGCGCACCAGCGGCACGTTGCCTTGTTTCTGGAACTCACCAACCAATATGGGCTGACTCCGACCCAGTTCGCGGCCCTGTTCAAGGCCGTCGAAGTCGGCCGGGTGAC
>Ga0335072_10003733_pt1 | contig 22807 bp, 19 predicted proteins | sample Lox_Sample_21_FD_206725 | JGI IMG/M metagenome (GOLD analysis project Ga0335072, IMG submission 206725) | Soil microbial communities from Loxahatchee National Wildlife Refuge, Florida, United States - Lox_Sample_2.1 | ecosystem: Environmental > Terrestrial > Soil > Wetlands | place: USA...
TTCACCGCCGGGGTCCGGGACGGAGAGTTCGACCTCCCCTGAATCAGCTTGCCCGGCCGGGGCCGGCCGGTCCGTCCGCGCGTTCTAGTCCGGTCCAGGGGACCCGATGGTCAGGCTCACGGCCTGAGCGGCGCTCTGGCCCGCGGCGTCGGTGACGCGGACGGTGAAGTGTGCCGGGCCGGGCGCGGCCGGGGTGCCGGCCAGGGTGCCGGTGGCGGGGTCGAGGGTGATGTCATCGGGCAGCTGGCCGTCGCTGATCTCCCAGTGGTACGGGGCGGTGCCGCCGACGATGGCCAGCTCGTACCGGTAAGCGGTGCCGGCCCGGCCGGCCGGGGCGGGGAAGCCCAGCGCGGGCACGGTGATGGTCAGGCTCATGGCCGCGGCGTCGGTCTGCCCTGCGGCGTCGGTGACCCGGACGGTGAAGTGTGCCGGGCCGGGCGCGGCCGGGGTGCCGGCCAGGGTGCCGGTGGCGGGGTCGAGGGTGATGCCGTCGGGCAGCTGGCCGTCGCTCACCTCCCAGAGGTAGGGGGCGGTGCCGCCGGTGCTGGTCAGGTCGTGGCGGTAGTCCGCGCCGGCGTCGCCCGCGGGCGGGGACGCGGCGTCGATGGCCGGCGCGGCGACGATGATCAGCGAGGTGGGCCGGGTGACGCTCTGGCCGGCCGCGTCGGTGACCCGGACCGTGAAGTGGTAGCCGCCCGCGCTGGCGGGGGTGCCGGCCAGCGTGCCGGTGGCCGGGTCGAGGCTGATGCCGTCGGGCGGCCGGCCGTCGCCGACCTCCCAGAGGTACGGGGCGGCGCCGCCGGCGACGTCCAGCTCGTGGCGGTAGCCGGCGCCGGCCTCGCCCGGCGGGACCGGGAACCCGAGCGCGGGTGCCACCGGGGTGTCGGCCGCGTCGGCGGTCTGCTCGGCTGGTGCGGCCGCCGCTGCGGGTGGCGTCTCTTCCGCTGGCGCGGCCTCGGCGATCGGCGCGGTGTCGGCGGGCGGAGTCGGCGGCTGCGCCGCGGCGGCGTGGTGCGCCGCGACCTGCGCGGGGGTGAGCTGATAGTTGTACACCGAGGCCTGGGAGAGCGAGCCCGCGAAGTAGTTGGAGCTCGGGCGGGCCGGCCAGCCGCCGAGGCTGTTGTACCCGACCCGCCAGCAGCCCGAGTAGGTCTGGGCCGAGGCCGAGGTCATGGTGCTGGACGCCACGAGTGCGCCGTCAATATAAAGGAACATGCCTGCCGAGCCAATCGTGGCGATTACCTCATGCCATAGGCCGTCGTTAAATTGACCGCTCGAGTGGATGGTCTGGTTAAACGCGACCCCGAAGTAGACCTGCCCCGAGTCGCCCATGTAGATTTGCCGGTCATAGTTGGCGCTCGCGCCCGTAGCGCTGTTGCCGAAGCCGATAATGAGCCCGCCGCTTTCCGTTGTCGTCTGGAACCATATGCCAAGCGAGAATGACGACGGGCTGGTCACGACATTCGCATTGGAGATATACGCGCTCGACCCGTCGAGGGTGATCCCGTCCGTGGTCGGGCCGACCACACCGAAGGTGACTCCGCCCTGGTAGACACCGTTCTGCGCGGACGGCGACGAGTCGTAAGCGACGATTCCGGATGTCTCATTGAGTTCATACCACAGGACCGGGTTGTCGGCCGCTACTGCGGCAGGATAGGCGCGAGAAGGGACCGCGGCTGCGGGCAGCATGACAAAGCCTCCATTTTATGGACCCGTTGGCTGGACGGCAATAACCGTATCAGCCGCGCGCGGAGCCTGTCAGGCGCAGATAATTTGCTTCCATTTAATATTCATATCGCTCTGCGGCTGCGGTCCTTTCCCATATCGCGGGGTTGGGAGATGCTGCCCCAGAGGCTACGGGACCCGAAGTACGCCTCGCTCATGCCCATCCACGAGCACCTCCAGGCGATAGCCCGTGTTGCCGGGAACGTCCGGAGCGGCCGCGGTGAGCTCGGCGCTTCCCGTCGCGTCGGCGTTTGTCTCGCCGACGATCACGGTCTGGCCGTTCCCCGACACGACCAGCAGCTTGACGACCTCCCCGCGGGCTAGGTGGTCGACGCTGACGGTGGCGGTAACCGTGCGCTGGCCGCCCGTGCCCGCCACCTCCAGGCCGAGCACCGGCGCGTCCGCCGTGCTGGTATCTACCGCCGCGACGGTCCCGGCCGAGCCCGCGAGCACCACCGCGGCGATCAGCAGCCAGCTGGCCGCCACCACCAGGCCGGCGCGCCGGAACTGGTGTTTGTACCACTTCGTGACGAGCTGGTTGTCCTGCCAGTTTCGCTTCTCGAGGCGAAGCGCGAGATAGCCGAGCGCGCAGAGCAAGGAGAGCGCGGCCGCGCCCGCGGCCGCGGCGGCCAGGACCTGCACGACGGGATACGCGGACAGCTGCGCCGCGGTGACGAGCCCGAACGCGGTCAGCGCGGTGGCGACCACGCTCACCGTCGAGACGGTGAACTTGGCGTTGTCGCCTATCCGCTTCAGCGAGGGCACGTTGGACAGTTCGCCGCGCATCGCCGCCATCGGGTCGTCCGGGCTGACCGGAGTACCGGCTTCTTCGTCTTGTTGTTGTTGTTGTTGTTGTTGCTGCTGCTGCTGTCCGGTCACTTTTCGTAGCTCCCGTCGAATCGCAGCAGGTGCCCTCCGCTCTCGCCGTCGGGGCAGCGCACGTCCACCTCGAACGTGCTGACCTTGGCCATGCCCTTCCGCCCGAATCGCCAGCCCATGCTCGCGGTGACCGTCGGGTCGCTCTCGACCTTGGCGAGCACGTCGTCGGTCAGGTCGCGGCTATGAGTCCGGCACACGTAACGCGGAGGCACGAGCCGTGTCATCGCTCCGCTTCCCGCGCCGGGTCCCCGGCCAGCGCCTGATCCAGGATCTCCTGTACTCGCTCCACTTCATGTCCGCGCTTGATCTGCTCGCGCTCGAGCATCCGCTGCAGGTCGTGGCGCGCGACGCGGACGATGTTCCGGCGGCGCCCTGCGTGCCGCTCCGACCGTGTGCGCCGCGCGACGTCCTCGTACTCGTCAAGTGCGACGTCGTTACGGCCAGCGCATAGCAGCGTGAGGCCCAGGTCGTATCCGGCAGAGATCTCCGAGTAGTTCTGAGCCATAAGGGCGCTCAGGCAGTCCAGCGCCTTGTCGTAGTTCCGCAGCCGGAGATGGCACCAAGCCAGGTGCTGCAGGCTGTCCGTGCCCAGCGCCGAGCTTGCCGCGGCAGAGTCAACCCCGGCCTCGAAATTCGACTCCGCTTCTTCCTGCCGCTGCAGCCTGAGCTGCGCCTCCGCCAGGCAGATGGTCAGGAAGATGTCGCCCGGCTCCAGCCGGAGGGCGTTAAGCGCGGCTTCTTCCTGCTCGACGGGGTCGCCATCCTGCAGGTCAATCAGCCACGACCGCAGCCCCCACGCCCAGCCGATCCGCGGGTCAGTCTCCAGCGCGGCGCGGACGGTGGCGAGGGCGTCGTCCAGTTCGTCGAGATTATCGAGCAGGTTGGCCTTGACCACTTGCGCCCAGGCGTAGCCCGGGTCGAGCCGTATCGCCTTATCGAGGGAGGACCGTGCCTCCTCCCACCGGCCGAGCTGGGATTGCGTGGCTCCGGTCAGCGCCCAGGCCCAGCCGTCTTCTGGCGCCAGCGTTGTGGCGCGGGCAAGCTCGTCGAGCGCCTCGCGATACCGGCCGGCCATCCGGTAGGCGTCTCCGAGCTGGGCGTGCAGCCAGGGCAGGGAATCGTCCAGCTCGACTCCGCGACGGAGCTCGTCCAGTGCCTCCGGACGGCCCAGTGCGTAGAGCACCTGCCCGCGCGTGCCCACGACCCACCCGTCATCGGGCGTGCCGTCGATCGCGAGGTTCAGGTGAGCCAGCGCCTCGTTGAGTTCACCTTCCCGGCGAAGAACCTCTCCCAGCCACGCATGGGCCGACGAGTTCGTCGGGTCGAGGGCCAGCATGCGTTCCAGGGCGGCGCGGATGGACGGATTCTCGGTCTCGTCGAAGTGCTGGTCGACGTAATCGGCCAGGCTTTTCTCGACCGCGGGGCGCACGGCAAGCAGGGCGGGGTCCTCCGGCGTTGCGGACAGGCCGGCGACGAGGGTGTCGGAGGCGTCCAGCTCGTGCCCGGCGGCAATCAGAGCGCGGACCAGCGTGGCCCGGTGGCGACCGGACTCGGGGAACTCCAGCACCAGCGGCCGGAGAATCCCGATGGCGCCCTCCGGATCGCCCAGGCCGAGCAGCATCTCGGCCTTGACCCGCAGCAGGTCAAGGTCGTCGGGATCCTCAGCCAGGGCGCGCTCCAGCCAGGGAGCTGCCTCCTCGGCCTTCCCCGCGTCGATCAGGACACCGGCGTACGTCCGGACGAGAACGGAGTTATCGCCGAATTTCTCGAGGCCGCCGCGCGCGACCTCGATCGCCTGCCCGGCCTCGCCGGTCTTGGCCAGGGCCTCGGCGCGCAGGGCGGTAATCTCCGGAGTTGACACGCCCTGATCGACGCTGAGCTGCAGGATCTCGATGGCCTGCTCGGTCTTGCCCTGGGCCAGCAGTAGCTGGGCCAGCCCGGCCATGGCAGCGGACGATCCGGGAGCGTCGGCGAGGCTCCGGCGGAAGTGCTCCTCGGACTCTGCGTAGTTCCCCTGGCGGGCCAGCAGGACGGCGGCCTCCAGGCGTATCTGCGCTGCCGCATCCTGCTGGCCGGCTTCTTCGAGGGCCTGGGCGAGCGCATCGGTGACATCGACCCGGTCCGGCTGCCGGCGGTGGGCGAGCCTGAGCAGGTCGACCGCTGGCTCGGCGCCGTCGGCCTGACGCAGCGTGGCTGCGACCTGCAGCACGACGGGGGGCGAGAGTTCGCGCCCGGATTCGAGGGTGCCGCGGGTGAGGTCGAGGGCCGAGCCCGCGCGCCCGGTCAGCAGCAGCGCCGTGATGTACTCCCCGCGGCTCGCGGCATCCAGTTCGTAACCTGCCTCCATCAGGTCGCGGAAGATCAACGTGGCTGCGGTGAGATGGGCCGTGCCGTCGTCAGGCCGGTCTTGCCGCTGCGCCGCGATGCCGACGACCACCTCGGCCGGCGCCCGAACCGCCGAGGTCGGAATGGCGGGTTCGCGCAAGGTCTTCTCGCTGACTCGCGAGAGCCGGGCCAGAAGGCTCGCGGCGAGCCTTTCAGCCTTCGCAAATTTCCCGTGGGCGAGGGCGTCACGGGCTTTATTGAGATCGTCGAACAGGTCAGCGGACGTGTCCGGCACGAGATCCCAGCGGATCTGGTCGGCCCTGCTCTCAGAAGTCATCCTGCTGACGCCTCCCCTGGTCGCGGTGCCCGGCCGCCGAACTCGGCTGGGGCCAGCAGTGCCTGGCGACTCGCCAGGATGCGATCGCACAGCTGCCGCGCCGCATCCGTGACCTTGTCGGTGGCATTGCTGGCATCCTCGGGCTGTGCTTGCTCAATCACCAGGAGCCGGCATTGCCATGCGGCGTTGAGCACGTCCCTGAGCCGCAGATGGTCGATGTTCGGCAGCACATTCGCGGACACGTCCGGCTTCTGTCCGGCGTTTATCTTGATCCACCAGGCATTACCCAATGACTCGGCCTCGATCCAGTCGGCCTTGGTGAACTCGGCCTGGTCCCTGAGCATTCGCTTCTTGATCATGCTGAGCGCGTGCGCCGCATCCAGGTGTACCTGGCCCGGCGGGTCATGACGTCCCGATCCGTCGAGCAGCAACGTCCATGATGACTGCAGGCTTTGTCCCACCTTCGCGAACGGTGGCGGGGGATTGGGGGTCGCGGCATCCATCTGAGCGAGGACAGCCAGAATGGTCTCGGCTCGCTCCTCGTCGGTGGGCCGGCCAGGAACGGGCGGCGAGTTCGGGTTCAGCCGCAGCATCAGGGCGGCGCAAGCGTAGGCGGGACCTGCCGTGTAGGTGGCGAAGACGTCGGCAACGAGCACGCGAGCCTGGTTTGTGGCACTGTCGAGGCTGGCCTTGATCGAGCGGGCCGCCTTTTGGGCTCGTTCTCCGATGTCGGCCTCATCCGCCCGCAGCATGAGCGCGAGGCTCTCCATCTTGTCGGCTGCCGTTCTCGGTTCTAGTTCAGCCTGAGCTATCTGATCGTGCGCGATTCTGCGCAGCCCGCTGTTGGCGATGGCCGGCAAGGCGCTCTTCAGGTCGTTGTAATTCTCATCGAGAACCGGCTTGCTGGCCTGGGAGGCGAGCTCGTCGACAAAACGGTCAAAGCTCGCCGTTTCCCGCACCACCACCTGGCCATATTCGTGGGCCACGAGGGGCAGTGCCCACAGGTGCCAGTCAGGGAAACTTATCCGTGCCACTCGCCGCAACGTCGAGGACAGAGCGTCCTCGGTCGCCGGAATGGCGAACGACGTCGGCTTCCCGACGAACTCGGCGCACTCGCTGATGAGCTCATCGGCGAAACGGCAGGCATACTCCTCGTGGATCCGGTCCCGCAGCGCGAGCCCGCCGAGGAGCTCCAGGGATTCGCGGAATATTTCGTGACTGCGCTCATAGATGCGGAAGTAGTCCTTCCACAGCTTCTCCGCGTCGTCCGTCGGGGATTCCAGATCGGCTTCCAGGTCAGCCAGCAGGCTGTCAGCCTCGCGTTGGATCGCCTCGACCGCCTTGAACCACAGGTTCTTGTCCGGCATCGGGCTGAGTTGCAGGCTGCCCAGCCAGATGCTCGGGTCCTGCGCCTCTCTCAGATGTTGGGCCAGGGCTTCCATGCGCAACTTGAGTACTGTCGTCACCATTTACTTTCCCCGTGCAGCGATTTCTTGTGCGGTGGTCTCCGCCAGGTGACCGACCTCTTCGACGCCGATACCACTGCGCGCCCCGATTCTGGCCAGCCAGGCCGCATTGGCGGCATCGGCGAGACTGGTATCGGCTCCGGGCGCGCCGAGGTCGGACGACAGCCGCTCGGCTTCGGTGAAGGTCGAGTAGCGGCCATAGGGCAGGTGATCAATGAGGAGCTGGACGATCTTCTCCGGCCACGAGTCGGGAACGACGAGGTCGTCCTCGGGCTCTTGTTCGGCTTCGCAGACCTCGACGAGCCGGTCCCAGAGCTTCGCCGCCTCGTTTGCCATCCAGCGCAAGCGGTCGTCCTTGGTGGCGTCGAGCGCCATCGTGATCGCCCGAACGCGCGCCGAGCCCGGGGGATGGCTGGCCGTCCCGATGTTGGCCAACAGGGGGTCGAAGCCGAGCGTGATGCAGGTCAGCCCGTAGGCAGGGCCGATGACCCATGCCGCGAAGGCATCGGCGAAAAGCTCCTCGAGCCAGGGCCAGCTCGCCTCGTCGGCGGCGTCGAGCTCGACGTGCAGATCGTCCGCGAGGTTACGGATCCGACCGCCGCTGAACTCGGACATGGTCCGCGCGGCATAGTGGCCGAGCTCATGGGCCGTGGCGGGCAGGTCCCAGATCGTCGGCCTGGGGAACCGGACCTGGATCAGCCGCGAGCTGTACACGAAGGACTCCGTCACGCCGGGCACGGTAAACGATGGCCAGTGGGCGTCAGTGGCGCGAGATGCCAGCTCGTCGAGCAGGGCGTCGGCGACCCCGCACGCGTCCCACGCTGCCTGGCCGGCTCCGGGCCCGTGCCGCGGATGGAGCCCGGGCGCCGGGGTCCTTAACGCCGCGCCGGCCACCAGGGCATGGGCTTCCTCGAGCAAGGCAGACACCTCGATCTCCCTGGTGTGCGCCCGTGCCCACGCGTCGGCGGGATGTATGCCGTGATCCCGCAAAGGCACGCTCAGCCCAGCCTCAATGGCCTGCAGCTTCTTGGCGATCTCGTTCCCTGGCGCGCCGGCGAGACGCGTGCGAAGGCCCTCCGGTATCGCGTCAATGGCCTGGCCGACAGCTTCTAGGTCACGCTGAAGGCGCCTGACCCGATCGTCGAGCACAGCCGAAACATCGAATCCCCGGGACGCGGGCGCCATCTAACCCCCCCACCACTTGGGGACATCGTAACGCGGTTCGTGCCTTCGGGGACACTTCGTGATCATCCGGCTTCGCTGCTTTAACCAGATCCGCAGGATCCGCTCGTCGTGTTTAATCTGGCCCGCATTTCGAAATGCGGGCCAGATTCACAGCGCGACCCGGTTGGCGGCTGATTCGGTGGCCCGGCGGCGAGGCCGGGAGATCGGCGTTCTGCGCGACCGCGTTCAGGTGCCCTTTCCCGTCGGCTTTCTGACCGTCGCCGAGCGCCGACGTCAGGACCGTGCGAGCCCGGCAACAACGAGCGGCCCGGCCTGGTCAGGCCGGGTAGAAGTTCTTCTCCCAGCGGTGCCGGGCCAGGACGGCGCGTTGCTCGGCGGTCAGGTCGGCGCCCGCGTCGAGGGCGGTGTTGCGCTCGACGTTGCGCACCGTGCGCATCCCGGCGATGACCGTCGACACGGCCGGCTCGCCGAGCACATACCGCAGCGCGAACTCGGCGACCTGGTCGGTGGTGATGCCCAGGTCCGCGGTCATGGCGTTGATGTGCTGCTCGACCTGCGCCTTCCGGTCGCCGCCGAAGTACCGGTTCCTGAAGTCGCCATCGGGGAACGTGGTGGCCGGGGTGATCCGCCCGGTCAGGGCGCCCTCATCGAGCGGCACCCGCACGATGACGCCCACGCCGTGCTCGATGCAGGCGGGCAGCAACTCCTCCTCGGGCGTCTGGTGGAAGACGTTGTAGATGGTCTGGACCGTATCCGCGTGGCCGCTCGCGACCAGCTTCAGCGCGCTGCCGGGCTGGTAGTCGTTGATCGACACGCCGAAGAAGCGGATCTTCCCCTCCTGCTTGAGGTCCTCGATTGTCTCCAGCCAGTCGCCGCGGCCCAGCCACTCGTCGCTCCAGACGTGGAACTGGAGCAGGTCGAACGAGGCGAGCCCGGAAGCGCGCAGGCTCGTCTCCAGGCTGGCGCGGATGTGCTCGCCGGGGAAGGTCTGCGCCGGGTCCAGGCCCGCCGGGGCCGGGAAGACGCCGTTCTTCGGCGGCACCTTGGTCGCGACGTACACCGGCGCGCCGGAGTGCTCTCGAAGTACCTTCCCGACGATCCGCTCGCTCTCGCCGTAGCCGCGGGCGGTGTCGATGAAGTTCACGCCGAGTTCGATCGCCCGCCGCAGGGCCGCGATTGACTCGTCCTCCCTGGCGCCGAGCCACATCGACCCGCCGATGCCCCATGCCCCGTAGCCGATCTCCGACACCGTCAGGCCGGTCTTGCCGAGTGGCCGATAACGCATGCTTCTCCTCCAGGGGTGAGGGTTGATGAGAGTTCTGACCGCCTAGCATCCTATAATGACAGGCCTTCTGGCGGGAGACTGCCGGGCGGGAGACTGCCCGGGTCCGCGGGCTGGCGCCGCCGGGCCAGCGCCTCGATGATCGCGCCTGCGACCCGGCGCTTGAGTTCGACCAGGGACTCGGCACTGTAGAAGGCGACGTGCGGGGTGATGATCACCCGTTCGTCGGCCAGCAGGGGATCGGCGGGATCGGGCGGCTCGGTCTCCAGGACGTCAAGCCCGGCACCGGCCAGCGTCCCGGCGGCCAGCGCGGCGCGCAGGGCCGTCTGGTCCACGAGCCCGCCGCGCGAGGTGTTCACCAGGAATGCGGTTGGCCGCATCAGCGCCAGTCGCGACGCGTCGATCAGGTGCCGTGTCTGCGCCGAGAGCGGGACGTGCAGCGAGACGATGTCGCTGCTGCCCAGCACCTCCTCGAGGCTCAGCAACGGGACCGGGGCCGCGGGCGGCGGGGCCACGTCGCAGCCCACCACGTCGAAGCCGAGCGCCGCCGCCTTGCGGGCGACGGCCCGCCCGATCCGCCCGAGCCCGACCACGCCGAGGCGCAGCGCCCCGAGCCGCCGGACCGGGCCGGCGTCGGCCAGCGTCCACCGGCCGGTCCTGACCGCGCCGGCCGCGGGCACCAGCCCGCGGCACAAGGCCATGACCAGGGCGATCGCATGGTCGGAGACCTCCTGTGTGGAATAGTCGGGCACCGAGACGACGTCCAGCCCGCGATCCTGCGCGGCCTGCACGTCGATGGGATCCAGCCCGGTGCCGTAGCGGCCGACGACCTGGCAGCGGGGCAGCCCGGACAGCACGGCCGCACTGACCGGCGCGTACTGCACCAGCAAGGCGCAGGCCTGTGCGCCCGCCCGCACCACGTCCGCCTCGGTGCGGCAGCTGGCCAGGCGCACGTCCAGCCCGGCGGCGGCGAAGGCCGCCCGTTCGATGTCGACGTCCGGATGGTCGCAGTCGGTGATCACGACAAGGTCAGCCACGTCCGCTCCTCGTCAGCCGCTCGCCGCTGGCTGGCTCTGGCCAGGCCTGGGCGAGGAAGGCGGAGAGCTCGGGGAGCCCGTCCAGGACCAGGTCGGGGCGGTGCGGGCTGGGATCATCGCGGCCGGATACGCCCGACAGCAGCAGCGCCGTGCGGGCCCCCGCGGCCCGGCCCCCGGCGATGTCGGCCGCGAGACTGTCCCCGACCACCAGGATGTTCTCGGCAGCCAGGCCGAGCCGGGCCGCGGCGATGGCGAACATGGCCGGGCTCGGCTTGCCCACGCATACCGGCTCGGTGCGCACGCAGGCCGTGATGGCGGCCACGATGGCCCCGGCCGCGGGGGCGATGCCCTCCTCGGTCAGCAGCACGGGATCCAGGCTGGTGGCGACGAACCGGGCGCCGGCCGCGACCGACCGGACGGCCTCGGCCAGCGCGGCATAGCTGAGTTGCGGGTCCAGGCCCACCACGACAACGCCGGCCGGTGCCGGTGCCGGTGCAGGTGCAGGTGCAGGTGCAGGAGCGTGGCCCGGCCCCGGGCGGTCCGCCAGACGCAGCCCCGCCTTCGTCACCGCCGCTCGCAGTGCCGCACCGCCCAGGACCAGGGCCCGGCTGCCGGGCGGGAACTCGGCCGCGAGGTAGGCCCCGACGGCGTCGGACACGGTGCAGATGGCCGTCACCGGCACCTGAACGCCCATCCGCCGCAGCTTGGCCTGACAGTCCTCCCTGGCCACCAGGGAGTTGTTGGTGACCAGGAGGTACGGTCGCGCGGACGCCACCGCGAAGAACTCCCGCAAGCCGGGCAGCGGCCGCTCGCCCCGGTACAGGACTCCGTCCATGTCCACGATGAGGCCCAGCGGCGCAGCGCTCACGGCCGTGGCCCGCTGTCGCGCCGGTGCCCGTTGCTCCGCTGGTACCCGTCGCTCCAGTGCGGCCACAGGTCCTGCAGCGCGTCATGGGCGGTGCGGAACGTCCGGAACGCCCGCTCGTACACCGCCACCGCATCGGCCGCGGGCGTCCAGGTGGCGGACGGCCTGACCACGCGCCGGGCCCCGGCGGCGGCGTCCGGGTACCAGCGTGCCCCCACGCCGGCCAGGATCGCGGCGCCCAGGATGCCGCCCTCCGCGGACGCCAGGGTCTGCACCGGCTGCCCGAAGATGTCGGCCCGGATCTGGTTCCACACCGGGCTGCTCGCGCCCCCGCCGGTGCAGCGGACCGGGCCGTGCGGGCCGGCCGGGCACACGCACTCGAGGGCCCGGCGGTCCTCGAACGTGATCCCTTCGAGGACGGCGCGGGTGAAGTGGGCTCGCCGGTGGCCCAGCGTGGCGCCGACAAACGAGGCGCGCGACTGGCTGCTGCCCAGGGTCCGCTCGCCGAGCAGGTAGGGGAAGAAAAATAGTCCGTCCGATCCGGCGCTGACCTGCGCGGCTTCCAAGGTCAGCGCGTCGTAGGCGGCACCGACCGCCTCCGGGTCGCGCAGCGGGCCCCGGCCGGACAGGTGATCGGCGAACCAGCGCATGGACGTGCCCGCGGCATCGCTGATGCCGAAGTGCATCCAGTTCCCGCTGGCCGACCTTAGGTTCATCACCCGGGCGTCGGGTGAGGCGCGCTCGGCGGCCGCGGCGACGATGGAAGCGGTGCCGGTCACGATGGCCACCTGGCCCGCCGCGGTGATGCCGGCGCCGAGCAGCTGGCACATCATGTCCCCGCTTCCGGCGACGACCGGCGTGCCCGCGAGCAGGCCGGTGCGCCGGGCGACTTCCGTGCGCACGGTGCCGATGACGGCGCCGGAGTCGGCGATGTCCGGGAGCTTGGACCTGGCCACGCCGAGCGCGGCCAGCAGGTCGGCGGACCACTGCCCGCTGGCGGCGTCGCACAGGAACGTGCCCGAGGCCTCGGCCGGGTCGGTCGCCGCGACGCCGCACAACCGCAGGTTCAGGAAGTCCTTGGCCACCAGCAGGCGGGCGGCGGCGTCGTAAGCGGCCGCCTCGTTGGCCCGGAGCCAGGACATCTTGAACCCGGCCCAGGCGGGCAGCGGCCGGTTTCCGGCCAGCGCGCTGAGCTGGTCCGCGTCCGGCCGGCGGGTGAAGGCCTCCACTTGGTCGACGCAGCGCTTGTCGCTCCAGATCGCGGACCTGGCCGTCAGCGAGTTCCCCGCCCGGTCGACCGCGACGAGGCTGTGCATCTGGGCGCCCACCCCGACGGCCGCGACCGTGATCCCCGGGTTGCGGTCCAGCAGGGCCGCGACATTGTCGATCGTGGTCTGCCACCACTGTTCGGGGTCCTGCTCCGCCCAGCCGGCGGCCGGCGCGAACAGGTCGATCGGGGTTCCCGCGATGTCCCGGATCGCGCCGTCGGGGTCGACAAGCGCCGCTCGCGTGCTCTGGGTGCCGATGTCGATCGCGACGACGTACTCCGCGCGCATGTCATCGGTATCCGATCTCGATGCGCACGCTCTTGGTGCGCAGGTATTCCCCGAGGCCTTCATGGGCGAGTTCCACGCCGAGCCCGCTCCGCTTCCAGCCCCCGTAGGGGAAGCGGACGTCGCCGCCGCCGACGCTGTTCACGTTGACCGTGCCGAACTCCAGCCGTTCCGCGCCGTCCAGGCTGCTGCGGAGGTCGCGGGTGTAGAGGTAGCAGACCAGGCCGAAGTGCAGCGCGTTGGCGCGCGCGATGGCCTCATCCAGGTCGGATACCACGACGATCGGAGCCACTGGCCCGAAGGTTTCCTCGTGCAGCATGACCATGTCCGGTCCGCCGACCACCACGGTGGGCAGGTAGTAGAAGCCGTCGCGGGTGCGCTGGTCCTCTGGCCGGCTGCCGCCGGTCAGCACCTCGGCCCCGGTGCGCCGGGCGTCGGCCACGTGTTCCTCGACCCGCGCGAGGGTGGCGGCGTTGGAAAGCGGTCCAACGTCGGGTTCCGGGTCATCCAGTCCGGATCCGACCACGAGCTTGGTCGTCTGGGCGGTGAACCGCTCGATGAACTCCTCGGCCGCCGGCCGGACCACGAAGATCCGGTTGACCGAGTTGCACAGCTGGCCGGCGTTGCGGAACGATCGCTTGACGCCGTCGGCGACGGCCAGGTCCATGGGCGCGTCCCCGGCAACGATCATCGGAGAGTGACCGCCGAGCTCGAGGGTGACGCTCTTGATGTCCTTGGCGGCCAGTTCCAGCAGCCGGCGCCCGGTGCCCGTGCCGCCGGTGAAACTGATCTTGGCCACCCGGGGGTGCCCGGCCAGGCCGGCTCCGGTACTTGCTCCCGGGCCGTGCACCGAGTTCAGCACCCCGGGAGGGAGCCCGGACGCGGCGCCGCTTACCACGTCGAGCACGGTCAGCGGGGTTTCCTCGGATGGCTTGGCGACCACCGTGCAGCCCGCGGCCAGCGCCGGGGCGATCTTCCAGGCCATCAGGCCCAGCGGGTAGTTCCACGTCGTGATCGCCGCCGTGACCCCGATCGGCTGACGGATGACCAGGCTGCGGAGGGTCGGTGAATCCGTCGGGATGGTCTGGCCATACACCCGGACGGCTTCGGCCGCGTAGTAGTCGAATGCCGCGGCCGCGGCGGCCACCTCGCCCGTGGCCTCGCTCAGCGGCTTGCCCTGCTCTAGGGTCAGGCTGCGGGCCAGTCGCTCTGCGTTCGACCTGATCCAGGCCGCGATCGAGGACAGGTGGTCGGCCCGCCGCGGCGCCGGACGCGCCGACCAGGCGGGGAACGCCTCGGCCGCGGCCGCAACCGCCTCGTCCACGAGCCGCTCGTCGGCCACCGGCGCATAGCCGACGATCTGCTGGTCAGCCGGATTGAGCACGGGGGTCTCGTCTCGCTGGCCCCCGGCCCGCACCCGCGCGGCGCCGATGACCAGCTCGGCCCGGGCCGCGGTCACGGGCCCGCCCGGAATTCGCGATCCGGGGCGGCGGCGGGGCGCAGCTCGTAGCCGCCGTCCCGGCGGTGCACGCGGCGCGAGAAGCCTAGTCGTTCGACGGACTCGTAGTCGTGACCGGCGTCGCCCGGATAGGCGGCCAGGAACACCAGCGGGGTGTCGGCGACGTTCACGGTCCGGTGGGCCCAGCCGGGCGGAACGTAGACCGCGGCGGACGGGACGAGCTCGGCTGACCGGGCATGGCCGTCCCGGGTCTGCATGATCATGAGCCCGGAGCCGGACATCCCGACGTAGATCTCGGCCGTGTCCCGGCGGTGATGATGGCCCTTGGTCATGAAGAACTCCGACCCGATGACGCCGGGGTTGATGATGGTGGTGCGGAACGGCAGATGGTCGGCGGCATGCGGCACGTCGGCGTCGTAGCCGGTGTAGATGACCGGATCCTGGCCGGCCGACAGCAGGCCGGCCACGGCGTCCTGGTCCTCGTAGGCGACGGCCATGTCGCTGAGCCGTCGCTCGAACGAATCGGTGTACGGCGTCAGAGAGCCGGTATCGAAATCCAGCATGACCCGGAAGGGCCGGGGCGCTCGCACCGGCGTCCCCTCAAAGGCTGGCATGGAGCTGGCCGAGGCCGACCGGCGCGCCGGTGGCGATGGACCGGTTGGCCGCCGTGCCGAGCAGCACCGCGGCCGCGCCGTCCAGGTGCGTGGCGGCGCGACCATCAGGGTCGGGCGGTGCTTCGGGGTCGAATATCTGCTCCAGCATCAGGGCGTCGCCCGCGTGCGGGCCGCTCGCGGGGATCTCGACATCGACGGGTGCGGAGAACATCGGGAACAGGCGGATGCTCTGCGCGGGCCCGGCCTCGGCCTGACCGGCGCCGGTCGGGTCCCGCTCGATCACGTGCGCGCCGTGCCGTTCATACAGCTCGGCCCGGCCCTTGTCGCCGGTGATGGCCACGCGCAGGCCCTCCCACGGCGAGTAGGCCACCAGCGAGTAGCTGAGCAGGGCGCCACGGCGGTAGCGGGCGGTCACGGCCATGGTGTCCTCGATGGAGATGTCGTCGCCGAACACGTTGCGGTCGCGCATGTAACCGGTCTCCTCCTCGGCATCTCGGTAGAGGCCCCGCAGCATCGGGCTGCGTTCCAGGTCCAGGGCGAACGGGTCGGCGTCGGCGTGGCCGGTGTACCGGCTGTAGGCGTACGTCTCGCCGCGGCCGGTGGCGGCCTTGCGGCCGTAGAACGACAGCGAGCCCATGGCGAAAACCGTCTCCGGCCAGTCGCCGATCCACCAGTTGACCAGGTCGAAGTGGTGCGATGCCTTGTGCACAAGCAGACCGCCGGACAGCGGCTTCTCGCGGTGCCAGCGTCGGAAGTAGTCCGCGCCGTGACTGGTGTCCAGCGTCCAGGAGAAGTCGACCAGGAGCGGGACCCCGATCGCGCCCTCGGCCACGAGCTGACGCAGCCGGGTGTAGGCGGGGGAGTAGCGGTAGTTGAACGTCACCCGCACCCGGCGGCCGGTGCGCTCCGCGGCGCTCAGGATCGCGGCCACCTTGTCGTCATCGGTCGTCATCGGCTTCTCCGACACGACGTCGCACCCGTGCTCCGCCGCCGCCACGATGTACTGGTGGTGATAGGCGTCCACCGTGGTCACGATGACGACGTCGGGACGCTGCTCGGCCAGCATCCGGCCGAAGGCGCCCGCGTCATAGCCGGGGACCTCGCCGCGATCGAACCGGCCGGTCAGCCGCTGGTTGTGGTAGGCGATGCGCACGGCGCTGGTGTCGCACAGGGCCACCAGCTCGGCGTCCGCGGCGTGTGTGCCGCAGATCGCGTCCACGTACATGGTCGCGCGGCTGCCGGTGCCGACGATGGCGTAGCGGGTCCTGCGCGCTGGCTTGGTCATGCGGTCCTCGGGTGGGGCTGATCGGGGGACTGGCTATGGCGAGGAGACCTCGAGCTCGAACTTGAAACTGTCGCCGCGGTAGATGGCCACGTAGTACTCGAACACCACCCCCAGGTCGGAGCGGGTGACGCTCTCGATGCGCAGGGCCGGCTGGCCCTCGGGAGCGCCCAGGTACTCGGCGTCCTCCCGGCTCAGGGCCGTCGCGTCGATGGCGCGGTGCCCCGAGGCGGCCCGGACGCCGTAGTCGGCGGCCAGTACTTGGTAAAGCGACCGGTCGGTCATGTCCAGCTCGGTCAGGCCGGGGAAGAGCCGCGCGGGCAGCACCGTCCGGACCACCTGCACCGGCCGGCCATCAACGCTCCGGACCCGGTCGAAGCGGATGATGTTCTCGCCCACCGCGATCTCCACGAGCTTGGCCATGCTGACGCCGGCCGGCTCGGTGCGCATCTGAATGGTCCGCGAGCGGACGGTGTGCCCGGCCCGCTGCATCGACTCATAGAAGCCCAGCGAGTGCTGGACGAAACTGGTGTTGAGTGGCCGGCCGGTCACGAAGGTGCCCTTGCCCTTCACCTTGTGGACCAGCCCGTCGTCCTCGAGCTCCGCCAGGGCCTGGCGGACCACGGTGCGGCTGACCGAGTACTGCTGGCACAGGACGGACTCCGACGGGAGCATGTCGCCTTCCCCCCGGCTGGCCTCGATCTCCTTGGCCAGGATCCGCTTGAGCTGCTGGTAGTAAGGCTCGAAGGAGCGAACGTCGATAGCTGCGAGCTCAGTCATGACAGGATTATAGGTTGTACGCTCTGCTGTGCCTGCGCCACACCGTGCGATTGCTCAGTTCGCCGTCCTCCTCGGGTTGCTCACCGCGAGGCCCGGCTGCTTCCTGGCCCCGGTCGAGCGTGGTGATCCTACCATCTTGACATCCTGTCATGATAGGTCTAACTTAAATCGTCACTGAGAGTGACATAGCGGTAAGTCCCCGCCAATGGTTCTTACCGTTCACGGCGGACGGGCGCGGGCCCGGCCGCTACCAGGATGTGAACCGCTGCTGGCAGCGCGAGGCGGAAGCTGGGAAGACATGAGATTGCGTTCACGCTGGGCCGGCGTCACCGGCCGACGGTCCCACTGGTACGTGGCCATCGCATGCGGAGCGGTTGTCGCCGTCGCGGCAGGCTGCTCATCCGGGTCCTCGGGATCCTCCGCGGGCTCGGCATCAAAGCCGGTGCACCTGACCTACGCGCTCTGGGACCCGGTCCAGGAGGTCGGGTACAAGAAGTCGATCGCCTTGTTCGAGAAGTCGCACCCGAACATCACCGTGAGCGTGGAGCAGATTCCGTATCCCGACTACGAGTCGAAGCTCACCAGCGAGTTCGCCTCCGGGGACGGCCCGGACGTGTTCTGGGTCAACACGCCGTTCCTCGCGCAGTTCGAAACGGCGAACGTGATGCTGAACCTGGCGCCGCTGATCAAGAAGGATCATGTCGACATGTCCATCTACCGGCCGGCGCTGATCGCCCTGCATTCGCACGACGGTGCGATCTACGGCCTGCCCAAGGACTGGGACACCGAGGGCATCTTCTACAACAAGACCTACTTCGCCGAGCACCACATCACGATCCCGGCCAACCTGACCTGGAACCCCCAGAACGGCGGGACGTTCCTGACCCTGGCCAAGGAGGCGACGACCGACACCAGCGGGAACAACGCCCTGTCGCCCTCGTTCAACCCCGCCCACGTGGCCACCTATGGCGTGTCCGTAGTCAACCAGCCGGACATCGGGTACGGCCCGTTCCTGGCCAGCGCCGGGGTGCCGGTCTTCCAGCAGGCCGGGCTCGCTCAGGGCGTCAAATGCTCGTGCTATCCGAAGAGCGTCACGTTTGACAGCTCGGCCGGCGTCGCCGCGATGCAGTTCCTGGTCAACCTCGGCCTGAAGTATCACGTGGCCCCGCCCGCCAGCGAGTATGGGGCCAACGGGGCCGCGCCGACCAACGAGGACGTCACGATGTTCGCCGCGGGCAAGACGGCCATGGCGGTGGAGGGCGACTGGTTCACCACGACGATCGCCTCGACGGCCAAGTTCAAGTTCGGCGTGCTGCCCATGCCCACCGGCCCGGACGGCCGCTGGAGCTTCACCAACGGCCTGATCGACGCGATCAACGCGCACACGCCCAACCAGGCCGCCGCATGGGAGCTGGAGAGATGGCTGGGTTCGCCCACCTCTGAGTCGATCATGGGGTCGGGAGGCTACATCTGGCCCGGCATTGCCTCGCTGGACACCACCTTCCTGAACTACTGGAGCAAGAAGGGCGTTGACGTCAGCCCCTTCCTGGAGGAGGCTCAGGACTCCAGTCACGTGGAGACGCTGCCGGTGGCGACCGAGGCCGGGCAGATCATCACCTCGCTCGCCTCGGACCTCGGGCCGGCCTGGCTCGGCAGCGAATCGGTCTCGGCGGCCATGGCCCATGCGGCCACCGACGCCAACCAGGAGCTGCAGCGCTCGTCGGGATGACGGTCACGCCGGCCCGTGTGACGACGGGCAGGATGTCAAGGTGCCAGGATCCTGGCATCTTGACATCCTGTGATGATAGCAATTACGTTCGTCGTCACACGAGCCGTCGCGCCAGCCCAGCGCGGGAGGGTAACGCCGCCAACACGACCGGACACGGACCGACGAAGCCGGAGGCATGCCCGTGACCAGAGTGGTATCCCCACTGCCCGCTCCGGCCCGGCTGGTGAAGCGCAAGAAGCGCGGCGGCATCATCGGGGAGACCAGCGGCGATCACGTGGGCCGCTCCGGGCTTCAGGCGTTCTTCGGAGCGCTCCCGTTCATCACGCCCAGCTTCGTGGGCGTGACCCTGTTCCTGGTCATACCGGTGATCGCGCTGTTCGTGATCAGCCTGCTCAACTACAACCTGCTGAGCCCGGCGACCGTGGCCGGCTTCGAGAACTACGCCAACATCTTCCGTTTCGACGACGCGGCGCACTCGCTCGGCGTGACGGTCTACTACGTCCTGCTGAACATTCCGCTGCAGACGATCGTCGCCCTGGCCATGGCGGTGATCCTGAACAGCAAGCGCCGGGGGATGGGGATCTACCGGGTCCTCTTCGTCGCCCCGTACCTGTCCACCCCGGTGGCCACCGCGGTGATCTGGTACTGGGTGTTCGACCCCAAGCTCGGCGTGGTCAACGCCCTGCTGTCGGATGTGGGCATCACCGGGCCGCAGTGGCTTTCCTCGTCGCACTGGGCCATGCCGGTCGTGGCCGCGGTCAACATCTGGCAGTACGTCGGCTACAACATGCTGTTCTTCCTGGCCGGACTGCAGGCGATCCCCAAGCAGCTCTACGAGGCGGCCGCGCTGGACGGCGCCGGGCCGTTCAAGCAGTTTTTCCGGATCAGCCTGCCGCTGCTCAACTCCACGATGCTGTTTGTCCTGGTCACCGGCGTCATCGGGTCGTTCCAGGTCTTCGACACGCTGTACGTGCTCACCCAGGGCGGCCCGGGGAACTCGACCGAGGTGCTGAACCTCAAGGTCTACCAGGTCGCCTTCGTTGACTTCAGGCTCGGGGAGGCCGCCGCCATGTCGGTGCTGCTGTTCGGCGTGATACTGATCTTCAGCATCGGCCAGTTCCTGTTCTTCAAGAACAGGACGACCTACGAGTACTCGGCATGACCAGCCGGGCGCTCGGCGCGCGCGCCGCGGCCACCGTGCGGGCCGTCTCGGCCCCCCGGACCGGCCTGTCGACCGGCGGCCGGGCGGTGCGGATCGGCCTGCTGTACCTGATCCTGACCGTGATCGCCCTGGTCTTCATGGTCCCCTACCTGCTCACGCTGTTCGCCGCGCTCAAGCCGATCGGGCAGATCTTCAGCGAGCCCGCGTGGGTGCCGCCGAAGTCGCTCTACCTGTCCAACTTCCGGTACGACTTCGTGAGCGGTGACTTCCTGCGCTACCTGGCCAACACCGCGCTCGTCACCGTCGCGCTGACCCTGGGCCAGGTGATCTTCAGCATCATGGGGGCCTATGCCTTCGCGCGGCTGCACTTCCCGGGCCGGGACAAGATCTTCTGGCTCTACCTGCTGACGCTCATGGTGCCCAACGCGGTCACGATCATCCCGCTGTACACGATGATGCGGATGGCGCACCTGCTGAACACGTACTGGGCCATCTTCCTCCCCTACGTGCTCGGTGCGCCGTACACGATCTTCCTGATGCGGCAGTTCTTCCGGAACATCCCGCAGGAGGTCATCGACGCGGCCCGGATCGATGGCTGCTCCGAGTGGCGCATCCTGGCCAGGATCATCGTGCCGCTGTCGAAGCCGGTCATCGTGACGGCGACCCTCATCGCGTTCGTGTTCGGCTGGAACAACTTCCTGTGGCCGCTGATCGTGACCAACAGCCAGAGCCACTACGTGCTGACGATAGGGCTGGCCAACTTCCAGTCCAACATGAACTCCCAGTGGAACTACTCGCTGGCGGCCTCGGTCATCACGCTCTTCCCACTCGGCGTGATCTTCGCCGTTTTCCAACGGCACATCATCCGGTCCATATCCATTACCCAGATCCGCTAGCGCCGCTTTCACGATCGCTCGCTGCGCGAGAACTGGCGCTGGCTGCTGGCAGGCCGAAGGGAGGAGCGGCACCGTACTCAGCGAGTCACGACAGGCGGAGGATTGATCGTGAACGCGAAGAGATTACTGTCGGTCTGCGCAGCCGGGCTGGTGGTCGCAGCAGGGATGGCGGCCTGCTCTTCCTCGGGCGGCCCGTCGACCTCGAACTCATCCAAGCACGTACATCTCACCTACGCGCTCTGGGACCCGAACGAGGAGGTCGGCTACAAGAAGTCGATCGCCGTCTTCGAGAAGGCCCATCCCAACATCACCGTGAGCGTCGTCCAGATCCCGTACCCGAACTACCAGGAGAAGCTCCAGGCCGAGTTCACATCGGGCAGCGGACCGGACATCTTCTGGGTGAACACGCCGTGGCTGTCCACGTGGATCAAGGACGGCCTCATGGTCAACCTGGCGCCGGACATCCGCAAGGCGCACATCAACATGTCCCAGTACATCCCGTCGCTGGTCTCGCTGCACACCTACAACGGCGCGATCTACGGCCTGCCCAAGGACTGGGACACGATCGCCGTCTACTACAACGAGAACTACTTCACTGAGCACCACATCCCGGTGCCGACCAGCTGGTCATGGAACACGACGGACGGCGGCTCGTTCCTGCACACGCTCGAGCTGGCCACCATCGACAAGAACGGCGTCAACGCGACATCGCCCAGCTTCAACCCGGGCCAGGTCGCGACCTACGGCGCCGAGATGGACAACGCGATGCAGACCGGCTGGGGGAACTTCCTGGCCGAGGACGGGGTCTTCACGATTCCCAAGCCGTTCGCCTCGTCGGTCAGCTTCAGCACGCCCAAGGCCGACCAGGTGTTCCAGTTCATCAGGAACCTCATGTACAAGTGGCACGTCATGATCCCGGGCTCGGAGCTCGGGTCCAACGCCACCGATCCGTCCAGCGAGAACAACGCCCTGTTCGCGCAGGGCAAGATCGCGATGCAGATCGGCGGAGACTGGGAGACCACCGGCACCTACGCGGACGTGGGCAGCAAGTTCAAGATCGGGGTTATCCCGCTGCCCGCGGGCCCCGACGGCACGTGGAGCGTGTTCAACGGGCTGATCGACGCCATCAACCCGCACACTCCGAACTTCGCGGCCGCCTGGGAACTCGAGCAGTGGCTCGGCTCGGCCGCGTCCGAGAAGATCATGGGCGAGGGCGGCTACGTGTGGCCCGCCATTCCCGGCCTGGACCCGCTGTTCGAGACCTACTGGGCGGGCAAGGGCGTGAGCATGTCCGGCTTCCTGGCCGAGTCCAAGGGAAACCTGACGAACTGGCCGAACACCCCGGGCATGAACCAGGGCCTGACCGATATGCAGCGTGACATGGGCCCGATCTGGCTGGGTCCGGGGACGCTCGGGCAGACATCGGCCGACGTGGCGACCGCCGCGTCGGACGCCAACCACGACCTCGCCACCGCGGGCGGGTAGCGCCGGCCGGCAGGAAGGAAGATGGACTATCGTCTCGGCGGCCGCGTTGCGCTGGTCAACGCGGCCAGCCGGGGCCTCGGCCGCGGGATCGCCGAGGCGCTGGCCGCCGAGGGCGCCGACTTGGTCATCACCTCGCGGAATGAGCATTCCGTGCGCCAGACCGCACGGGAGGTCAGCCGGGCTCACGGCGCGAACGTCGTGCCGGTCGTCGCGGACGTGGCCAGCTCCGCGGCGGCCGGCGACGCGGTCGGCGCGGCCATCGAGCACTTCGGCGCCCTGGACATACTGATCACCAACAGCGGTGGGCCGCCCGGTGGCGGGTTCGCCGGTTTTGACGACGCAGCCTGGCAGCAGGCCTTCGAGCTGCTGCTGCTCAGCGTGGTCCGGATGGTCCGGGCCGCGCTCCCTTACCTGAGGGCCAGCGGGCACGGCCGCATCGTCAACGTCGCGTCCAGCGCGGTCCGCGAGCCCATACCGGGCCTGATCCTGTCCAACGCGCTGCGCGCCGGGGTGGCCGGCCTGGCCAAGACGCTGGCCGACGAGCTGGCACCCGATCAGGTCACGGTGAACACGGTGCTGCCCGGCCGGATCCTCACCGACCGGCTGCGCGGCCCGTTTATCGAGCCGGCCCGCAGCGCCGGAATCAGCGTGGACGACCTGGCGCGGGCGGAGGTGGCCAAAGAGGTGCCGCTCGGCCGGGTGGGCGAGCCGGCCGATATGGGCAACCTGGTCGCGTTCCTCTGCTC
>Ga0335072_10003734_pt1 | contig 22806 bp, 22 predicted proteins | sample Lox_Sample_21_FD_206725 | JGI IMG/M metagenome (GOLD analysis project Ga0335072, IMG submission 206725) | Soil microbial communities from Loxahatchee National Wildlife Refuge, Florida, United States - Lox_Sample_2.1 | ecosystem: Environmental > Terrestrial > Soil > Wetlands | place: USA...
GTGAGTTGGTGGCTTCATGCTAGGTATGGTCAGACGTGAAGTGGCATTGTCGTCTCAGAAGAGAAGGGATGCGAAGTCTCAGATTGAACAGCTCCTATATGGGGCCGGGAACGGAGATTGGAAGTCGCCTGTGAGATACACGCACGTGAGATATATGCCCTTGAGATGTACGCCTCTGAGATGCACGCCTTCGAGATGCACGCCCGTGGGATGTACGCTTATGAGATGCACGTCTATGAGATGCACGTCTATGAGGTACACACCTATGAGGTGCACGCCTGTGAGATACACACCTGTGGGATGCACGCCCATGAGATGCACGTCTATGAGATGCATGCCTATGAAGTGCACCCCTATGAGATACACACCTGTAAGATGCACACCCGTGGGATGCACACCCATGAGATGCACACCCATGAGATGCACGCCTATGAGGTGCATATTTATGAGGCTCACACCCGGTGAGTCCGTAATAGTTGTACTCGGTTCACCCGCTGCTCCCCGTTACTAAGGTTACAACAGCAGTTCAGGTCCAAAGATGAAGCAGAATTTCCTCAGGGTAAGATATATTCACAGATAGCCGTAGCCTCTAGCAGTTCTCGTTCTTCGAGAAAACTCATGACGAGGATGAGTTATGCTGGACGTGAGGAAACATTTGGAACAAAAATCGAAACTCTCGCATGTCCGACACTTGAATCGAGATCCGTATACTTCCTATACTTTCGGTTAGCGCGAAGCCTGGGATCAGTGCTCGAAGAGTTCAGTTAAACTCACAAGTTGGCATCCATCACAAGACACACCAACATGGCGGAATCCCACAGCAGGCTCCCTTTGATCGTCCTTCGCATCTATTGTTATCGGTGCCGCCAAAGACAATGGATCAGCTCTAGGTGCCTGCGGCATCAAGCATGAGTCGCTCGGGGCTGTGGCCGGTATAGAAGGCCCTGCCAAGAGCAATGCTGTAGACAAATGCTTATGGAATATTGCCACGCGGTGTGCCATCCACCCTTGCAAACTCTCAGTGGCCTTCTCTGCTCCCGCGTCAAGCAAGAGCTTCACCACGGGGTTTGCTCCTCTTTTCGAAGCCCAATGCAATGCCGTCCATCCATCTCGATCAACAGCGTTCACATCAACAGGAATTGCAAGCACTAGCTTCACCGCTTCCACAGAGCCACTCGACGCCGCGTGGTGGAGTACAGTTCGTCCTTGACGATCCCGTCTTGTCATATCAATCCCGTGATCAATCCAACGCCGCATGACATCACAATTTCCCAGAACAGCTGCTATGTGAAGCAAGTTTCTACCTTGCATATCGTCTCCAAGTATGTCCGCGCCATTCTGCACGAGCAACTCCACAACTCGTGTACTATGGAATGCCGCTGCCAATAGCGCATTGCCATAAAACCCACCTTGAGCATTTACTTGAGCCCCGTTGGCAAGCAGCAGTCGGATAACAGGCTCATGCCCACAATGGGAAGCTGCTTGTAGCGCATTGCCATAGTAACCTCCCCTAGCATTCACCTTGGCTCCTTTTTCAATGAGCAGTTTGACCACTCGTATGTTGCCGTTGCAAGAAGCTGCCTGCAGCGCATTGTCATAGCAACCTCCCCGAGCATTCACCTTGGCTCCATTCTCAATGAGAAACTGAACTACCTGCTCGTGTTCTTCCGTAGATACATCCAATAAGTATCTATCATCTCTCTTCCGGCTCAGCAGTTTAATCGCCATAGCGAAGTCACCGTATGAAGCAGCCTGTAGAACGTTGCCATAGTGTCCCCCTGACTTGTTGACGTTGGCTCCCTTTCGGATGAGCTGCCGGACCACTTCTTTATAGCTCCTCTCAAGAGCCTTCTGTAGCGCAGCGCAGTACTTGTCGTCGACATTGGCGCTTGCTCCTTTCTCAATGAGTAGCCGGACTATTTCGCCGTGGTTTGCATGTGCGGCCGCCTGAAGCGCGTTGCCAAACTTCCCTCCCTGGGCATTGACATCAGCTCCGTTTTCGAGAAGTGCTCGAACTATCCTTGTATTACCGGCGCGTGATGCGGCCTGCAGTGCATTACCAAAAGGGCCTCCCTGACTGTTGACGTTGGCTCCTTTCTTGATCAGTAGGAGCAATATACTTTCGGCGTTCATGCCATTTCCCCTCGATGCGCAAGCAGCCAGTAAAGCACTGCCGTGAAACCCCCCTGGAGCGCTAACATCCGCCCCTTTCTCAAGTAGTTGCTGGATTATGGACATATGAGCCGCCATTGCAGCTGCCTGCAGAGCGGTACCGTAGAATCCTGCCTGAGCGTTGACGTCGGCTCCATTCTCGATGAGAAGCTGCACTATATCGCCATGACCCTCTCCACAGGCCACTTGAAGTGCAGTGCCGAGGGGCCCTATCTGAGCGTTGACGTCGGCCCCATTCTTAATGAGAATCTGGACTATATCGTAATGGCCGCTACAAGCAGCCGCCTGAAGTCCGGTCCAATTCCTTTCAGTAAAGTCGGGACTTAATTCGCGCTCAAGTGTTGTTTCCTCAGAGTCCTCGCGAGCCATGATCACTCGGATGTAGTTGTCGCCTTCTCTTCCTGGAGCGTTGACTTCGGCTCCTTCGTCAACGAGCAGCTGAACCGCCCGTTTGGAACCTCTACTCGCAGCCGCTGTGAGGGGGTTCCCATATTGCCCACCGGGGGCATTGACATCAGCCCCATGCTGAATAAGCAATCGTGCTATCTCCACATGATCACATAGAGCTGCTGCCTGAAGAGCAGTGCCCTGCCATCCGTTCCTCGCCTCGACATCCGCACCGGCCTCAAGGAGCATCCTCACGATATGGTAGTTTTTCCCCAAACAAGCCGACTGTAGGGGGCCGCCAACTTTTTCCCTTTGAAAATTGGGATCCGCCCCGTTCTCCAATAGCAGTTCGACTATGCGTCCATTGCCGGAGGTACACGCAGCTTCCAAAATGCTGGCCTGCCCTTCGAGCCTTGCATTCACGTCGACCCCCATATCAAGAAGTCTGCGTACTGTCTTCTCGTCGTGGCTCCAGCAAGCTTCCTTCAGTAGCTCGATCAAATTCTCCGGCGAAGGGGGGGGATTAGCTCTCGATGCTTTTCGGCGACTCTCCTTGCCGCAGTCACACTCCTTGAATTCCGCGCCTGGACTGCCGCCAACCCGAAGGTGTCTCCTCTCAATTCTGGCCAAGTCGGGTAGGTACAGAATCCCTGCGCCAAACTTCTGCCACGTCCCATTCTCGTTCCTATTCAAGAAAAACATTAAAGGCTCTCTGCCGGGTTCCCACCTAGTGTAGTCATGTCTCACCATTCGCTTCCCCACAATCACGACTACCTTGCCAATACGGCCCCTGAAGCGACAGCTCGCGACCAGGTCGTAGTCGGTGCTAGAGAGGTGCACTTCAGACTCTAGGAATAGACCATTGTCCGCACTCTTTTGTGGCATGCTCGCAAACTTCACGTCCATGGCTCGCACACAGATTAAATGCCCATCCGCAATCGACGAGGACAGGAATGCCAGGTCGAACTTATAACACCAATAATCTTCGCAAACTACGTCCGCGGCCGACTGGGGCTTTCCATCCACAATGTATGTGGGTACGGAATTTGGCGTGAAGGTCGGGAGGACTGGTATCAACCCGGACTTTGGGTTAACAGGGATATCGTAGCCAATAGTTAGCCAGGCAGGTATGGTGGAAGTCTTGTCGACGAGGTCGAATACTAACTCTTCGAGAGAGCGCTGGTAGTCCACTTCGATGGTCACCCCAAGGAGGTGCATTGTGCTGAATACCATGTCCTGCGGTTTCGTTGAGGTGCGCAACCACATGGAGCGCCAGGCGGCGCCATGAAGAACCCTGACTGTACTCTCCTCAGAAATATTCAAGTCGGTTCCTGAGTTAACGGAATTGTAATCGTCGGAACCTTCTTCACGATGGTTGCCACCACCCCGATGACTGCCGCAATCCTCTACACCCACTGCATCACCCCTCCCACCTGCATTACCATCATCTTCCTCCAAGGTAATTTCATCGTCCGAAATGTCTTCCCAGGGGTCATCATTGTCGCCATCGTCCTCGCCACTGAGCCAATCGCCTCCATCATTCTCGGCACCCTCTTCCTCACCGCTGCTTCCCCATTCAATACTCCCAACATTACCCTCCCGGACATCGTCATTCCAAAAACCCCTTCGCCTTGAATTCATCGCAGATTCCAATGTAGAAATAGCAGAGAGTTCACTTCCCAAGCAATTCACTGGAAGGTCGATCTCGATCTCCTTCTCCCCCCGCCAGAACATTCTCTTTCCACCGGGCGCGAGATAGCCTTTACCCAAGCGCTGACCTGGTTCAACTTGAACAAGCGTCCCCAGCTCTAGAATCCCCACGTTCCCCTCTAACTTCGTGATTTTAATAGGATTTTTGCACGAAGAAAATGAGCCACTGTACTTCCACTCCACCAAGCCCCACATCTCATGGCATGATGTCGCCTCCTGCAGCGTCCATGCTCGGTTAATCCATGTGGAAAGCTCATCCAACGGCTGTGCCGCCGCGATGCCGCCGAACATTACGATGACAGCCGAAGCATTGCAGTAAATCTTATGCATATTCTTGATCTGCATTTCCTTATCCATAGTCGACCGCTGGTTTAGGCACATTAAATCCAGCCATAGGTACTCGCACTTTAGGTTCCGTGCTGCCGTTGCTGCCTGCACGAGACCCAGCCAACTGACCTCATGCGGTTCGTCGTGGCCCGTATCGATCATCAACGGCCGCTTCGCCGCCATGCTCCGCCGCTGGACAGCAGCGGTTGCTTCCCAGACATGCGATATCGCCGCATAACAGGGCATGCCAGGCGGGCATCTGGGCCCCGTGGCCACATAAGTCCCTCCTCGTGGCCATGAGTGTAGATCGCGCCATTCGTAGAGGTCAATGCTGGGGCTGGAGGAGGTGTTGAGAAGCTTTTCGACAGAAAAGAGGCGCAACGCGCCGTCTTGGCCACAACTCCCGTAACCCCATGTTGCAGGTGAGTCTTCACTCAGGCAGAGGATAGGCAACCCTTCAGGTGCGAGCGATTCCGAGGATCTTGGAAGCCTGCTGCGGTGGGCCTCGGAGGAATCAATTGATGGCCAGGAGTCTGAGGCTTTCCTCTTGAGTCGAGTCATACTCAGGGAATTGTCCATGTGGAACTTGTTCGGATTTCCAGAATTTGGCTTGGCTTGGCGCCCAGACCATGTTGGTGGGCCAACCACATCTTGGCAGAAAGTATCACGCCCATAAGATGCACACCCATAAGATACACGCCCATGAGATGGATGCCCATGAGATGCACGCCCATGAGGTGCACGCCCATAAGGTGCACGTCTGTGAGGTACACGCCCATGAGACACACACCTATGAGATACACGTCCGTGACATGCACGCCCGTAAGGTACACGCCCATGAGATATCCGCCCACTACTGCACGCATCTCATAGGCATGCATCTCCATAGGCATGCATCTAGCAGACGCGCATCTCACAGGCAGCAATCTCATAGGCGCGTATCTCACAGACGTGCATCCAGATCGGCGACAGTGAGGCTAGAGGCGGATTTTCAACAATTAGGTTCGCTGGCCTTAGCTACTATGTGTGTCAGCGAAAACCCGAGTCCAAAGTTGCTCCGGGCCGAAGTCGCGTTCCCGAAGTTGCGTCCCTGAAGTTGCGTCCCTGATACTTTCCGGTGGGAGCCCATTTTGGACGCGCTGGCTGGAGCCCCAAAATGAAACCCGCGCAGAGTGCGTTTAATGGTCGAATGGAGGGCAGTGAGTGAGGATGAGTGCGGGCAGGTGAGCAAGGGTGAGGGCGGCGAGAACTTTCAGGTCACCCGAAGCTGCAGGTGCACCGATTTACTTGTATTTGAAGGGGAAATCTGCACACAGTAGACAGATAACTAAGCTCACATAACAAACTCTCTGAGGAAAGCCCTTCCTGAGTAGATGAATGCTAAGCTCACGTCATAGCCCCGCTGGAGGAGCTGTTTAGCTGAGTTTTGCGTTCCACAGTATAAGCAATTTTGAGAACTGTTATCTGTCAAGACTCTAGCATTATATGATTCCTTTATTTTGTTCGTGCCCTTATAGTCGCGGTAAGAGGCAGGTCTCGACTGCTGAACCCTACCCGGACCGTCATTTCGCCCTCAGGAACAACCCAGTCCTGGCTCACTATATCCCAGTAGCTAATGTCCCTCCTCAAGAGATCGAAGCCTACTTCTGTTATCTCGCCCGGCTCGATGCTCACCTTAGCAAATCCGCGGAGGACCTTCACTGGCGTTCCGGATGGTGTAGATGATTTGGGCAACGAGAGGTAAAGTTGTGGCACTGCCTGTCCAGCTCGAGCTCCAGTATTGGAGACCGTTACCGTTGCGTGAAAGAGCACGTCGTAGAGTGTGGGATTCCCACCAGGCTGTGTTGGCGCCTTTGGTGGTCTTGCAGTGATATTTCCGCCGACCTGTACATTCTGGATCATAAGATTCGAGACGCTGAATGTCGTATAGCTGAGTCCGAACCCAAACTCGTATCTTGGCTTGATCCCTGCAGAATCAAAATGTCGGTAGTCAATCATCAAACCCTCCTGAAAATCATCCTGGAAAGCATTTGGGTCCGTCGCGTCCGTTATCGAGACATCAATGATCGGTGCATTCCAATCGGACGCATTGTAGCCGATGGTGTACGGAAGCCGGCCACTAGGATTGACCACACCATACAAGATGTCGACTAGCGAGTTTCCCGTCTCCTGGCCAGGCAGGTGTGCGGCGATAATGCCAGTTACATTTGGATTGTCTGCCCATGGCATTACGTTTGGCCCTCCAGAATGCGTGATCACGACTGTATTGTTGCAGATGCCTGCCACGGAGGTGACCAGAAGAGTCGAATCCCAATCTGCGAGGTAAGAAGTGCGGTCATAGCCTTCTGTGACGAAGGTCTTGAGAAAGACGAGGCAAACAGAGGGCGTCGGATAGATGGTTCCTAGGCCTATAGCTGACGTTGCCGCAACGTTATCGGTAATGTATTGGACAAGGCTGCCATCTTGGGCGGCGCGGGCTTTGATCGCTTCGAGAGGTGAGACGAGATATGAGAAGCGGGCACTGCCAGAGCCGCCTCCGACGGCGAGCGTGCCGATGTTATAGCCGACGCTGCCGAACCCGCCAGCCGGGTAGAGACCATCGGTGAAGTCTGCGGCGTCATTGCCAAAGACGCCAATGACCTTGGGAGCAGAAAGGGGGAGTGTGTGATTGGTGTTTTTGAGTAGGACGACCGATGCGGCACCCAGGTTGCGGATTAGGGTGGCATGGTCTTCGCGGACATCGCGATCCTCTGTGCCATTGAGAATGAAGCGGAATTGAGAGTTGCTTTGGGGTGAGAACGAATTCAACTCACTGCTCCCTGGATCCACTGTAGGATAGCTCGAGTTTTGTTTGAGGTAAAAATAGGGCGTCATTACGCGCGCTATCATGTCATTGAGACGTGCTTCGGACAGACTGCCATTGTGAATGGCCGTCGTGATATTGCCCCCAAAGTATGAAGCAGCATCGTTTCCGCTAGAAGGAAGACCACCTGGCATGTCCATGTCAAGTCCTACGGATATGGTCAGGCTCGAGAAGTGGAGAGTGGGGGGGTCACATTACCAGCATGAATCGATGAGAGGCCAGAGTGAGTAGCTTGCCAGTCAGACATAACGTAGCCTTGGAACCCTAGCTCTTCCTTCAGCAGTCCATTCAACAGCTTGGAATTCTGACACGCATATGTCTGGTTCACTCGATTGTAGCTGCACATTATCGAGGACACACCCGCTCTCACGGCATCGGCAAAAGGCCAAAGGTAAAGCTCGTGCATTGTGCGGTCGTCTATATTCGAAGAAATAGCTTCAATAATCTTGCCGCTTGGTGTTGTACTAGGGTTCCGCTGAGTCTCTTGTTCATTCCCGATGAAGTGCTTTGCACATGCTTGGGCTCCCGCGCTCTGCATGCCTCTGATTGTCGTTGCAAACGCGGCCGCGGTGAGGTATGGGTCGGGCGAGAAACCCTCCCAATTTCGACCGCCCAGTGCATGCTTACCCAGCGGCCCAGCGACGGGACTGAGAAGTTGTCAGAACAAATCAGGCGCCGTAAGGGAAGTCACTAACCCCAATGCAATATTTGCACCCTTGCCCTTGAATTCGCTTCCCATCTGCATACCGCGTTGGTAGATCAAGCCGAGATCCCAACTCGCCGCAGCTGAAAGACCGGCTGGGAAGACGCTGGCATAGGCAGCTTGTCTGACCGCAAGAGGACCATCCTGGAGGCACAGTCCATCAAAGCCAAGACGTGCAATGGGCGCAATGTTTCCAACGCATGGGCCGGGGACGCCCGTCACCATGTAAGCCTTCTCAGACAGATTTAATTTCGAGACGAAGTCTTTAGCCTGTGACAGTGCCGGGGACCAGCCGCCAAGACCAGTTGTATTGGCTATAAAGCAATTAGCAAAGTCCAGCTGGGGAAATATCGCGAAAGACCCACGGGAAGGGTATACGTCCGGGGTTGTAAAGTGGCGGGACGCATCGGCAGCCGACTGAAAGTGTCGAAAAACGCTCAGACAGGCGATCGAGAGAATAGCAGCCTGATAAGCCATAGAACCGGATGAGAGGGGGATAATGTTCGAGGTAAGCGGAATGCTAAAGGCAGAGGTTGTGGCGAAGGGAACGAAGCCACACACGGCAAAGCCACAATCAATCCAAATACCCTTTAAACCTCACTGCTGACATGAAATACAACGGTACTGTAACATATGTTCCGACAATGGCGCACCAGGCTTAACAGACCTCATGTTTACAACACTCGTTTTCAGCCTCGCCAAGAAAGGCGCGGACTGCCTACCTTGATTGAATGACGTCAGTCCACTAGCCGGAAGTTCAATGTACCAAGCCTGGAATTACCCTCCCATTTCCGTTTGGACACTTGTGGGTGGAAGTGAATTCATGGCAGAGGGCTCAGATTGTGGACTTAGTATGAAGAAGACTGAGGGAAATCGATAGCAAGGGTTGGACAACCTGTCTCTCAATTTCCTCACGTCAGAATGTATTTCCTAACCCTTTGCTTCACCCTTTTCTGACTGGGTCATGCGAACCGACCCCTTCACAGAATGAAAAGATATGTCCAACGAAAGTCGCTCTTTCCGGCAACGAAGAAAACAAAGGCACCCTGGGAAGGTTAAATGGCCACACCTCTTGCAGTTTCGACTCAAAACAAGCTCCCCACAACGACCGAGAACCCTGATGTGATCGCCTGCGCTGCAAACATGCCCCTCACCCTCGGCCCATCGCCGACGAACCAGCCCAGATTCAGGTCTCCGTGGAACACAATCTTGGACCCATCAGCCGTCACATCCACACTACCAGGAATATAGACCTGCGCGTCTGTCTGGCCGGTGACAAGGAAAGGCGAGATGGATTTTGTCCAGGGCCCCGCCAGGCTCGTCGCCGTTGCCACCCGGACGGCGTACGTGGAGGCGGTGTAGCATCCACTATTATAGATGAGGAAATAGACGCCCTGGCCAGCACCGTACAACATCGTCGGCGCCTCGACACTGCTCCCGTCACTCGCGTCATTTGTGATCATCTGTTCGGGTCCGCCGATCAATGACACGCCGTCGCTGTCAACCTGTTGAAGCATAATGGGTGTAGGCACAATTGGGTTCGCGGAATTCGAACACGCACCGCCATGGCCGATGCTGTTTCCATCCACTTTGTACATGACGTAGCGATTACCGGAGACGGGGTCTTTGTATCCGTTTGCATCGATCGCGCCGCCGCCCGCGAGGGGACAGAAGAGGGGCGTCGAGTAGGGGGAGTAGGGTCCGAGGATGGTTCTTGAGACGGCGGCGCCGATGCAGTGGTGGCTAGGGGAGGCGGCGACTGCGGCGGAGTAGTAGAGGATGAAGGAGCCGTCGTCCTAGAAAGGTGAGGGATGCGTTAGTAGGAGGCAGGTAGTCCGTGGAGTCGTTTCAGGGTGTGTACAAGCTGGTTGATGTCGGGAGACCAGACATGGCCTGGATTGGCAGCCCATGCGCCGAGAACAGGCAGGGCGTCATAACCCGATTTCAGTGTCCATGATGAGAAGTCGGGCGAGGATGCGACCTGGATGTTGATGCCTGCGGGATTGCCATTGGCACCGGCGAACGCATAGTAGCCTCCGTTCAGTTCGATTACTGAAGGGTCCATAAAATTTGTCTTGATGACGGCAGAATTGGCAGCGCGGGGTTGCATGGGGGAGCCATGTGTGCTCTGTTGAAAAAGAGACAGCAGAAAGAGCGAGAAGAGCATTTCGAGGCCCAGGAAATTCAAACTCGCAAGGATCCGTAGAGTTTAACGATAGACACTCTAAGGAGCAAGAAATCTATGGCTGTCAAAGGCGACAGGGGCTTGAACGTAACAGAATTCCAAGACGACAGGAGGAACAATTGAAGTGAATGGTTGGGATAGTCTAAATCCTTATCATATCATCAAGAAGGGTGGATCGTGTGCTAGGGGTTGCGGAGACAGATGCAAGCTCGACAGCAGGCTTCCCAACGGCAACGGGGAGCCCATATCGAGCCATGGTGAGCCCGGCAGAGATGACTATTGGACGGATCTGGAGCGTGAGCAGTTCGAGAGCAATGCAGATATGTGAGACGTGTGGGGAACAAAATGGCTAGCTGGTCTCGCAAGATTTAAGCTTTTCTCTAGACAGTACAGTTCGTTGGGCCATCTGATCAAATCGGATGCGCCAGGGCCTGTACATAGGAAAAGCTTAGCCCTCATTCGGGTGAAAGGCCACCAGGCAGCGTGGTCATCCGTCTGGTTGCGGTTGGTGGGACTCGGCAGAGGATGTATGGGGCAGACAGGCAGGACCATGGTGGGTGTGATATCACCTGAGACCTCTTGGCTCTTGGCACCACTGGCAATAGCTTCTACCACAGTAGATGCTCCTCCCCTTCGTCCAGTTGGCGAGGGTTTGGTCGCCCATGCCTCACCTCCATTCACTTATAACATGGGTGGCTCTCCGAACCCTGTCGCCCACCTTTATCTTTACGAGCTTGTTGGTGGCCTTAGGGTGTTCTATTTCTCCGTCGATCATCGCGCTTCTAAGACCACGTCTCGCTCTTGTGTGAGCCAGTACGGTGATTTGGCGTGAGGTTTCTCTTCATTGGGTCGCATATCCGGGGTTGCGTGGACGGTGCGGCGATAAGTTCACGCGTTAGCAACTTCAGGCCTCTTGCAGCGCGGGTCTTGCACGGGCAGAGTTTCTGCACAAATTCTTTAGCTGCAGAAAGTTTCCCCGCAGCATTTCCCACATCCCTCCCAAAGCTTCATTACAGTCTTTAAAGAGTAGGCCTTGTCATGTGACTGAATTAGCATCTCCGTTTGGGGCGGCCAAAAAGCGTCCGTTCTGGCTCCCCCTCAGAAAACCCCTTCCGTTGAAAATCCGACGTCTGGATATGCGTTGTGGAGAGTGCACCATACTGCGGAAGTGATGAGATAACCTCTACAACGCTACATCGTGACCCAACATGATCTATCATACGTCGTTCTCTTTTCTCTCGAGGGCGTTGCGCAACCCAAAGTACGTTACATAAAAGGTCCAAATAACCATAGCCGCAGGGCCTGAAGACGCCAATCGGGATCTACGCTGCCAGATTCCCCACGGCCAGATGCCTCATCGATCTCGCCAACCACAGTACGATTACTCCCGGGAATGGCAGAATCAAGCATACGATACCGCACAGAACAGTGCATAGGTTTGGTCGGTTTAATCCAAGCCAACCGGGGCGGTGCACAAACCCGAGGGCAGGAGGCTGAGACTGGAGATCGAGCAGGTAGAGCAGCCAAGGTCAACTGCGGCGGGCATGGATGATCAACTGGGCCCCAAGAACGGACTCGGGCAGATGGAGTGGAGGCGCCAATGGGCGGCTAGAGGGGGAGAGATTTCGCTTCATGTTTTTGAGTGACTTGATTCCCAACATGCCAGAGAGATGTCGGATCACGCTGCAGGTAAGAGTATTGGAGATTGCAATGTGCATGCTAAGGGAGTTTGATGGTTTCACATTCACATCCGATGAACGAGGATGATTGAACCTGTCGTTGTCTATGTATGATGGCTATGGAGCAATTCTATATAAAGGGACGCGAAGCGTCACCACGTGACTCGGCAACAACATCGACCAGGAAGATGTATGATGGAGCATGAGATAAATGTCCAAGATTTCTCCTAAACCATTCTCTACCTGAAAAGCCACTTCTTCTCCAGAGCACCTGCTTTTCCTTTGAGAGTATTTTTTATTCGGTGGCGACCCTATAGAACACTGACGGTCCAATTCGCCAGGCACTCGGGCCTTCCGACATCGTACAACAAAGCACCGTTGTTGAGCTCGTAATATCCCGTCTCAATCTGCTTTGCCTGGTTCACAATAAAGATGGTAATACCCCTGACAGGCAACGGGCGAAGGTTGATCTGGTACCGCCAAGTGATTACTGTGCAGGTATAGTAGATATTGAGCGTTGTCACACTTGGGAATGGCGCTTCCAAGAGTTGCTGGTCGATGAACACCTGTCGTGAAGATTGTGTCGCGCTTCCCAGCTATGCAAAAAAGGTAGAGTCAACTTCAGAGCTGGTTCGGACAGGTAGCTTGGAAAGCACGGGGTCTCCGATGTACAAATGTAAGGTCATGCGGTTGAGGTGTTGACTCACAGGCTGTTCTCTCACATAGTCAACGCCGTCGGAATTGGTATGGAAATCACTTGCCAGAAGCTGGGTCGCGAGTGTAAGATTGAAATTGGCTTGTGTTTTTGTGATGAGATCTGTAAATCCCTGTATGATCGACGAGGCTTCATTCTGCGTAAGGCAAGACTGATGGCCAGCTTTGACAAAGGTGGCGGCCATGGCCACAGAAAGAAGAATCGAGCACAAATGCATTGTGGTTTCGCGTAGCAGCAAAAGAATGATGTGAGACCCGTAAATGAGGCATACACGGCGAGCTTTTAAAAAGGATGTCCCTATGTGGAGATTGTATTCGGTGACCTACCAGCATCGTGCAAGTGGGTCACGTTGTACAAAACTAATCCTATGAGGTGGGAATTATGCATCGAGGCAAATTCAATTGGCAATTCCACGTGCTGTACGAGAACATCTTGAGTCGGTGTGCCGCTTTAGGTGTGTGGGAAGATGCTTCAACTTGCTGATGCTTTAGGCCTCCCCTCTTGAAGCCTTAGTCCTCCCCTCTTGAAGCCTTAGTCTTCCCCTCTTGAAGCTTTAGTCCTCCCCTCTTGAAGCTTTAGTCCTCCCTTCTTGAAGCTTTAGTACTCCCCTCTTGAAGCTTTAGGCCTCCCACTCTTGAAAGGAATGGCGCCCGGGAGATGGGCCTGCCCAGCTACTGTGTACAACTCCCAAAAGCCGACGTAACAGACCTTTCCTGGGACGAACCCGACACAGCAACTGCCTATAAAAGGGAAAATCTTTCAATTAGCTGATATTGCGAGCCATTCAATGTCCCGTAGCGTAGCCTAGATCTACGGGGCCGTTCAGAGGCAACAGGTCAGAGGAACACCTTGTTGCTACTAAGCTCACCGCCAGCAGGGATGTTTCCAAGATACCGCACACAGGCAATGCAAATTAAGAAAGGAAAGGCTTAGGGATGTTAGATGCCATAGGTGGTAGTACTAAAGCTATGTCTATAGCCCCATATGGATTCTAATGCAATTACTTGATCAGATGATGTACATGCATAGCCCCTTTGCATTACTTACCGCAGTAGTTTTATGCCACCGGGATACATGACATCATAGTTAGATGTTGAGGTGCATGCGATGCGGTGATGTGGCGCCCTTGAAATGAGAAGGAGTATGTGGCGTTGTCAGGGGAAGAGCCCCGGGAAGGCTCGCAAGTGGATAGCTAACCCGTACCCAAGGCACTGCCGAAAGAATCCCTACTCGTAGCAACAAGGTATTCGGGATGACTTGGGGGCCTAAAACGAGGCCTTATCGCAGTGAAGCCCAAATTGGATGGGCGGGGTAAGGCACACATTCAGGGCTTCACAAGACCTTCCCTAGTAAAATCGTATGAGCGCAACTTGTTCCATCCTGCCTACCCACCTTTTACCCAACGACCTCGCCGTCGCTAATTTATTTATGGCTCGGCTCCTTCTGCGGTCCCAATATGGCCTGGCAGGCTAAACCTGGGTGCGCAGAGCACTACCGGCCTGCTGTAGAGCGTATAGTCAGTGCTCTTCTTCCTGCCCGGCTCTTGCACCCTCAGTCCAGCATGCGAGGCGCGTGAGGCTGCCGTTCGTCGGGAAAGGACTGCACTAATCCCTGTTGACGACGAGGAAGGACCAGTAATGATCCCTGACTTGCCTCTTCGTTTCTACTGGGGGGTCCCAGGGTAGTACATCCATTAATCTAGTAATAAGATCTCTAGAAGCTCCTCCCCGAGCACCTCAGTCACAAGACTCCTTAGCTACCGGGCGCCTACGCAAGGGTGTTGTAAAAATGCGGTTGCGGAAAAGGACCCTTAAGGAACTCAACATCATAGTCTCTATATCCAGATTAGCGCCGACGAGGTAGTCTACAGCAGTGTGATCACGGGTTGGAAAGCCACGGGAAAAAAAAGGGTTCGTCAGTGGGCCACCCGCGATAAGGGCTCCAGAGCGCCTCGAGGCCAGAATTCGGAAGACTCTCTCGCATGGCTCACCTGCGTCAATATCCCTATTCCTGTAGTCATGTAACCGGCATAGCCTTTGAGACTACCATACACAGTATGCTTAGCGAGATGAGCTCTTCGCTTATGTTGACCCCGTAATCTCATTGATAGATATCGCGTAGGAAACTTTAAATTCTCTAAAGAGGTAAAACATGATTATTTATGCTGTCTAAGTAGTTCGTAGTCTCAATATGGATATGGAGCCAACGAGCCTAACTCAGCAGTCCGTTTCCTCTCTAACACGGTTTCGGTGGCTCCCTATTGAGAGACTGTGCATGCCCAAGCCCGATGACCCACCGCAGCAAGTCTGTCGTTTTGAAATGTCTGCCCCACTCAGCCCGAGGGCTTGTGGATGTACCTCTTCCGCCAGCTCTTTTGCCTACACACCTTCGGCTCTTTGAGGCCGCCCCTTCGGCCCGCAAAGACCCTTACCACAGCGGCAACGCCCGACACTCCTCGAGGCTCCAGCCACTTTCACTACTTCCTCTTTCGTCGGTATCGACCTCCATCTCCGTGGAAGACTCCGTCTTGATCCAGGGACTCCCGCTCCCCGCTGCTACCCTCGACATCCACCGCACCTAGTCTTTCCGCCTCCACGAACTCCACGTGACACTCCGACCCCCAAGCCGACAATGCAAGCCACCATCTGCTCCGGCACCGGCTCCAACCCGAGGATCACCGCCGGCGACACCCGGCGCACGTACTGCGCCCTCTCTAAGGCGTCGCCCAACTTCAATTTCGCACGCTCAGTAAACGCTTTCGAGCAAATCTGTACCGACGATAACACCAACAAAGTCTTCTCTTCCTTCAGGACCTAGACGAAAGAGGGAGATGCCCGCCCTTCCCCTTATGCTATGAGGGACACACCAGATTACACACTACCGTGCACTAACCCAGTAGCGCTGCACCACGCAGCTCGTTACCCAGAAAGTTATACCATATCTGATAATTTCTGTATCTCACTCGTGCGCTAAGGCGAAGTAGCCAAGAATCTCCTCTTCCGGCATGGCCCCGTCAAGATCTCGTAGGAACGGTGTGCTCCTGGGAACGATCTCCTAGGAACAACGTCAGCCTGTCCAGGGCCTGGGGGTTGCTCTAGGTCCCGGTAGTTGCCAGGCAAGATCGTACTCGGGGGCTCTAGAGCCAGAACGGGTCCTGTGTCCATTCCATCTCAAGAGCTCGCCTATTGAAGGCTGCTAGAGGTGCCGATCCAGGTCCTAGGGGATAGAGAGGCAAGGGCGAAGGCCAGTTGGTAACACAGTCCTATATATACCGCGAGCCATGATGCGCAGGGTAGGTGGAGAGGAGTCCATTTTAGGGACAGAGCTCGTGGAGCCAAAATAGGTCCCTCTGAGAAAATGGGGGGGAGGTGGGGAGGGTGAGTGAGAGTGGATCTCGAAAACGCAAGCAACGGGGTTTGCTGTGGAGGGCTCTGGGTGCTTGGCGAGCGCCAGAGCCTAAAAAAGGTTAAAGCGGCCAGACGGCGGGTTGGGTTGTGGTGGAAAGGGTGCCGAAGACAGCTCCCAAAGGCGTCGTTTTCTGCCGCTTTTTCACAGATACAGAGACTTATGCGGTAGTATATCAATTAAGCCACTTGATGCCCAAGCGTGGATTCCGTCTGCTCTCTAATCTCAAAAGTTTGTGTGGTTCGCAAGTAGATAAATCGACGGGGCAAGGTTAATAACCCCCGTCAACATCCTCAACCGCTCGTGCTAGTGTAAGGACAATGAGAAGCACAGGACAAAATATATGAATCAACGAACAGCATAAATGAAATTATTGGGCTCACTTGCCGTCCATAGCATAGCCCCTCGCAGAGTAGGACCTAGCACGCTCTGCACAGCCCGCTTCTCGTGTAGCAATCTCTAGGTAGGCTCTATAGATTCGGTAAGTTGAGGTGAAATCAAACTGAGGACTATCATGCTACAAGTGACATCCGCACGCTACAGAGCGTACAATGATACTCCGCGCCTGCCAAATTGGTTTGTTGTGTGCGTCTAATTTAACTTGACATAATTTCCTGCATGTCGGCATCGTCAGCAATTGAACATACTGAAATGATGCGGAACTGGAGAACTGAAGAGAAAAAAAGGCTTACCTGGAAACTGGCCCTCCTTCCCATTTATCTTGCCGACCCACCACTCATTTTCGTTTTGTGTCCTCGACACGATCTCTATCACATCGCCTGTGCTGAAGCTCAAATCTCCCTCTGCCTGTGCCTCATAATCGTACAAAGCAGTCACTGTCTCTGCGGCCGGTACGCCACTGAACCGACTGGGTTTCGGCTTTGGAGGTGGTGGCTTCACCTTACCGGCCGCTGCGGCGCCCAATGCCGGACTTGATGGCGCAGAGACTGAAGTTGTAGCCGAATAAGGTGGCGGTGGGTTTTCGGAACTCTCGCCGTTGGTGGTCCTTCGATTGCGTCGTTCCTCTAATGATAATTTGTCTTTGCTACCCGGCAAGGAGCCGTATTTGCTCTGCAGGCCCGACTTTCTTAGTCCACCTGTGCCTTTGAAATGCACTATGGACAAGGCTTCGGCCTTTTCTCTGACGTCGCCTCTCTTCTTCTCGAAAGCTGCTTCGACGTCTAGCGTCAGGTCAAAGTAGCCTATGTTGATTCCTTGCATTTTCTCGTGCAAAGTGTAAAAGACATTGAGCTGCATGTAGTAGAAGCTTTGGAACAAAGGTCGGATAAACTCTGCCTCGAGGGCAAAGAGCTTGGGAAGCTCGTCCTTGAGGAGATCGTTGAAATATTCGAATTCTTGAGTAGCCTGCTCGACATCGTTTTCAGCTTTGAACAGAGCCTTCTCGTCTTTCAACGTCTTGTCCTTTTTATCCTGCAGCTTTTTCAGCGTAGCCCTGTGTCTGTCGTAATCGAGTTGTTTGTGCTGCCGTTTTACGGCCATCTTCCGAATGACTTTGACAACCTCTAGGAGATGATCAGCAGGCGCTATTACCCGCTGTTCAATCATCTCAAGCTCCGGTTGAAGAGTTGCCAGCAGTTCGCGTACGATCGACTCATACTCCTCACAAGCCCGGATCCCTTCTGGGTTGCCTTCCGGAATGATGGAGCTAGGATCTGACACTCGTCCGGATATTGGTTTGTATATTTCTTGGATGGCCTTGGAGAACTCGATCTGGTGATTTAGCATTCCTAAACCAGTCAGAAGAAGCCTTAACGCAAGCTAGGTTGGCGGTGCTTACCATTAATAGCCTCGAAGTACTTCTTTGACTCGTCATGCAGCTTCTTGGTCTCCTTTTCCAGTTCCGCGAAACGCCGCTCTGCGTCAATGTAGACGGCATCTTTGGTATTATCGCCGATATTGAAGCGCTGCTTGAATGATTGCGGCGCCCTCGAGATGGTCTTGCCCACCCCTTTTAGACTCATCTTGTCCTCCGCCTCGGCCCAGAATCACTTACAATGCCCCAATGGCGGTAGGTGGCAGTAGGTGGCAGTAGGGATGGTCGGAATTGCTAGAGATCGTGGAAAGGCTTGCCTAAGACCTAAGTGTGAGTTGCAGTGGAAGTCCTCCCAACTGAGAATGGAGGTTTATTCGTGGCTGGACTTTCTTTGAAGGTATAGGGGCGATTGAAGAAGTGGTGCGCAGCGAAGCCGATGACGCAGTTTGTGGCTTAGATTGCTCACTTGACAAGCGCGCGAAGGCGACGACCACGGCACCGTTGAAGATGTGATTCTAAGGCGCGAGCACAAGAAGCCAAAATCTTGACTCTACGGAAACGTTTTTCAAGAACAGAAGTCGAACAAATGGTAGTTGGAGAGCATGTTCTGGCATGGACTGTGATTTCATCCACGCAAGGATCGCCGTGGGGCTTTCTCTGGGACTTTCCAAGCGGCTTTCGGTCAAAGGCAAATATGACGATCCATAGCTCGGATAGAGACTTGCGCATCAATTTTACCCAACTTTGACTGAAATCGAAGCCGCACTGCACTTGCTCTGAATGCAACCTTTATTGAACTGACCCGTATCATGTCAGGACTCGCACCTGGTGTGCTCAAACAGATTCCTCGAGCGTGCTCGCGTCGACTATCCAGCAACAATGTGAACCACTTGCCTCATCTCCGGCCAGCTGCTGGTCCAGCTCAGACAAGCCTCAGTCGACGAACCTATGTTTCGGAATCGAAGCCAAAGCAAGCGCAAGTCAGTGATGTTGAGCATGCCATCAAAGCGGACCAGAAGAATTTCATCAAACAGACTGGCAATCTCCCGTCACAGATCAAGATGCCAGGAACAGAGATGTCCGTTGACACTATGATGAACCCTGCAGCTGGCATACTGAAGCAAGCTACGATCATGGACCAAGGCAAAAGGCCAATCTATCTAGATGCACAAGCTACTACACCGACCGACCCCAGAGTACTCGATGCCATGCTCCCCTTCCTCACCGGTCTTTACGGCAATCCACACTCGAGAACCCACGCCTACGGATGGGAGACGGACAAGGCCGTTGAACAGGCAAGGCAGCACGTCGCGGACTTGATAGGTGCAGACCCGAAAGAGATCATTTTCACCAGCGGCGCTACCGAATCAAACAACATGAGCATCAAAGGAGTGGCTAGATTCTTTGGCCGATCAGGGAAAAAGAAGCACATCATCACCTGTCAAACGGAGCACAAATGTGTTCTCGACAGCTGTCGACATCTCCAAGACGAAGGGTTTGATGTTACATATCTGCCAGTCAACAGCACCGGGTTGATCGATATGGCTGAGCTGGAGGCGGCTATGCGACCAGATACTGCGTTGGTCAGTATAATGACGGTGAACAACGAAGTTGGTGTGATCCAACCAATTAAGGAGATTGGGCAGCTTTGCAGATCGAGAAAGATATTTTTCCACACCGATGCCGCTCAAGCTTGTGGCAAGATTCCAATCAGCGTCAACGACTGGAACGTTGACTTGATGTCAATCTCGGCGCATAAGATCTACGGCCCCAATGGAATTGGCGCCTGCTACGTGAGAAGACGACCCAGGGTGAGAATTGACCCTATCATCAGTGGAGGGGGCCAAGAAAGAGGACTACGAAGTGGTACACTGGCGCCACATCTGGTAGTCGGTTTTGGTGAGGCATGTAGGATTGCGAAGGAGGAGATGGCGGTAAGCGCAAACACGACTATTTCCTTGTCCTGTCTCGTATGGGTTTCATGATTATACGCTTTTACAGTTTGTATGGCTTTTCTGAGTGTTTGACTCAAAGCTTCTTGTCGACGCCGTGAATTGCATAGCAGGGGTTATGATCCTCCTGCATCGCGATTGAGTTCCATAACCCCATCAACCTGTGTCAATGCTAACCACCAGCTTTTTTTTCCAGTACGATACGAAGCGAATCAAGGCGCTTTCCGACCGATTACTGAAAGGTCTACTTGCGTTAGAGCACACCTCGCTAAACGGCGACCCTGAGAAACACTACCCTGGCTGTGTGAATGTTTCATTCGCATATGTCGAGGGCGAGTCGTTGTTGATGGCTCTCAAAGATATTGCACTTTCGTCAGGAAGCGCCTGTACGTCAGCCTCATTGGAGCCGAGTTACGTTCTTCGAGCTCTCGGCAGTAGCGACGAGAGTGCTCACAGCAGCATTCGCTTTGGCATTGGGAGGTTCACGACCACGAGCGAGATTGACTATGTGTTGAAGGCAGTTAGGGAGCGTGTCTCATTCTTGAGGGAGCTGAGTCCGCTGTGGGAGCTGGTACAGGAAGGCATCGCGCTGGACAGCATTCAGTGGAGTCAGCATTAACAAATTGTGTATGAATACGGGATACCCTTTTATAATTTGTATTAGGAGCAACTATCGATGAAGCCCAAAGCTCACCAGATCGTCGTCGTAGAATATGAGCAGTTTGGTGGTGAATTCCCTCCACTCGCGTCCGGGGATAGCACGGTCAGACCCGATATCGGAAAATTTTGCGTCTCCACACGCTATTACACAAATTGATGACGCACGCTATTTCTCGCTAAATCAAAGTCCGCCTGGCAAATGCGAATTTCTCCCACCGCGACCTCGTCCACAGAAACCTCACGACCTGTGATTATATGATGCTTTTAGGCCGAGCCAGCCGAGAAGAACCCTCATAGAGCCCTATGCGACCAGGTACCAAATTTGGAGTACCAAAGCGATTTGTGTGAGGCCCCAACGCAATTCTGCTTGCTCGATTTCTCATTAGCAACCACCTGGTCTCGTGCCACCCTTCGGGTCCCGCCGTGTATGTCCACTTGGTCCCTTTCCTCCATTAATCCGTCACCTGCTGGTGGTTTTTCTTTTACTATCCTATTGATTTCATAGATCCACTCCCCCCCAAACCACTGTGCGGGACATCCTTGTTTGACACGAGGCCTTTTCCACACGTCCGCGTCTTATTTATGCCACGACAAGTTGGCACACCAGGAGAGGGCTGATTAACACGACTCATCTGAGCCATATTTCTCCGCCCTTATTACTTCTCTTCCTCTAATCTCTCCTGTGTTAATCTATCTCCGCCAATATGATCCCACCAATTCCTCAGCTTGAAGACTACGGCGTCTCTCCAAAGACTGGCTTTCTGCCTATAGAGCTTCCCTTACAATGTCTTCCACACCCCGTCTATGAGCGATGGGAACGCATCATAAAAAACTTCCAGTCCCTACTACTCTCCAAACGATTACGAGCCATCATCGATCAGCTACCCGTCATACCCACGTCGCATCTCGACACAGAAGCAGAGTGGCGAAGAGCGTACAGCATCCTTTCTTTTATGGCGCATGGCTACATCTGGGGTGGCGAGAAACCTGCCGAGGTTAGTCCCTAGCCATGCCAAGGTCTGACGGCAAGTCACGCAATGCTGACAGCTGATTCAGAGACTACCACCGCCGATCACCTACCCCCTCCTACAGGCCGCGGAACATCTGTCTGTGCCTCCAGTGGCTACCTACAGCGGGTTGTGCCTATGGAACTTCAAGCCCATCTTCCTTTCCGGTGATCTAACGCTCGACAACTTGTCCACTCTTACCACCTTTACGGGCTCTCTGGACGAACAATGGTTCTACTTAGTCAGCGTGGCAATGGAAGCAAGAGGAGGGCCGGCAATACCACTGATGCTGGATGCCATTGAAGCTGCCCGCCGTGGGGATAGCGAGACGGTGACAAGCTGCTTATGCAAGTTCGCTGAAACGCTTGACGAGCTCGGAAGCCTCCTTATAAGAATGTACGAGAGCTGTGATCCGCATGTCTTTTATCACCGCATTCGTCCTTTCCTTGCTGGAAGCAAGAACATGAAAGACGCTGGACTGCCTCATGGTGTCCTTTATGATGACGGCAGCAAGAACAAGACATGGCGCCAATATGCTGGCGGATCAAACGCTCAGAGCAGTCTGATCCAGTTCTTCGATGTGGTGCTGGGCATCGAGCATCGACCTACAGGCGCGAAAATGAACGAGAGCTCTGAATCTGAACCCGAACCCGGCGTTGCGCCTAAACCAAGACACAACTTTATCCAAGAGATGAGGCAATACATGCCAGGGCCTCATAGAAAGTTCTTGCAGGCGGTCGAAAGCGTCGCGAATATCCGCGAGTACGTCGAAGCACACTGGAAGGACAGACAGCTTGTTGTGGCATATGATGCATGTTTAGCAATGCTCAGATCATTGAGAGACAAACATATACAGATGGTTTCAAGATACATCATTGTGAAAAGCCGAGAATCCAGAAGCATGAGTAGGACAAGGCGGGAGTCAATAAGTCCGAATCCTGTGCCGGCACGAGGGGCTGGACTGGCGTCAATCAGATATGGAAAAGACGATCCGAGCAGTGGTAGACATGGTGCCAAGAAACCGCGAGGTACAGGTGGCACGGCTCTGATACCATTCTTAAAGCAAGCTCGAGATGAAACTGGCGAGCCGGCTGTCGACGCTTGGGCTCGCAAATTAATGATGGGTGGTCGTCGGACAGCAGCCGACGCAGAGATCGAAGAGGAGAACAGAATCAGCGTCATGGAGCTTGATCCTGAGCCTCAGATCGTGGGGCTGGCTGGATCATGGAACATAGAGGATAATGGTGGTGGTCTCTGTTCTTGGTGA
>Ga0335072_10003735_pt1 | contig 22797 bp, 13 predicted proteins | sample Lox_Sample_21_FD_206725 | JGI IMG/M metagenome (GOLD analysis project Ga0335072, IMG submission 206725) | Soil microbial communities from Loxahatchee National Wildlife Refuge, Florida, United States - Lox_Sample_2.1 | ecosystem: Environmental > Terrestrial > Soil > Wetlands | place: USA...
TATATGGGTACCTGCTTCTAGCGCGTCATCTGCCTGCTACTGCCTGGACAGGTACTGTGTACATAAATCGACCGCTACGCCCGGGGACAGTAGGACAAGCAATACAGCATCTTCTTGACCACCAGGTTCTAATCGCAAGCCGGGCTTGCGATTAGTGCACGTGACCTAAGTCTGACAAAAGTACATCACGGACCATATGGGACGAATTTTCGAGAAGCGATAGGCCTTGTGCATTTGCTCAAGGCATATCCCAAAGGTGAATCTCAAAGGGCGGGAATCGTATGCAAAGGCTACAAAGTTGTGTGCAACATTTTTGAGGATTGTTGCTCGAAAAAGGACAACTTCGCTTGTAGTGTGCAGTGTTTGCCCGCTTTTTTTCGCTTTGTGTACTAGCGCCCCACCCCTTTCCTTCACTTAGCCAATCATCAGTTGGTTTGCGAAAGATATCATTAACCCGAATGGCACAGAAACGCCTTTCCGGCAATTTAGTTCTCGTTAAGAATCGTGGAGATTGGAATGCCGCCACTCATCCACTTCTGCTGCAAGTCACTGTACTACGGTGAGGTTTACAGAGTTCTGCCCAAAACCCTGAACTTTTCTGGTATTAGAATTTTGCTGACACCAGAGCTTTTCTGGCACCAGGATTTTGCTGACACCAAAACTTTGCTGGTATCAGGAGCTTTTCTGGTACCAGGATTTTGCTGCATATCTCTAGTCAGCATTCCTCTAGTGTCAGCATTGTTCTAGTACCAGAAGCTGGCACCAGAGCTTTCCACGAGTTCACACTTGGCACAAGTCTAAGCTGCTCAAGTTCCTAGGTTAGGTCGTCAGATATCACTACAGCTCGAGCCCCTTACGTGTAGGGTTGTAATGCCTGCCTTCTCGTCGCTTTCCTTGCACAACACCTGCAGGGTCAGCACAGCACAACAGATCGAGGTAAGTACAAGGGCCGCCAGTACTGCATACTTTGACCACTGGCATCCATTCATCGTGACGAGGTTTTGGTGGCAAGGCGTCAGACTTCTCCGGTGTTCAGGCAATCGCAAGCCCGGCTTGCGATTAGAATCTGGTGGTCTAGGAGATGCTGTATTACTTGTCCTATTGTGGTGGGGCCAATTGGCCACTAGCCCTTCATGGGCACGAGAGCTGTCCTTTGGAGCATCTGTTAGAGATAGCAAGTACACACACAGATAGAGACAAGCAAGCTTTTCTACCCAACGTGTCTAAGCGCCTGACCTTATCTTGACGATTTTGCCGTGGCAGTCCGAAGGTAGCATAGTAGTCGCTAGATTTGGCACTGTTTATCCCACTTGACAGCTTGTAAAGTCGTGGTAAGCCATTAGATAGCGTTAGGTAACTCTACCTAGCGGCAAGGTAGAGATAGTAAAGCAAGACAGTAAGACTTCTTGGTGCGTGATGACGTGTAGTTGGGTGGTCGTACGCCTAACTTCTAGGCGGTTGGCCCCCTAGCTTATGGGGGCTGTTTTAGTAGCTTAGTCAGCACGAGGTGTCTACAACAAATCGTACCCCGTGTCCAGGCAAGACATGCACATAATTGCCTGACGGATTTCCGAAAATAACCCAAAGCGAAAGACATTGATAGAAAAGCGAGATAACAAGGCGTTGTTACCTCGTCCAAAGCGCTGGGCAGATCCAAGTCCTGCGGGAGAATTGAGGCTGCATAAACTGTTGCAACAATCGTGACGGCGACTTTGTTTTTCCGCCGGCAAATACCTCCACCTACTCATGCTCCTACTATTTTGTTTCGCGATTGTCTACACGACGTCCAGTCTACGGTATGATTATGCTCTTTAATACTTTCGTGGAATTAAAAGTCCACCGCAGCGTGCATTCTATCCTACCACTTCCTGGTCGTGTTGGCCACACAATGCAGGGAGATGGCTTACCGCACAACCAAGTCCTAGCCTTCCCTATCTACCTCCTCGACAGCGGACTCGAAAAAACCGAATGTATGGAGGTATCTGTGAATTGGCGGCTGAAAACGGCACCTCTGGGGGCTGTTTTCAGCGTCCTTTCCACCACAATATAAAGAATGTAAATGTCCAAAAAGAGGATAAGATGATTAGCAGCGCTTTCTCAGTCTTTTCCAATGTAGAGGTTTCTCAGCGCCCTTCTTGAACAGCAGCTTCACAACCGCCTCATGTCCTCTCTCTGCAGCCAACGAGAGCGGCGTGTTGCCATTGTCATCCTTGGATTCCACGTCGGCCCCTTTCTCGAGCAGCAGCTTCACAACCGCCTCGTTCCCGGCCCACGATAGCGGCGTCCGGCCAACGACATCCTTGGATTTCACATCGGCCCCTTTCTCGAGCAGCAGCTTCACCGCCGCCTCGTGCCCGGACTCGGCCGCCCACGACAGCGGCGTCCGGTTGTCGCGAGATTTGGACTCTACGTCGGCCCCCTTCTTGAGTAGCAGTTTCATAACCCCCTCGTGCCAGTTCCACGCGGCCCACGCGGCCCACGATAGCGGCGTGTGGCCATAATATGCTTCCTTGGACTCCACGTTGGCCCCTTTCTCGAGCAGCAGCTTTACAACCGCCTTATGTCCCTTATATACAGCCCACCAGAGCGGCGTCTGACCATCGTTAGATCTGCACTCCACGTCGGCCCCTTTCTCGAGTAGCAGCTTCACCACCGCCTTGTGCCCGTACTCGGCTGCCCACGACAGCGGCGCCTGGTCATATGTTGTATCCTTAGACTTCACGTCGGCCCCCTTCTCGAGCAGCAGCCTCACCACCGCCTTGCGCCCGTTCCTCGCTGCCCACGACAGCGGCGTCCGGCCATATTTTGCATCCTTGGACTTCACGTCGGCCCCCTTCTCGAGCAGCAGCTTTACCATCGCCTCGTGCCCGTTCCCCGCTGCCCACGACAGCGGCGTCCGACTATTGCGAGAATTGCAGTCCACATCGGCCCCCTTCTCGAGCAGCAGCTTTACAACCGCCTCATGTCCCTTCTCTACAGCCCACCCGAGCGGCGTCTGACCATCGTTAGATCTGCACTCCACGTCGGCCCCTTTCTCGAGCAGTAGCTCTACCACCGTCTCGTGCCCTTTCATAGCTGCCCAGGACAGTGCTGTTTGTCCGGATCTGTTCTCCCTGGCGACATCCGCCCCCTTTTCCAGCAGCCGTTGTATTACTCTCTTGTGTCCACAAAACGCTGCCCAACATAGTAACCAGCCCACCTTATCCCGTTTCGAGAGCAATGCCAGAATCTCCTGATTAAAATTATCTGAAGCCCCATTATTCAGCGTGAAACTTTCAAAAGATGCGCTTTGAATACTTACGACAAACAGTTCTCAGATTGAGAACTTCACACCCGCTATTATAACGATCCCATTCGTCGGGGAATAAATTCGCCAGAATTAGCCCTAAGAGTTCGAGAGGGAGATGGTTGAGGCTCATGTTAGCCTTACTAGGAAAACTTCCGCCTGGTAATGTAAATAAATGCTCTTTGCCCCAGCATCGTCTCACACCGCCCAAGCTCTTTGGAAGCGATCACGGACTAAGAGCGGTAGCAGTCCAGTCCCCGACCTAACACTCAGAAGCAAAACTTGTCCTAGGAGCAATTCGACCCTTCCTAGGATGTCAGGAGGCCAGTCTAGAGCAGGTCAAGTAGAGGTGTCATTAAACGAGGACATCAAGTCTAAAGAAGGAAGGAAAATGAAGCAGGGCTACTAGGTACAAAAGACAACCCAGTGTGCGCCAAGGCCGCACCGCCAAGAGCCTGTACAGCCGGTGTTCGTAACAGTACAGCGGCTTGGTCCGGGACGAGAAGTCCTTTCTGGAGAGCATCCTCTTTTATCGCTAGGTAGTGCCAATTAATATTTCATTTCAGTATTGACCCGTTTTAGGGTATGGACAACGCTCCCTTACATCACATAGTGGGCCAACGTTGCATCTTGATTTTTCTTGATCTTGTCCTTGTGCTTACCACAGTCCCGACGGCTGCCTTCTTCCCGGTGCGCCCCCCTCTAGTAGCCGTTCGCTTTGGCGCGAGCTTCTAGCTCGTCTGGAGTGGCCTTTTTCCTTGCCATGACGGTGACAGTCCGGCGGAGATGGTGCAGGAGGGAGACGGTGGTCGAAGAGATAGAGTACGACAGCTCCATTCTCCTTGCTGAAACCCTTTGCCATAGTCGAGGTACAAAGCCGCAGGCATGTGCATCCCTATAACACCTTCGAATAATTCCTTTGCAATGCTCATTCAAAGAAGAGCTCGACTTTGGCACACAGATACGCCCCTAATGGAGCCTGCACATCACCCACCGTTACTGAGGACGACCTTGTGCTTCCCCGTCTTCAGTTTCCGCAGTCCACGCCTCTCACCGGCTCTTGCCTCATCCTGACTTCGATTCTCGCAAGCCCGCGGGGATGCGGCCCGAGCATTGATAGCTGCAAGTAGACCATCGCTCGGCGTCAGAGTCGCGTATGTCCTGACTGGCTTGGCTGAAGAGTCAGCTCGGTCTGTTTGAAGAGGTCAATTTCTGATTCTAATGTGGAGGTCTGCGTTGCTTGAAACAGTGCTGGAAATCTGGCATCCTGAGACTTGCAACCCCACTAGAAAGGGTTGCAGTATTGGCTTGCACGGTAGACCTTTGATGGGTTGTCGGAAAGGAAGCCCAAAGGGTCACATTCTCGATCATGGTTAGGGAGTTGAGTTGCACAAAGCGGTATTGCTTGAGTGGCTTCCGAGGACCGGCAGACACGTTCACGCCAGTCGAAGTAATAATGAGCAAGAGAACCTTTGCTGAGTGGTAGTCATAGTCTTGCTCATGTTTGGAGACTACGCCAGCATAGGATAGTAGAGGGATGAAGGCCGCAAGGAGGTAACTTTGCCAGCCGGTGATGAGCTGTGACCCACCCTTGCCGTTGACGAGATCAGATCAGTCGTGGACAGAACAAGTAGAAAAATGATGCGTGATATTTACGTGGCTAAAGCGTATGCAATTGTCAGGGCAATAGAGCCCGTCACAAGCAATGGTGGTGGTGATGAGGGGTGGTGACGATGTGGAAGATGAAGAGAGAAGTTCTAGAAACAAAGCAGAAGAGTAAATCCCATACTAACGGCAAAGGGGCTTCCGTCTTTTTGATTAGCTACGATCTGATGCCTGCTGCCCGAGAATTATGAAGCTATGGATAACAGGAGAAAGAAGGGAATGAGGATGGAGGGGAAGCCATTGCACCCTCCGTCTGTGCGTTCGTGGCAGTCTCGCCAGTAAGTAGGAGTAGAGGTGCTAGCATACCTGCAATTGTGCCATTCGCGTTCCAAGCATTTCGAGGTTCTCTCACCGCTGATGTTTACTTTGACTTCTGGACACCGGCTTCGGCGGGTTAAAGCTGAGATATCTTTTGCTAGCAATGCCAACTTTCGCTAGATATGCGGATGAAATGCTGAGACCGAGTGCTGTGATTATACTTCAGTCGTGCTATCTAACACTGGCATCAAATCTGCCGCTGTTGTTGCCAGGGGCACTACCCACTGGTCCTATGGCTATTCCCACACCGGCCAGACGGAGTTCGAATCGGAATGCTCAAGCTTACAGCGTAAGTGTCCGCACGCCGCGTCAATTACCCTTTTTCATTCTTGATAGAGCATATACCCGCAGACGCTGACCATGTTGTAAGCGGAAGTATCCAGTCACAGCGAAATGTCGTCTCCAGTGGAGCCATCAAGAGATTTTGGTGGTGATGGCGTTCGAGCACCGCAAATTTCCGCCGACCCCGATGCCGCAGCTCGATCTGCTCGCGTGCCGCCCAATCCGGCTTCGGTTAAGATTAATGTTGAGGGCGCCTTCATAGTCGACGATGAGATCAACGGGAAGAATGGTGCAGGCGAGGACGGTGTTCACTATGAACACAAAGACATTCGACTTCCTTACCATACCGCGGTTGTCAGCCATGTCGCAGTCGACGTAAGTACGATTCCCCCCTTCGCTCAAAGCACTGCTGACCAACCGGCTTGCCCCAGATTGGAGGCTCACTTGCGAAGCTGGTCTACTTTTCACGCGAACCAGGTTCTGTAGTAGGCGGTGGACGACTCAACTTCCTCAATTTCGAAACCGATCGGATAGACCTCTGTATCAATTTCATTCAAGATCTCAAGGACAAGCAGTCCAAGCTCAATGGATCCAGTCCGGGGGAGCTATGCGTCATGGCAACGGGAGGAGGCGCCTACAAATTTTACAACCGAATGAAGGAGATCTTGCATGTGGATGTCATTCGAGAAGATGAGATGGAGTGCCTCATCATAGGTGGGAACTGTCTGCTTCCGCTCGGCTTTTCATGTGTTGACGTTTATGAATAGGTCTGGATTTCTTCATCACGGAGATACCTCGAGAAGTCTTCACGTACAGCGAAGAAGAGCCTATGCAATTCGCCGAGGCGCGTGCCGATATCTACCCTTACCTGCTTGTTAATATTGGATCCGGAGTGTCAATGATCAAGGTATCGGGACCGCGGCAATTCGAGCGTGTGGGAGGTACTTCATTGGGAGGCGGCACATTTTGGGGTCTCCTGTCATTACTCACCGGAGCTCGAACATTTGACGAGATGCTTAGCATGGCCGAGCAGGGAGATAATAGTGGAGTGGACATGCTGGTCGGCGATATCTATGGCACAGACTACGGCAAGATTGGGCTGAAGAGCACAACTATTGCAAGCACTTTCGGGAAGGTCTTCAAGATGAAACGTGTGGCAGAGCGGAATGCCGAAGATGGTGAGGGTTTGAGCAATGGCGACCAAGCTAAACAGGAGGACGACATTGGACGCTTCAAGATCGAAGACATGGCTAGAAGCTTGCTATATGCAATCAGTAACAACATCGGTCAGATCGCGTATCTACAGTCTGAGAAGCATCGTCTACAGCACATCTACTTTGGCGGATCATTCATTCGGGGACATACGCAGACGATGAACACGCTATCTTACGCCATCAAATTCTGGTCCAACGGCCAGAAGCAGGCATATTTCCTCCGGCATGAAGGCTATCTAGGTTCTGTTGGAGCTTTTCTGAAGCGGCAGCCGAGGAACTGGGGAAGAAGAAATAGTCTGGAGGGCGTGACGTCGCCATTGCTGAAGGTCATGTCATATCGGGATGAGCATCAAAATACATAGCCCGAGGTGGACATAACATCATTTGAGACCCAGGGTACTTTCCAAGTAAGTTTTAGCCGCCACGGAATTGGAGGTCCAAACAGCTACACCTCAGCAGACTGGTATGCTGTTTTCGTTGTGTGAATTGTCAAAACCAAAAAAGGAAAGCGACCTCACCGGCTACCAGGATGTCAGGCCTCAGGTCGTTTCTATCTAGCGACCTAGCTACCAACTTGGAGCAGTTCATCCGATAATTTCATTTCGACAATAGCGACCTGCAGATATGATACCATTTGCGGTGTCTTCCGTAACGTGCAGCAGATCAATGCCGCCAACAAGGTCTGGTGAGCCTCTGAAGACGAAGACCAACGAACTCACTCCAGACAGCAAGCGCCTTGCTTATGTTCTTGCTGGTCCAGGTGTATCTTGGCATGTGCTTGAAGGCGAGTGTCACTGCGGCTCTGAATAGGAATGTGATTGCCGCTAGCTCAAGGGCCTTAATTTAGACCTGGGCAGATCTCCAACGAATAGGTCGTCGAACGAAGTTCACGAGCGACTTGCTAGGAGAACTAAAGATGGGGAAGACAAATACGACACGGCCAACATGAAAATACAGGCGTCAACTTCTTTCAAAAGGCCGCCATTCGGTACCTGCAGCGGGCGGAGACGGATCGAAAGGACAACGACGACAACCGCTATGCAAAGAACCGGATTCAAAGTCAATCCTGGTTCCGTTCAGGAGAGAGAAGAGATTTCCTGCGCACCAATCTAGGAATAAAATACGCCCAGAGACAGGTAGAGTGGAAAGAAGGATTGGTAGAAAGTTTCAAGGCGAAAAGCCCGAAGGCTGCAGGCGATTCTTCATAGAGAGTTAGAAGGCGAGAAAGCCAATAGTTTGCAAAAGATGCGAACAAGAAAGGTGGCGTCCTGTTCTCCAAAATATTACCACAAGAATTGGAATTGATGGAGTGCAGTACATATCGCGCTGAATATGCTTGGGAGAAGTTATGACAAATTATCTCTTGGACTAGATAGTAGAATTAAAATCCGCTCCGAGCTCACTTTCACGCTCACCCACACAATGCCGCTTTGTACACTCCCTCCTCTCCTAACGACTGATTGCTCCACCATAATAGCGAAGGGAAAAGCTACAGCTGAAGAGCTGAAAGCTCGAGCCGAATCTAACGGCTATAGGAGAGGGGCCTACTGAGAGAAAGACAGCACTCGAGACAACGGGAAGTATGATAAGAAGACTATCCTTTGAAATGGCCAAAGCAAATGTAGGGCGAGTGTTGGAGGTCAGGTGACCGCAGCTTGATGCACTCTGTGTTCTCAGGCGAAGCTAAAACAACGCGTAGTAATTCAGGTAGAATCCAGAACAGACAATGAGACTCGTTCAAGTCTATTAGTCTGTCAGCGAGGTCTGCCTTATCCTCCTACAATCATAGGCGCCGCCAGAAGTCCGGCCATTTATCGTCGTGTGCAAAAGTCCGTGGCAAACCACGTGATTGGAACCCCGCAGCCTCGTAGGTGACGCGCCAATTTTTGTATGGTCTCAATTACTAAGTTGTGGATCTGAAATTGTGACTGTTTTCGACCTCGCCGTCGCCAATACAATGCCTGTGGATCTCAAATATTCTAACTCTGTCCGCTGCACAGTTGAAACCTACCTGCGAACGAGTGTACCGCCTCTCCAGAGTGCTGAGGAAGCCCGTGTGTCGCATCAGTGGGTACGCAACCTACGCAAGAACCTCGAAGTCTTCGACACAGCTAGTCCTCACCCTCGTTCGGTGCAGGGTAGACCTCGGAAGATCCACCACTATGCGGAGGAAGTGGTAAAGAATTTTCTCGATTCAAAACTCGACAGCATACCAGGATGAGATAGCCGAGTTCCTAGAGAGCGAATATCTCATCCAAGTATACCGTACGACAGTTAGCCGGTCGTTGAAGAAGCTAGGACATACCCATAACCGGATTGAGGGCACCTGCGGAAGAGAGAGATGTTGGAGAAAGAGCACACTGCAGATCACGACTGTGCGGCTAGAAGCCCAATCAACTAGTCTTTCTAGATGAGTCGGCCGCGAATGAGAGGACAAAAGATCGAAAGTATGACTGGCCACTGAAAGAGTTACCTTGCAAAGTCAGGCTATCAGGTCGGCGCTCAACTAGATGGAGTATATACCAGCGATGAGGTTGAATGGACACCTCGATTGTGAGATCTACCATAGAAGCTTCAACGCCGACCGGTTCCACAACGCAACCGAGGAGTCTTCTCCAGTCTAAAGGCGTGGATGCGTCGAAACCGAGAGCTTATGGACTCCTTTACACCCTTCTTTGAGGGCTATATGCATCTGACAGTCATGCAGAGCGGTAATGCACAGAAGGTAAGAGAACATTTCATATCTACATCAGTAGAAGTGACGGGGGAGGATATTGACATTGGTTATTCTGAATTAATTCAAACCCGTCGCTGTTACTACTATGATTCTCGACAAGTCCTGACCACTCTTTCAATCCTTTCTTAATAGCATAAACAATCTCATTACCTATCTTCATTTTCTACCAATCCTCGTCAGGGGATGGTCGCAGAGGGCTATCTAATACACTCGGCGTATGGGACGAATTCGGGCTGGTGATGGTTTGCCCACTTGCTGGAGGTCCTTCCGAAGATCTATGCGGTGGTGTGGGAGGCCTTATAGGCTGCGAAGGTTGCTCATGCTGTTGAAAAGCTCGTACAGTTGTGTCTGCACTATAGCTATAGCTGCGTCGAGAGCTTCATCAGCCTGGGTAGCGGATTGTTGACGACGCTTAGCAGGTCGCTTTACAGGGCCGATGACAATTACTGGGGAACCTGGGCGACCGGTCACGTGGTTTGCCACGGACTTTTTGCACACCACGATAGGATGGGGGCTACGGGCGCCAGGGGATCCCTCCCTTGGCATGTGTCAGGCATCATGCGGCTGAGTTCTGTGCTAGCGTGCCCCAATCGGGTGATAAGGAATTAAGTGCCGGGAAAGTGGACTACCGGCCGTCACCAGCAAAGATGTGAGAGCACACACTTCATCAGAGGTAGCGATTAGCCGAACTTCTCATGCAAAAGTAGTGTGCCAGAAGAGCTAACGCGCTGGTGTCGGTTGCTGGGTATAAGTACTCCTGAAGCAGGCTACCATGGTGATGGCCGCTCAGGCCCCAATCTTGTTTCAAGTTGGCTTGTCTCCACCTTGTTTGCCAGCCTTCTTTGTGCCTTGCAGGTGTGGCCTGTGTCTTTGCCGACCAATGAGGACACTTTTCGACGCAAAACTACACTTGACAACCTGCTGCATAGCCCCCAATCTGTGCGATGTCGCTCTCCTTGCCGACCGATGATGACTCTTTCGACGCTTGAAAATCTGCCGCATAGCCCCAATCTGTGGGATGTCGCTCTCCTTGCCAGCTTATCCAACACCATGACAAGTTTCGATTGCGCCGATTATCGGCGCTACCCTTACACATATCCCGGCGGCTAAGATAGACATAAAAGAGCGATCGCGCTGATCAGTTGGTGAACAAAAAGCTGTACCTGCTGGGTGAGCGTTTGGAATCTAAAGGCAAGATGCTCCCATCGATCTATCTACTTCCACTTTTACAAGTCTTTCTCTCTCCAAGCTATGCAAATGCACGTAAGCCTACACTAGGAGGCCAGAACTTTACAGAATGCGCCATACACCTAAGAAGCAACGACACGACTCTCGGACAATGCCAGGCGACGTGTTCAGGCTGGCAGATAGCCTCCAAATCCGAAACAAATCTCTGGGCGTTACCATTTTTCGGCTTCATTCTCCCCGCCGTCGTGTTTAGCATGATCGTGCCACGGAAGAGGGTGCTCACATTACCCGACTGGATGTTTGAGATCCTGGTGGCTTCGCGCAAGAGGTTCATGTTTAAGATAGCACTCGCGCTCCTATCGTTTGTGGTTGCCGTCATCGACAACGTCTGCTGGGTGTTCACCATCTTCGCATTTGCCGGCCCAATGATTGTTGGGGCACTTGAGGAGGCAGTCCTTGACTTCAAGATTCTAAAGCATGGACATCCTTACGCAGGTGCCCAGAGACAGCTCGAACTGTTATCTACAGTTGTGGTGGGCAATCTAGAAGTGGACGATGATGTAGCAGACCGCATCTTTCGCGGACTACTCTGCGATAAAGGCTCTGTCGATGCGCAACCTCCCCTCAACATACCTGCGGCTAAGGTACACTTGTCATGCATATTAGATGCGCAGATGGAATTTGCCGATGTTGTCGGCGGCCCCGTCCTATTCTATGTTATCTCATTTGCATACGCCCTTAATGACGGGAGCAACGACCGAACTGATATCAGCGTCTCGCTCGCTCTGGCATTTGGCATGTGGTGGATGTCCCTCGTCCATGTGTCCATGGTCAGCGGCTGTCTCCTCGCGAGTAACAATCCCAGCACCCTACGAGCCGTCTTGGGCGACGACTTTGACGACAATGACCAACTAGACCCACCGGACCGCACTCCGCTCGCCCAAGCGTTATTACAATGGTTTCCACTCGTCTACCCCAAGACCTTCAAATCAGCCTGGCTTTGGAACCGCGGCCGTGAGAAGCACAAATGGATCGCGCGTATTCCGGGCTTTGCCGACCGAATCACCATTGCCTGGTGGGAGTACAATCTGATCGGCCTCGCCGCCATCCTCTTGATCCTCATTCCCTCCATTCTCGGGCTAATTGTCGCATACCAGACGCCACAGATCGGACTGAGCTGCCGCTCCGTCGCAATTCTCATCTACACCTGCACCCAGATCACCCTGATTATTTACTTCGCCTCGAAGAGCCAGAGCATCTCATACCTGCCTGCTGAGCGCGGCGAACAAATCCAAACGCAGACCCGCCGCAAGTGGGAAAACAGACAGCAATGGACCCTGGGTGACGCTTTCCACCAGCTGTGGCAGCTTGTCTTCTGCCTCGCCGCGGGCGTCGCCATCTTCATCTCTACCGCCGGCACGCTCCTCGAGATCATGGGTGTATACCGTAACTGCCTCTGCCTGGCCAACGTCGGTTCGTGGCTCAACCCGAACTCGCCCATCAAACTGCAACCTGACCCGGCTCAGGTCCGCGAGAAGTCGCTGTTGTGGTGGGCGCCGACGGGTTGGAGTGCCATTGGATTCATGATGGCCGTCTGCTTGGCAGGGTGGTGGTACCAGCTGATCCTGCGGAAGAGGTTCGAAAGACGGGCCGACGAGATTGGCTAGATATACTCCGTTGTCGGTGAAACGCAATATAGGACATGGGTAATGAGATCGATAATCTTCGGGCAGTTTCTATAGAATCTCCCATCTCGATATCTTTAATTTCGTATGTCATAACTCTTTGGGCTATGAGACTTGTTCTGCCAATACTATTGTTATACTCTTATTGTCTCGTAGCCCTTGAGCTTAACCTTAAGCAAGCAGTTCCCAGCCGTGGCTTTTCGAGGCGCCATGACAGAGTCGGGAACGATAGCTGTGGGAGGAGCAGGGAGAAGGCCTGGAAGATGTAGTATAAGGGCGTATGGAGGCGGTCAGGGGAAAAAGCATAGATGGACGTCGATCGACTCACACCCTGCCAGCATGGAGGACGGCGTCGAGTGCTCTGTCCCCGGAAGAAGCAACCTGTCGGATAGTGCTCAGCACCAGCTCTTGGTCTTGAGCTGACTAAGTAGTCTGTAGCTGCTATCACATGATTACAGCCCTAGCTAGGGTCCTTGTCGAGAATCACAAATATGAGGTCACTAGCTGGCGCGGCAATTGATTCATTGGCAAAAGGGATTTCACTCCGCGGCGACTTCTCCGCGCTCCGCAACAACTTTGGGGGTTCTTTTCACCCGCCCTTCCGTCGACATATCCGGACCAGTGTTGCTTCCCAGGCTTTCTGTTGCTACAAGACTTTTTGAAACGCTCATCCTCGTGCTCGCTTCCATAATGAGATCGCCATACGACTAACTTCAAAGGCCTAAAGATCATTCTGCATGTACTACCTTCTCTACGATTCGGTTACCCAAATCCCAACCCCCCTCTATCAACACACAAACTCTCTCCCATCCTCCACCAATGGCATCCTCTCCCCAACCCGTGAAATTCTGGACCTACACCTCCGGCGGCTAATACTTACCCAGCCAGCCTTACCCTCTCCACCACCGTACCCCTCCGCCCCAGCCCCCGATCACCTCCTGTTCGCATCCATGCCTGTGCCCTCAACCCCGTCGATATCCAGCTCATGAACTTCCCCATCTGGTCCCTACTGTTCTCTGCCTCTTTCCGTGCCCCTAAGACTCCCTGCGCTGATTTCTCCGGCACCAACCTCGGCGCCGACGCCGCGATTGGCTTGAAGCCCGACGACGTCTCCGGTTGCGAGTACGACAGTCGTGAAGAAGCCAGAGGAGTGGTCGCACGTGCAGGCTGCGAGCCTGCCGCTTGTGTAGCTTACGGCAAGGACGTGTTAGTATTACGTGCGTAGGGCCTTGTGTCAAGGACATGCCGGGTAAGCGGCTGGTGGTAGTTAGGCGGGAGCTCGGCGACCGGGATGTATGCCATTTTCATGGCCAAGGTGTGGGGGTGGAAGGTGTTGACGAACTGCTTGGGGCGAAATGCGGACTTTGTCACCAATTCTATGGGCGTGGACGAGGTGGTCAACTACACGGTCGAGAGTGTACCTGGGCGGGTGAAAGCGTGGAAGCTGGATGCGATTGTGGACTGCGTGGGTGGTACGGAGTGTTTGGGGATTGCGAAGCGATATGTTACCATTGTGGGGGATAAGACAGCCCGGGCGAATATGGGAGGCAGTCTGCTGTATCTGCTCTATCCGCGGGTGGTGTTAAGGTGGTTTTGGGAGGTTCGGATGGGGGGAGAGATACGACTGTATCATGCTGGATCAGAAGAAGGAGTATCTGCATGAGGCAGTCGATATGTTGCCGGCAGAGAAGATTGTAGTAGATAGTACGTTTGCGTTTGAGGACGTGAAGAAGGCGTTTGAGAGGCTGAATACGGGCAGGGCGAGGGGGAAGGTGGCTGTCGAGATTAGCTGAAATGGTGACGAGGTTTTATGACGACGCTTACGAAGAGATGCCTTCGTGTTATATGGAGCACACAGTCTTTGCTAAATGGTTCAGCAAAAGTGATTGAAGATAGTAGCTGGCTGGGCTTGTCACTGTCAAAGACCTAGGGCGGTCCATCGCCATGCGGGCAAGCATGCCCCAACGTCGAACTACCACTCCTGATATAGCAGACCTTCTGCTCGGCGCAAGCCTTTGTTGAGCAGTTCTGAGTTACAACGCTGCTCTTGGTCTCGTACAGGTTATACATCTCAACCAAGCTTTGGTTGGACAACATGGCTGTCGTAATGCCGTCCCAGAACGTCGCATTCAGAGGAGCATTGCTGGGCCACTTTCCGTGAGGGTAAGAGGGAGCATATGCTGATCTTGCGTCATACTCGAACTGCCAGACCGGCTTGGTCCATGAATTTGCTTCGGAGACATTGGCAAAGTATGTCTGGACACCGGTCACGGAGAAGGTCTTTGCATCGACTTGGTAGAGCTGATACCCAGCATTCTTTCCGGTAAGAGGAGTGATGGATGGTCCAATAAATCCCATTGTCAGTGGCTTGCTATAATCAACCATGGTGGTGTTACGGTACGTTTTGCCATTCTTTGTTGTAGCCGAGTTGGGAAGGTAATCATAGAAGATCTGAAGTTGATCCTCATGGGTGTGGCCAAAGAAGACGCCAGCGAGTGTTGCAGGTGAAAAGCGACGAACAATAGAGTAGAAGAGCGCTGAGGGGTTAGGCAACGCGTTTGCACCCTCGTAGCCTGAATGAACATGGCCAATCACCCAGGCGCGCTGGCCTGCCTTTTCACAAGCAGACAGTTCATTGGCGAGGAACGTGAGAACACCCGAGGTATCGGGGTTTGTGAAGTTCCAATAGTTGAAAATGTTGGAGGTGTAGTAAAAATCTGTGTTGAGACTGATGACGCGAAGGCCTTGAGCAGTGGTATGAGCGTATGCTCCGTAATGCGTGGAGGCGTACGATGCTTCTGAGGAAGTAATCCACCCATCGGTCTTCCACATGGACGAAAGTAAGTTGTAGTTCCAAGACAGCGCATTCGTGGAACCATCCCCTGGAACTGGATCAAGGGTATTTTGGGTGTTGTAGGCGTGCGGTAGAGAGTCGTGGTTCCCAAGAGTGGCATAGATGGGTGTATTCTTCATCTGGGCTTTGAAGGTCTGGTAAGTGACCTCTTCTTCGTACTCGATATAAGCTCTGGATAATTGGTCATCTTTATCGTGCGATATGATATCGCCCGTAAAAATGGCGAAGGAAACATTGCTCGGTTCAAAGAAGCTTGCCATACTTGCGAAGGACGATAAGGCCAAGTCGGGTGGCGTGTCACAGTACAAGTACCCGAAGCGTGACGCTGGAATAGAGGCATTGTCCGCGTTGGTGTATAGGTCTGTGTTGGTCGCATATGGCCTGCAACATAGATATTGGCTGCAATTCGCTTCGGAGCCGATGTCGTAACGCGGATCCAAATGCCAGTCGGAGAGGTGGAGTACATTGATTGTTTCCCCCGAAGGTTCTGGCACAACATTGGCGGATTCCGGTTTTGCAGTGAAGTATAGATTTTCCTCAATCTCGATCGTTGGCGGACGTTCACAGACATGATGTTTGAAGTAACAGAATGCCTGCATATCTCCAGTCGCAATTGACATTTTAGAGAACAACTGCGCCCAGTATGGACCAAGCGCACCAACGCCACTGAACTCCTCGAAACATGTCGCTGCGTGTATGGTGTCATGAATTGCTGGAATGCCTTCACATGCCCTGATCAACAGATTGGTGACTGTTTGCACGGGCTGGGTAATGGCAGCCAAATGCATCAGCTCCACTCCGATGATACATTGAGTACAGTTGTCAGTCACAGATGTGCCGTTCATGAGGCCGCTGATCTCGTTGAAGAAGTAATCCTCAATCATGGAAGTGCTGTTCAATGGAGTGATAGGCGTAGGGATAGGAGACGTCTCGTTATACAGCGGCACCGGTCCAGATCCATTGTAGTACAGGATTGGTCCGCCTGAGGCCTGTGGGATGGTGTTGGTTTGAAGCTCTGGGTCCACCGCCAGTGGTTGGGAAGTTGAACTTTTGTTTGCACCCAAGCCCAAGTTTGAGGAGCCGACGAATGCAATTGAGGCAATTTGATACCACACCATCAAGATGATAGCGATCACCCCGACCACCGAGAACCCGATGAAGGCCGAACGCATCCTGCTTCAATAGTAGGCTGACCTTGTCACTGCCTTGAAATTATTTCGCATGATCTCAGCTCGCAACTTGCTAAACCATGCGGAAAGTACGGAGAGACAACTTGAAAGCTTAGTGGTGTAAGGATGTGCCTTGCATGGGAATCCAGATAGTATCGTTCAGGATAATACCAAGTAGTAATTGCTACTTCAGTGGTACCAGGCTTACAATACTTAGGGGTGGGTGAAAAAAAGTGACGAAGAGATGTCCGGGAACAAAAGTTGCTAGATAAACGTCACATGGACGACGCTAATCCCAAAGTTGGAGGAGCCGAAGTCAGAAACTCTAGTTTGGAAATCACGGATCGGTTAGTCATCCACTACTAACCAGTAGCTACTAATTACTAGTACTTTTGCGAGCATCCCTTTTAAATCCACTGTGTTATCGATCCGATGACCTTGCTAGAATTCCTTAAGGCCTTGAACTCTGGATCCAGTTTACTACTACTATGGTGCCTCCCGCGTAGGTTGTGATTCCGTTCAACTACGGTAGTTGAACGGTTTAGATACGATTGCCGACCGGTAGTAGAGCGGTTATACTACGTAGCTGAACGGTTGCCAAACCTCGATACCGAGTTAATACTTGCTACGTAGCGAGGTATTTGAACGGTTCAGCTACCACACGCCTATGAGGTGCACGCCTATGAGGTACACGCCCATGAGGTAGTACTACACGTCTATGAGGTGCACGCCTATGAGGTACTACACGCCCATGAGGTACACGTCTATGAGGTACACGCCCATGAGGTACACGCCTATGAGGTGCACGCCCAGGTACACGCCCATGAGGTACATGCCTATGAGGTGCACACCCATGAGGTACACGCCCGTGAGGTCTATAGGTTGCGCAACTACTGGATACCTTACGCGATTACTAGATACCTCACGCAACGGTTGGGTAACTGTCTAGTTACGTTGCTGAACGGCTTTACTACTGGCGAATACCCTGCTACGGTTCGACAACCGCAGTTGAACGGTATTACAGCCTAGGTGGGGGCCACCATAGTATTCCAAAGCAGAAAACCCCCATGTAAATTTCGCTCAGCAGCTCTTTTAAATTCGATTTTGAAGCAGAGGTTTTGTGAAGACTTAATTCTGTTATGATTACTCTGAGCACACGCCTGAGGTACACGCCTACTATGAGGTACACGCCCATGAGGTACACGCCTATGAGGTACACGCCTATGAGACACACGCATGAGATACCCGCCGGTGAGATGCACGCCCATGAGATGTATGCCTATGAGATGCACACTAAACTGTTTTTGAATGTCACTCAGGTATGCGGAACGCGTTCTGATTACAGCTGCTATTTAAGGAATTACATGGGTACTTGAAGGGCACTTGAGCACGCTCAAAGTACGTTTGAATTATAGTTGAGGGGCATTCAGACTATGCTCAATTGCCATTTGGACAGTCTCAGTTCAGCTCATTCCCACGAATAGTGCAAGAATGAAACCCCCCGGGAAGCAGGTTCTCTGAGTTAACTACTCTACTTGCTACTAGTACTAGAAGTAACTCAAAGGCGCAAAAGCAGAGTAAGTAGCGAAATGTTTAGACCGGTTGTGGAGCAATAACATCCCTAAATGTCACTTGGTTGCACGCAAAAGGCCATCTTGGATCCGAAGTTTGACAAGTCTAAGACTTGAAAATAGCAGCGCGCCTGGGTCAGCAAAGCGGCGAACGCACAAAGAGCTAGTAGTACTTTTCATTGTGATTTGGACTCTCGTACGGGCTCCTCGCTGTCAAGATATTGCATGAGTCGCAAACCCTTCTCACTAAACTTCTCACATAGCGCTTTCGCCCATGCCAGCTCACGACTGCAATGAGGAAAATTCGGTAGAATTTCTATCACGGCCATTAATGGGATGACGGTGGTTGTTGGCCCCAAGCCTTTCATCTCTTTCTGCATACAGTACTCGAGTGATTGGCAGATGTTTCGCGTCGCTGCAAGGACGTCAATCCGCGGATCCACCGGCAGAAGCTGATTCATATCGAATTGAGTGGTACTATGCGGTTTGTCCTCGCAGCTGCAGGCATCGTGGCTGCTATTGTCGCCAACCCGGCCATGGCAACTTGTGTCTGCTGGACTACTACTATCAGTGGCGGTGTTGTCGACTTTCAAGGCCCCGAGAAGTTGGTAGACATGCGAAAGTACTGCCCAAAGGAGTATCAGACTTGCCCAGTGAATCATGCACGTATATGCCGTCATCAGATTTGGGAAATGGAAAGCGACAGGGAACACCTTCCCTAGCTTCGCATCATCGGCAGGGTTCACTGCTGTCGAGAGCTCCGGCCAGTACAATGGACCTGGGTTCCCATTTTCGAGATCTGTGAATAGTTGTCTGAGCTCAGCCTCAATCTTCCAGCAGCGGTCGACGATTTTTAGCGCCGCGGGCAAAAGCCTGGTAGATTCCAAGCCCTCGATGTCGAACCCTTCGACGAACAGGTTTGCCAGGGCTGCTGTTCTATCTAGAACCTCATCGACTGGCGTTTTAGGTATGTTCCGCCAAGGAGATTCAGTCCACTCAGGATCTGCTAAATAAGTTGGGCGGCGTGATTTGATGACCTGGTATATCTATAGACAGGTCAATATCATCAGTACATGATTCCAAGTCAAAGATTTCATGCACAGGAGGCTAGGCAAACAGACTTACTGCAGTTGTACGGTACACGAGGAACACTTGATGACCCAAAAGGGAGCTATGGGCTTCCGCACCCCTCAATTGAACCAGCCTTTCACATCCACCGAAGTGGCCTATCCAGCCACGTACACTTCCTTCAGGGCATTCCAAAACTTCATACATCCACAAAGCCATACAAGCAGCAAGTGTCTCATCCCTGTACATCAGTTTGGGGTCCCAGAGTGCCTTCTGGAGCTCCCGAAGTCCTTGTACATAAGACCCCAGGCTCGCCTTCAACAGCACCGGGTCGTCGTTCAGGCGGCCGACTTTGGCTGCACACATCGCTAGGACCGAAGTTTCGAGCGCTCTTGTCAATTCCGGCAGCTCTGTCACCAGCACGATCCAAGAGGCCAGTTTTCTTCGTGCCGGCTGTTGTGCAGCTAACCAACTATCAGGCAGATAGCAATAGATGAACTCGCTCAGTAGCTGCTGACCAAATGCATGTCGGGCAGGAACATCCTTGGTAAGGGGCAGACAAAGTTCAGTGCGGCACTCCGAAGAAGTACGTGTGCTCTGCTCTGTCCGGAATGGTAGCGGCATGTCTCGCTTTTTGGGAGATGCTGGCGACTGTCTAACATGTGTGGAGCTGAGGGGCCTCTGTGTGGAGCTTTGTACGATTTCCTGATACCTGCCATGGTTTGGGACAAATATTCGCTCGCGCTCGTACCCGGCGCAAGCTCGCTTAGACTTAATGCATTGCGCGCATTGGGGTCTTTCAAAGGTACACTAACGGGTCGGTTATAATTAGCAGTCTGAGTCACCATCATCCTCGACAACGACAGACAGATGATGGCGACTTACGGCAATTTTTCGCTGCTTGCAAGTATGGCATGCTTTCGACCTGCCGGGGACCCCGACCATTTCCTTGTCGTCCTTCTTTTACTGGTAAAGTCGAGTTGGCAGACGCCGTCGTGCTGGGTACGCGTCAAGGTGACGAGATTTGGACACCGAGATAACTGTAACTGATCGAGGAGTCATTTTGCGAATGAGCCTCAAACGTGGGCTACTAAGCTAGGTTGGGAGATGCCCCTGTCATGCAAGTAGCTATTGCCAAGTCCTCAATCTCAGCCTTATAGAACGCAAGAAAAAGGTGGAGTCGTGGGCTTCTGAGGGACAAAATTCTCGCTAAACCCATCATGGAAACATTCTGCGAGTGAAACTCGGCTACACCAGGCAATGCCCCCAGGCGGGGCGTCGCACCCGGTATACGAGTACGCCGATCTAATTACTCGTGATCGTTCCGATATCGAAATATAAGGGTTTTTCGCAGACCTCGCACCATGGAAGTCCCATTATCAACTAGACGCCGCAAGCAAATATACCAGTCATGTGCATCTATCTATTCTACCAGATCCGGAAGACGCGTAGGAACCGCAAGGCGCGTGAGGAGCATACCCAGCCAGCCGAGCGCGTACAGGCCAGGCAGGAGTCGTTGTGCGAGCACCAACTTGCCAATGTCGCCAAGGGCAGTGATGATGGCGTCCTTAACAGCACAATGCCTGGCTTGGAGCATCAACAGAGGCCAGTTGAGCAGCGTGGCTCAACACATTGTCCTGAATGCATAGCAGAGAAGAAGCGCGCTAGGGTCTACCGGTTGAAGATCCTCATTTCGCTTGTCATGGCCAATATGATGGCTTCGATGGACCTAACCATCATTGCGACGGCTCTGCCAACCATCGCCTCTCATTTCTGTAAGTTCTGGTACATAACGTATAGGCAACGAAATGCCTTGCTAACAGGTTTAAGCTGCACTCGCACAGTTCAATTGGATCGTCACAGCATTCACGTTAGCTTCAACATCGTCGATACCGCTCTACGGGCAAATCTCGGACGTTTTTGGCCGACATACAGTCCTCCAAGCGTCCATTTTCTTCATTCTGATCGGCAGCGCCCTTGCTGCCGGCGCGCAAGCGTGGGCCATGCTGCTGGTGGGCCGCGCTCTGCAAGGACTCGGCTTTGCAGGGTTGCAGACCATCACGAAAGTCATCCTGTCCGACAAGGTATCTCTGAAGGACACCTCGTTCAACAACACGCTGTTTACCTTCTTGAACGGGGCGAGCTTCTCGATCGGGCCGGTGATTGGCGGGTATCTGACGAGGGTGAGATTTCTGCCATTCGGTTTGTTGTTGGCAAGCCTAACTAGTATCACAGTCCAATTGGCGTTGGTGCTTCATCATCAATGTGCCCATCGCCGTCCTCAGTCACATAACAGTCTTCTTCCTTCTCCGTAAGGAGCTAGTTGAGGCACAGCCCCACCGGTATGAGGATGGGGACGGTAAAGTTACCATGGTCGAGAAGCCCACCCTCCTCGCCAAGCTTTCCATTATCGACTACGGCGGCATGCTTCTCTTTTTCTTTGGCGCTGGGCTGATAGTCCTAGCCGTGACCTGGGGCGGTGCAACCTACCCGTGGAGGTCCTCAGCAGTGCTCGTTCCGCTTGTCATTGGTGGTTTAATGCTCTTCTCCTTCGTACTCTACGAGCACCTCATGGTGCCAGGCAGGGTGCTCTCACGCATTTTCCCGTCCCAGGAGCCAATGATTCCTTTGAGCCTGTTCCACACCAAAGACATGGGCATCCTTGCCTATTTGAACTTCTCGACTGGCATGGCTATGTTCTCGGTCTTCTATTTTGTTGGTATCTGGTTCACCATCGTCCAGAAGTACGATTCAGGCAAGGCTGGCGTCCAGCTGATTTTCTACACGCCTGGCCTCGGTGTTGGGGCATACACCGCTATGTTCTTGTGCAACATATGGCCAAAGGCCACATTCTGGCCGCTTTTTTTCGGGTCAACACTGGAACCGCTGGGCGTCGGCATGCTGACATGGGCTTTATCCCACGGAAGAATACGTGTGGTCGATGGCATGCTTGGCTTCGCTGGTGTTGGCACGGGTTTGCGGATGATGCCTGGCATGCTGCATGCAGTGGGTCTCCGCTCACGGTTCAAGGCGCGGGCTCTTGCCACCATGAGCTTCACCCTAACCTTTGGCGGAACCATTGGCATTGCAATCATGGCCTCCGTTTTCAACAATAAGCTGTCACAGTTCGTGTCCGGCGTGGCACATATCAACCCACACAACACGTCAAGCGTCGGTGACATCGACTCTCTGCCGCCAGCACTTCAGGCGCAGGTACGCGCAGAAGTCAACAACGCCGTGTTTTGGGCATATGTATCCATTCTGCCCTTCCTCAGTCTCGCTGGGGCACTCGTCTTCTTCCTCGGCAATGTTAAGATCACCGCCAAGAAGCAGGACTCTCATGGGGAGATTGACGGCACTGAAAATGTCGAAAACACACCCTATCTGTGGTGGCTAGCCACGGCAAAGCGGCGTCACGCCGCTCAAAGCCAGACGGGAGTCGAGGCGCCAGTGGAGAAGTATGCCGAGGAAAGGCGGACAGAAGGTAAGTCGACGGCTACAGATTGATTTCTTAGGCTTCTCGATGGCTGGTTCATGGTGACTTTTAACCGTGGAGACTTGCATCGCAGATTGCATAGCGATATGGCTGAAGGGATATTAACGCGGGCTATTCAGTAACACGGGCGTGTGACCTGTTTCGAAATTTACCGTTGATGAATAGAAAGTCTATATAGAACCTTGCTGGAGGTCGAAGTATCGTTCAATGAAGAAAGGCTCAGGCTAAGATCTTAGCAAAGAGCATTAAAGAGAGAGAGAGAGA
>Ga0335072_10003736_pt1 | contig 22796 bp, 29 predicted proteins | sample Lox_Sample_21_FD_206725 | JGI IMG/M metagenome (GOLD analysis project Ga0335072, IMG submission 206725) | Soil microbial communities from Loxahatchee National Wildlife Refuge, Florida, United States - Lox_Sample_2.1 | ecosystem: Environmental > Terrestrial > Soil > Wetlands | place: USA...
TTCAGTGCAGAAACTGCAATGAGTACGTCCCTACGCTTCTTAGCCATGTAAATGATCTTACTAAGCAAGCGTTGCAGGTTCGGTCACACTTCGAGAGACTGCACGGCACCAAAGGTTAGTAGTACTAAACCCTTGGCCCATCCACTTTCTTTGGAGTTTTGGCTAACGACTTTGCGATCTCTAGGACTGGTCCAAGGTCAAATGCAACAACTGCGGTGAGATGGGGCACACTGTCAAGCGCTGCAAGGAGCCGGTCAAGGAAGAAGCAGGTGGGGCTATTGAAGGTGAGACTGGGGGTGGAGGCTGGGAGCAGCAACCTGTGACTGGTGATTCTGGCCAGCCTGAATGGGAGAGCAACAATACTGATACCCCAACCTTCGCTGGCCAAGCTCCTATCACTGTTGGTGGCGGCTGGTAAGCTGCCCAAATCCACATGAACACAACTCGAAGAACAGCAGCGGCGAACCAAGACCAATGGGCGTACTTTACCCGTATTCACGACTGCGAGCAAATGGGACTTGTGTCCACTCCCTTGCAAGCCAAGCTGCTAGCTCTTACCAATTCGTCTGATCTCCCGCATACGGAGTTGCTATCCAGATACCAACGGCACCACCACCATGGTGCTTAGCTAGCCTCATAGAAATAACGAAATCAAAAGTCTTGCTACACACACGGATGACTGCTTCGATTAAGTTCTTGATTGTTTTCATGTCTATCCTGTTAACGCCTTTTGCTCCGGTGCCATGAAATGACCTCTCCATTAATGTTCTAATGATCCAAGAGGTGAAGCCCACTCCAGGTCTCTGAGTAGTGGTGCGTTCACAAGTACTACTACTTATTAGTAGCTTCAGGTGGATTTCCCTTTGTCGCCAGTTGGAGAGATGTCCAACTGAGTAAGTTGGCAACGGTCAGGGTGGTAGTCCTCCGGGCTACAGGAAAATACTACCATGCCTCCCGCGTAGGTTGTGATTCCGTTCAACTACGGTACTAGTTGAACGTTTTAGATACGATTGCCGACTGGTAGTAGAGCGGTTATACTACGTAGCTGAACGGTTGCCAAACCTCGATACCGAGTTAATACTTGCTACGTAGCGAGGTATTTGAACGGTTCAGCTACCACACGCCTATGAGGTGCACACCCATGAGGTACTACAAGCCTATGAGGTGTTGTTGAGCTAAACTCCGCGCGACAAGTTCAAGTTGAGGGTTGCCCGTGTAAGTACTACTGTAGTATCCAGCAACGGAGCTGGAGTTGACAATCGAGAGGACGTTGGTGCGGTAGGTCTTTTTACTCTTGACGGTCTTCCTCGCGTCTGCCTCTTCTTCGGGGTAGTACGTCTGAATTGCGGAACAGCCGATTACAGTTTGAACGCAGGTGGAGTGCTCGAAATGGAATTGGATCTCTGAATATCTTCGAACACAATTCTGATCGAGTTCCGAACGCACTCGGAATGATATCCGAGTGCGTTTCGAGCGGTCGGAATATTGCGAGCCTAGTAATTTAGACTACGCTCGGGGAGGTGTTGGGGTTGTACTATTTGATTACATGGAGGGGGGCTACTGAGTTAGTATAGTATCCGCACCCTCATGCGCCATCAGGACGGGCTACGGAGCGTCCAATTCCGAAGTCGCCGGTCCAGAACTCGAGTTGGGTCCCAGTTCACGGCAGCTTTCAGTTTGGCATCCAGATCTGGCCCGCCTTCTCGATCTTGGGGCTCGATGGACATGGATGTTGGAGGGGCTTCTAGCATCTTGTTTGATTGGAGTGTTAGATCGTAGTACTACTCTATTCGCCTCTCTCTAATCCCGGCATCTCTCCCCAGTCTTCCAAGATGATGTTGCGGGAGATCAAATCAGTGTCTGACTGTAAATTTACTAGTAGTGGCCAGCTCTTGGCCTGGAACTAGTACTAGTAGTACTTAGTCGCAGGACTATAGCACTACTACTAGTAGTACTACTTTTCGGCCAAACGGGTTAATCCTTCCAAGGGCCCTTGTCCCCGCTCGGCAGATCCGAGGCATAGAAAAGTTGCCCATAGACACGCTCGTATGCTCGAAATGAAATTGAATCTCCTGAATATCTTCAAACTGACCTCCGATGTATTCCGAACGTAATCGGAATGACATCCAAGTGTGTTTCGAGCGCTCAGAACATATCGAGCCTAATTTAGACTACGCTCGGGGTAAGGGTTGGTGGTGAGGTCATTCATGACACAAGTAAGGGAGCAAGGAACTTTTGAAAAGGTCTGAGTCCTTTCAATTGTTCTAGGTTGGCTTTCGACGTTGACCGAACTTCACTGGCAGCTACATGAAAATGAATTCCATCCAGCTACTACTACTATGCCGAGAACTTTTCATTAATTCCTCGCTCCTAGGAAATCCGCCTTCCCGATCGGCACCCCATTGTGTCTCTGTAGTATAACCCATTAGCCCGCGTGATCAGTCACAGGACTCCGAATTGAAAGCCAGTGGCTCGAAAAAGATCACAACTTACCAAGATATCATAGGCCGTCACGACGTGAAAGAAGAAATTCGGGAGAGCATAGTTCAGCAGGTAGTTCGTCGCCGTAAAATTGAACGCTCCAGACCCGGTCTTCAAGACCACCGGCGACTCCTCCTTGCCATCCATACTCGTTGCCTCCACAGCCTGGAGAACTTCGATCGTCTTCTGGATCCTTGCTTGCAGGTCCTCGAATGTCGTTTCGGTATCTGCCATTGCGACGGGCTCGATGCCAGTAATGCGCACGACGGCGCCCTTGGAAGTATCGCTGACGCGCTGGACTTGGAAAACCAGGTTTGCCATGTCGTCGACAAGTTTCGATTCCAGAAGTTTTGAGTGAGGAATGCCCTTCTCGTCCGCATACGCCTCAGCCTTCTTCAGAATGGCAGCAAGGTTGGTAAGGCCGCGAATGAACACTGGGATGCTGATTTCGTAGAGTGAGACAGGCATGTTGAGCGATGTTGGTTGAAACTTTTGCTCGACCAATATAGTAGTAGTAGTACTTACTGTAGTGAGTACTACTTGTTGGTTTCCTGAGGAAGTCGATGATTTTAAAGTCGTGCAAGAGCCAAGCAAGCAATCGTATTCGCAAATCTAGCTTCATGCTATCTGTCCATTCTCGTCGCTAGTACCCAACTTAGCGCACAAGCGTTCTAACGGCCTGCTACAACTCGACCACAATTAGTAATCCAACGAGCATATAGCATTAGTAATTATCCCGATTCGTAATTTGGAAGGAGAATACGTCCGGGTACGCTCTCTGAAAAGTGAACGAGGGATTGGTGATTGGCCTGCATTGGCTCTGGAAAGTTCTCTCCCTTCGACAGGCAACGGGAAGAAAAGAAAAGAAACACGGCGGTCTGACGGCTAGAGCCCTCAAGCAATCCCGGGTTACGAGCATAGAGTAACCTGTTTCGAGTTGGCGAGGTGTGATTACGGTCACGTGCACTAGGCAACGACCACCAGTACGATGCTCAATGTGCTTGATCGGGCCCGCCTTACACCGAGGCCGCAAAACCGTCTCGTAGCGCTGAGGCTGACCAAACGGGCGCCGCCACGAGTTGGTGCGCTTAGTGGCCGCGTTGAACCACGTGAATGTCCCTACCCCTCCTACGCCAAATTACTGCTAATGACCAGGGCATGAACGCGATCCTACTATGCACGGTGCAGCGTAGAGGGGAACAATCTCTGATTTGCGTTACTACTAGTAGTATTGTCTACATCAATCAGGCCACTGTTCGCTGAAATCACAGGCTGGCTTCAGCATCATGCCACCACTTCGCCCATGCTCAGCCTTGGTAGTACTAGTAATCATCCTGGTGGTTATACAACCTCCGTAGGTATTCTCCGACGCTAGATGCTTTCTTCGAGATGGTAGTGAAGACTACTCTGCGAGCCCTTGTCCCAGCTTGTACAACACGGCGATGTGTTGTTGGCTCAACCGCACCGATGGATTTGAACCCGATGTCTGCACGCCTCAAGGCTTCTGCATTTCGGGCCAATTCTGGGGGGAATTGTTCCTGGACAGTTGTACCAGCGGAAACTGGGAAGGGAATTCAGGCTGCTCGCCTGTCCCCGCCGCCTGCGGTGAGTTTAACAAATGCCTCTCAAAACGGCTGACCCTGCGGTAGGCACCCCCACGTGCTGATTTATTCGATGTAGGCACGATACCACATCAGTATACTACAGTCACTCAATGCACAGACGGCAGTTTCTGCTGCACGGGGTCGAATGACACCTGCTGCTCTAATGGAAGCGGCATCTATCTCAGCGCAGATGGCCGCCAGATCATATCAAGAGAAACAACTTCTCAGGGTTCCAACACATCCTGCATTCAAGGTTCCAACACATCCAGCATTCAGGGTTCCAACGTATCCTGCATTCAGGGCTCAAACACATCCTGTATAGCTCTTAGAGCTGGGGTTGGAGTAGTGTCCGCAGTCGCGGGAATAGTAGTGATTATCCTGGCAGTAGTTATATTTCGGCATCAAAGGAGCGGAGGGCCACAGTACTACTATAGTAACCCATCGGCAAGTGGAGAGGCTAAAAACCCAGCAGCGCAGTTAGGAGGTGTTCCTAGTCAGCAACCAATGTACGAGCTCGATTGACTAGAGAATGGGAAATTCTATTCGACAATAGCTCGCCTTTCCTTCTCTTCGTTCATCGCTTTTGATTTTTCTTCCTATACTACGAACCTAGGCTGCTTGGATCTATTCTGGTGGTCAACGTGTCACGCTTTATCGGATTCTACTATTGTGAAGGGGTTGGAACGTGGGCAAGCTATAGTAATAATGACGAGCCCTGGGGATGAAGGTGGACTTTGCCGTACCACAGACGTGATGTATAGAGGCCGAGCTCACGTCGACCCTAGAAGACAAGGAAAAGAAAAAGAGAAGAAAGGATGCTTGTTGCTTGCCCGAGCTGGGCTGTCTACTTACTACTAGTACCACTAGAGATAGTACTATCAGGGTTCCAAAATGCAACTTTTTGCTGTAGAGAACTCCCACTGGATGGTTCCTCGGCCGGTCTCCACTTCAGCAATCAAGTGTCTTTGGATACCACCCCCTGTATTAGCCTACATAGTAGGTAGATCAGGCTCGGTCGCAACGCGGCAGTCGTGGGAGGCAGCAGGTAATCGTGGAGGTACGAAAGGTTGAGCTACTAGTATCTTCTGGGGGCGAGTAGAACAGATCGCCAAGGTACGGCAAGGGGGCGGCATTCACAATCCAATCAGAAATATCACGAATAGGCGCCCTCAGTTTCCTGTGGTGCTCATTCCTCATTTCTTGTTCTTATCATCGGTGGGATGACCAGCTTTGATCCAAGCCAGAGCACGTATGCTCAACGAATCTGGATCATGTTCTGGATCGCGTTCGATCATGGAGTTTTCCTTTCCTTTTCATTCGGCGACCATAGGTACACTCGTGATGGGCTGTATCATATATGGCGCGCCCGCTATCGGCGGAATGGTGGTCATTGGCCAGGAGATTAACAGTTACGGGGTCTGTAAGAGGCTATAAGGAGCGCGAGGGAAGCTCGAAGGCCCCGGTCACACTTCATGCAAGTGAATGAATGTCCAGAGGCCCGTATGCTGTCTACCGCTCCATAACCGTTGAACACAAGAGCCGCGAGCCTCGCTAAAGTGTTGCGCGAGTGGTCACGCCTTCCGTAGCACTTACAACGGGCTTACGTTCGATTCTTCAACCGCTACCCTCCATTTTTCATACCGCTCAAATACGTAGTAGGCTTTACATAAGCGGGCTGGAAACTTGGAGCTGAAGATGGCTTCATTCTTGGGTGGTCGATTTTGTCACGGTCCTGGGTGGAGGGATACCCCCTGGGGGGCCCAAGACTACGCAGGTGCTTTTCCTTATTATGTCTTTTTTGGAAGTCACCAACGTTTTATGCAGTCACCAGGCTCGGCTGCAACGAGGGAGTCGTGGGAGGCAACAGGTAGTCGTGGGAGGCAGCAGGTAATCGTGGGAAGGCAGTAGGTAATCGTGAAGGCACGAAAGGTTGAGCTACCGGAATTCTAAGGGGCGGTAACATCGCCAAGACACGGCAGGGAGGGGGGGGGGGGCAAAAATCTGAGTCGTCAGCATTCACAGAAATATCACGAATAAGCTCCTTCAGTTTCCTGTGGTGCTCATTCCGAGTCAAACGCATCGCCTTCATTTCTTGAGATTTTCTGTTCTCGCGTCACGGCCGAGCTTGCCAAGGCCGAAAGCAAGCCACGTGGCCAGCAAAAAACGGCCAACCAAAGAAGCGTTGGGTAATCACAACTGGTTGGTGTAGAAATACATCCCGCCTAACACTTTGTCAGCCTAATAGCCTGATGGCCTAGTAGCTGAGTGTATCCTGTCCTTCGCTTCTCTACTATGACAAAGTCCCTGAATCCGATAATATCGACGACGATTGATGACCGTGGAAGTTTCTGCTAAGATTGTGGGGGATCCAACCGAACCGAGGCCTACTGGTCTGAGTGTGAGAATATGGGGTTCGGTCACTACTGTTTCCACGTTGTACCGACGCCGGCCTAATCCTACCTTGACCCATGTAAGCGAGGTTCACATGCAAGAACATGTTCGCATGAAACTCTGCGCCGCTCCGTTGGAAGACACGGTGATTTGCTACCTCCTGCCGCAGTCCCCCACCGGGCACTGTTCGCCCAGGCTCTCGGTCGCTCCACCGATGACCGCGCCTGACCGAGGCTCTGGATCCCCGAGTTCAAGAGACTTCTGACACATTGTGAAGACGAGTCCGCCGTGTGGCCAGAAATCGACCATTCTCGTGGAGCCATGCGCGGCCTGAACCACCTCGGGCGCTAGATATTCGTCTATGCTGCACAAGGTGTTGGTTGTGTCAGAGCCTGCGAGGTTTACCCCTTCATAGACCGAAGCCGCGGAGTGCAATATGTCTGTCATAGGAATGAATCAGTCCCTTCTATCCGGCCTTCTATCCGAACGTCTTTCCGGTCGTTCACCGAGCCAAAAATTAAGGATAAAAGGGTTGCTGAGGGCGGGGCAACATTAATGTATCACTCTATACAGCTTTGAAGATGCGGCTCTTGGGTATTATTCTCGGGCTAATACCAGCATTTCATGCCGCCGCACGGCCAAATCATGGCGACTATCCTCGTTCAGTTTACGATAAAACGCCGTATCAGACGATAGCGGCCGAAATGTTTAAAAGACAGCAGTCGCTGTCGCTAGGCCCTTTAGCTTCATTCCTCTCTTCAATCCTCCAGCCTGAGCCAACAGTCCAGCCTGAGACAACAGCCCAGCCTGAGACAACAGTCCAGCCTGCGACAACAGTCCAGACCCAGCAGCCAAGCCCACCGCCAGCCTCACCGCCAGCAAGCACAACAACCCCTCCCTCGCCTCCAACTCAATCCTGTCATGGTACCAACCACTACTATTGGACTTCCTATAGCGTCCAAATTGGAATTCCCTATGGTGGGGCAAAGGACTGCGATGCCACATACCACGCTCTCGAAAGCGCGACCACCTCCATTACCAACTGGCAGTGTGTGGAAAATAACGGGGATATTCAACTTTGGTTTAATGCATTTGCTAATGATGGCGCCGAGATTAACAGTGCATTAGAGTCGCGCTACCCAAGTGTTGCTGGTGGTTTCAACTGTCCTGACATTTAAGGTGGACTTTGGTTGTATTGGACGGAGCGAGGTCGCGAAAAAAGGAACCAATAATGGGATAGCTCGTGCCAAACTGTCACTCTGTCAGCCGTGATCAATTAGTACTCTCTCTCCCCATATCGATCATGGTTTCAAACGTTGCCGATATTTCCATGTTCCCATGTGAATTTCCTAACCGAAATCGTTCATCGTTTTGATCGGATGTACCGACTTGCGTGGCCGGGGAGATAAAGGACTGTAAAGTCTTGCACTAATAAAGAGTGCAAGTCTCGAAGCGCCTGCCACATCTCGGTGGGCGACAAGGGAGCATCGGAAGCCATCCACGTGGCAAGACGCCCACGTTCTGGTAGTACTCTTCCATCTTGCACGAGGAATCTATGAAGAATCTGTTTGTCTTTCGACTTGTAATCTAGCAACAGCATGTTCCATCAATTCCCTGTAGAAATCTAATACATGATATATAATCCGATTGCCTGCGCTTCTTTTCCCGCCTCACCCTCCCTCTTTTGTAGATAGTTTAGATAGTGAGCTCTGGTACCGTTCTGGATGCAGAGCTGCTGCTTTGGCTTCGAGCAGCACCGAGGCGTCGGCAGCCTTTCACCACGCGAAGCGCGCTCCAAGGGTGATCAGCAGCCTGACGGCCGAGTCGCCCACAATCAGAAGCTCTCAAACATCTTTGGTGTCGATACAGGGATTCTCGCCACCCGTGTCCTGCGCGCGAGGAAGGCTCGTAAACGTGTGATGCGCAGGTCGACATATGGCCTCAGACTACGGGGACGCGAGTCCTGGACAGACCGTCCAATTTTATCCTCGGGTGAAGGCGACGGCACTAAGCTCGTCAGGCTGTATGCTCGATCATGATGCGACCTCCGTTCGCTCGCCCGCATAAAATCGGGACTTGGGCTTAGCACAAGGACAGCCCCCATTACTTCGTCTTACGAACGCACATCTAATTCATCGTTATAGGGAGGGAATAGTGGCTATAGACGTCACGAATTCCGCACTTGATCTGTAGAGCACTCCCACAGCCATTCCTAAGCTAAACAGTAACCTACTCCCAGCCTCCACATCCATCGCCCTTTCCGCCTTCAATCCAGACTCCGCCTTCGAATCCCGTCATCCTTGCTTTTCCCACCTCTTCACTGGCATACATCTCTACCCTGGCAGTATAGTAGCCTTTCTTGAGCTCTGCATCTAGAACGAGAGCGGTGTATCTTATCATAACGTTACCATTAGTGGGGATTTGGCCGTCCGACAGAGGTACGCCTTTCTGGGAAATCTCAATCCTTCCACCCGCGCACAGCGTCTGCTCCATGCTGGGACCTGGGCGGCCGTTAAGATAAACCAAGACATAAAGCTGTGGTTTATGACCGATGCCTTCCTTTATTTCGCCCTGAAGATCCAGAGTGAAGTGTCTAGAGATAACTCCTCGTTAGTAAGGGCTGGTTTCTGAGATACGAGGACAGGGCAATCGCACCTAGGGATAAATCGCTTTTCCGGAGGATCGAATGCGAGGTCTAATGCCTTAATCTTAAGCACGTCGTTGCTTGGATCTCCTACGTAACACGCTGGGGAATTGCCAGGTACGGATTGTTGTTGCGACACATTTGCCTTCTCATCGGCGTGTCTTGGGTACGGCTCGCATTCTTTTCGTGGAGACGTCATGCTTCTCAAGAATAGACAAATGACGAACAGAAGCAACAATAGCGATGGATAAAAAGAGAGGAGTACATGGTTTTTGACCTAGAGTTGGATTGGCGGTGCTGAAGTTTAGCGGTCGAAACCTCAGGCGATGCCCAGAGTAAGGCTGACGTAACTGTGATTCTGGCCGGAGGACTTGCTTAAATTTTCTATGGGGGGGAGCTAGCATCTATGTATTTCCACGGGTCTTGGCACTGCCCAGGGCAATTGCCGCGACCGCCAAGCCCAATTGCCACATGCTGCGGGATCACATAACGCCAGCCGCTTGGCCGTCAACTTCGACCGACCAACGTTGGGCAAAAACACTAATGGCGGCCACAGACGCCGCAGCAAGAGGCAAGAGATGCCAAACCTAGCTCGCCCTTTTGTTTGATCGAAGTCTGGCTAATGATAGGGTACAATTTACAATGTCGGACCTTTACAATACTAAAATCATGGCCATAGCCATGGCCTCGTTCTAGCTTACCATTAAAATGGTAATATGCTATACATAACGGCATTGCACAGCCATAGCGGTAGTGCACAGCCCGCAGAAGGTAAGGCTGGCGTAACGCCAGCCGCTCAGCGACCCCGTCGACTTTGCGGTCAACTTCGACCGACGTTGAGTACAGTAGGTAAACACTAATGGCGACCACAGACGCCGCAGCAAGAAGCAAGAGATGCTAAACCTAGCTCGCCCCTTCGTTTCATCGAAGTCTAGCTAGTGATAGGGTACAATTTGTCTGTTGCGTAACTGATGTATATAAGTCTGTTCGCGACTCCATAGCATCATGTCCTATCTAGCAGCAGATCCCAAGTCGTCACAGGCCTCTAAGTACGAAGAATTCTGTGCGGAGCAATCTCAGCGAGACGAACCCTGACGACGTTCTCACTCACGTCATTATTTTTGGCCTCTATTTCAACAAGTCCCTGATTGAACGACTTCGTCTCAAAACAATGAAGGCACGGCTCTTACTAGCCGCCTTGCCATGCCTAGCATTTGCTCGACCGCAGCCACTGGAGGATGCCGTAACAACTGCATCAGCAAGTAACGATGCTGCCCCGGTTCCTTCAGATGCCCCGCTTGTCTCGGCAGTCTCATCAGCGGTGTCCTCAGCTGGTCTTAAGCCCTATGGCACTCCGCTGGCTTCTGATCCCATCACAGAATGGAACGCCCTTGGCGATTCATTCACAGCAGCCATTGGCAGCAACGGCCTCGACGATTATATTCGAACCTCTTTCGACTGTGAGCGGTATCAGCAGTCCTATGCTCTGAAGATGAACAGCCCGTCTAGACTTTGATTTAGAGCCGGTTAATACCCGTCACAACGAGGGCCATCTGCGTTTAATACGACCGCTTCTCCGTCTAACCGTCGCGGTTTATCATATACAGAGCGATTTCGCTCTGAGTCGTTCGCAAAACGGTTACAGAGAGCCGAGCTTAACAAGTTACGAGAAGCATTAGCCCCTGGCGCGATGACCGCCTATACTGGTGGGCGGGCTGGTAAAAGATATCTTGGGTGCAATAGGCTCAGGTACGAAGTATCGAGATTTCTATGAAAAACGAGCTATCGATTCAGCTGAGGCCTGGCCGAAGCTTTATAGAACCGTCTCTGTGGCGCTGGCCCTGATTCTCAGTCTCGCTGAGGCGCTGGCAGCCTCCGAGCCGCTCGAAAAAGCCCGTCTTATTCGGCGCGTGACCCACTACCTCTGCCGCGGCCCCTCTCTCACTCGCTTTCGCCACCGACCTCGCCCAACATAGCACTGCGCTGCAAGCTTTCCTGCACACGTCTTTCATCCCTTCGCCGGCCGGGCTTCGTCAGCCACCTGCTTTATCCGTAATGGCGTAACAACGGAGTGGGCTTATAGCCTATGGCTATGGGGCTTCCGCAGGCGCTCACGCAGACCCTCCTAGGCACTAATGATGGTAAAGTCAATCTATAGGACGAGGGCGATTCCCGCGTCTGCACACCACGCCAGGGACGGCCTCCACCTTCGGTCCAAAGTCCAAATCTAGACTGGCGAGTTTGGGGTCATATCCAACACAGTGAAGGCCACTAGGCTTTCAATACGCCTCAGGCAGCTTGAGCTCCGCTTCTTTGCTGTGAGCAGGGGCTCCGTATGCATTTCAAGGTCTCTAACTCCGCACGGCCGTGTGCTGGCAGCATTGTTAGTGGCTGAGCATCCTGCGCCAACCAATTAGGCGCCACCATTGTGCGCTGGACAGCTGAACCTAGCGGCGTTGGCCGGCCGAACGCGAAAGTTCGAGACCAGGAATCCGAGGCCACCAGGAATACTGGGGCTCGGCCAGACCGTGACATGGCCACGATGACGCATTTTCTTCATTGGTCCCGTCGCACTCTCAGCTGGCCGAGACCCTCACGCCGTCCTTCTGACTCTCTCCACTGACTCCCTCCACTAGCCAATTGGAAGTGTTCGGGGAGCGCTCCCTCTCCACTTAATCTGGACCGGAAATTACCAGCGCAGTCTTAAGTCGTTCTGCCTGTTCTCTAACCGTAGCTGCGCCCCTTCCGAGTGAGACAGAAGCCGACGACGCGGCATTTCCTTCATTGGTCGCTTCGTATTATCACCCCGCCCGATTTTCCAAGTCTGAGCTTCTGAAGAGCTAGCGTAAAGGTCGACCAGGAAAAGGGTCGTCAGCAGAGGCGCGGCGAGTGGCCGTGATGGTGAGGCATTTTCGATGCCCTGCAGGGGAAGGAAGCGAGGTAGACCGCTAAGAAGGCCTTTCAAAAGGGTAGAAGGATAGAGAGGAGGGGAGGGGGCTGGGCGCAGGATTAGGCAACGACCGACCAGGTGGGCCAGGCCGCGCGTCGACGCCCGCATCGGAGGCCGACCATCGTCGAGGGAAATTCGGCTCGAGGAAGGGACGGATCAGGGCGCGAGCCTGCTGGGAGGTGGGATCCCGAGCGGGGACCGTGTGAGACCGACGATGTCACGCGGGCTGAATTCAGGGGGCTGGGCGGCCCAGCTGGTCACAGGGGAGGGCAGAGAGCGGTGACAAAATAAAGAAGAGAGTAGAATGCAGTGAGGGCCGTGGGCGAGGGGGGGAGGGAACTTTATAGTCGCAAAGCGGCGAGGGGGCCCGATCGGGCGGGCTAAACCGAAAGCGGCAGCGCATCGGCAACGATTTTACAGGAAAAAGTTGCATTTTGGAACCCTGATAGTACTACTATCTCTATTCGTGAGACCCTGACAAGTTACCAATCGCAGATACTCCTCGGTGAGTCAAGCGTTTGCAAAAATAGGGCTTGTAAATGTTGTGAGTATGATCTGTGACTATATACCTAGTAAGAATCATGTGGAAGAAACTGTCAGATTAGTACTATCTCCCAACTGCAACGGGGAGTTTGTAGAGAACGCACTGATCACCCGGGAAAGGCCTAGTAGTATTTGCTTTGATCAGAACTCAATAGTCTCCGTCCACATCTCCCAATGCCGCTTATCCTTCCATGGAGCCTCTTCTCCTTCGGCTTTTCCATTAAGCCCTTCAGCCAACATCTTGTCCACGTCTCGACAACGGGAAAACCTTACTGGGCTCACGTTCCGCCTGTCGATAGAGCAGCCCCCCTGGCCCACGAGAAGCCACTCTTTAGTCCATTCCCAGTAAGATACTATTCCTTCAGCATCTGCGTCATTCCCGGGCCCACAGCCGCTAATCCTCACACGCTCCGGCACAATGTTCGCCAAGCGCTCCCTCCCAGCGTGCTCCTGTCGTACACCAGCCTGCCCCCCTCCAATGCTAGATTCCATGTCTCGGACTAGCATCTCGGACTCCTCGATCTTTATAGCGCGTTGTGCGGCAGCCGCCATCAACTTGCCATCCCATGGTCCTTCCTTGCCAGACTGCCAAAGTAGTTCAAGAGCTCTGCGCCGCCATCTTGGTTCCCGGTATTTCAGGGCCGTCAAGTATAGCGGTTCGATGATTCCAGGCGAAGGTGTGAATGTGAAGGCTAATGTTTTCGATGACGGCGTCCCACATCCCCTGCGATGACGGTTGTCGACGATCGATTCGGCGCCTACAACGATCTCCTGGAAGTCGTCTGCGTAGACATCCCAATCCGTCTCATAAGGGTTGAGAATGGTCGAAGCGTAGATAATGTTCGAGAGGCAGAGGTTGCGGAGCATGAGGCCATGCGTATATTCGGACGACGCAGTAGTAGTGCTGCTGGAGTCTGCGGATGACAGCTTTACGCTGGGCAAAATTATGTAAGTCAGTCGTCGGAGCCACAGCTTGAGTGCAGCGATCTGACGACCTTGTTCAACGAAGAGCTCGGCGGGGACGAAAATCCGAGGAGAGTACTTGTATTGGGAGGCAAAGGAAGTGAAGCCGTGGCAGGCCTGCATGAGTGCGATTAGCTCGCGACCTGCCCGGTAGACAGTAGTACTGCTAGGTGTTGAGGTAGGATCTTGAGGAGTCTTGACAAGGGCAATTTGCATTTGCGGCTCGAGTCCGTCAGCATACAATACGGTTTGAACATCAAGTGTGCGGAAAAAAACCGTAATGTCGTCATCTCCCTCTTCTAGAGGCAATGCGTCGGTCTTGGAGATGAGACGGTTACGAACACAGCCTGGTGAGTCCATTGGGTTTGACCTCGATGCAAGCGTAGACATGCTGTTTCGTTCTTCAAGTAACCTTATTGCGCCTCGAAAATGCATCAATGCAATCAGTGGACGACGTAGCAGCACGTCAACACATGCTAATAAGACACAAGCCACAAGTATGGGGACCGGGCCATAAGGTCGATTAAGCAGCTCGAGTTGGACTTCGCGAATGGCTGCGCCATATTGAGTGGCTACAAGCCTCGTCTCGCTGCCACCAGTGCTCAACGGGGTTGTTTGCATCTCGTAGACAGCGCCAAGGGCGGCGGCGGCGGCATTTACTGACGGCAGTGCATGACTCAACTGTGGGAGCAAGCACTCAAAGAGCGTCCGGCTAGCCTCAAATTGATCATGGAGGCCATCTCGAAGGATGCCGCATCCGAGTCGAGCGAGCCTATCCTGTGTATATGACCCTCGGAAGCCATCGAGCAGTGCATAAGTAGGGTGGCGTCCTTTTGTCGAAACTGCATCAGATTGACTTTCAGATGCTTGGGAACCCGAGTGCTCTGGACCGGGCTGATTCTTGCCTTCAGAGGAGTATGCTCTAGAAGGATAACCTTGGCATTCGACGTTTGATCGTTGACATCGAAAACACTGCGGCTTTGATTCGTCACATTTTATTCGGCGTGACCTAGCGATAACGAGCGGGTTACAAAGACGGGTTTCTTCATGGACAGCTTGTGGCCATACTTGCAGGTGAAACAGCCATATTTCGACTGTGTGACGACGATCCGCGTGCGTTTACAAGAGCCCTTTTCAGCACTTGGAGAAGCAGTCATGCCGAAGATTGTACGATGACCGGACGAAACATTTGGAACGCAGGACACCGCTGCCGTACAAGTACGGATACGCGCCAGGCAGCCGTCGCTGTACCCTTGCTCTGGCCTCGCCCTGGCCTCGCCGCGCGTGGGCTTAAAGCTTGCGTGGCCGCCCAGGGGGCTTGTGGCCGCCAAGATGCGTCGGTGGTAGAGTTTGAGCTACTGCCAATCAGGAAGGTGGCCTTTCCGTTTCACGTAAGGTGCACCCTCTAACCGGTCGCTTGAAGGGTTGATTAATTCGATACCATGTCCTCGGCTCATCTTAAACAGGACACAGTGCAATCCATCGGTCGATTGCGTAACATAGGCAACTTGTGCTGCGCTCAGGGCTAATTTCGGCTTTGTACTGCCTAGCTTCATTAGCAGCAAAGATGACGGCTGGGCAATGGACAATGGCCCCTCTTGAAAGGCTCATGCAACATGACCTTGTCCCTAAGGATAACTGCCACAGCGGTCTGCCTCGCAGAAAAACTTTTTGCATACGCGTTCTGGGCGACTAATCATCGCTTAAGCGCACGGAAATCCCTGACTGCCACTCCTTTTTCTCCGCTGCGATTTGATAGCTTGCAATCACTTATTGAAATCGTAGGGCACCATATATAAGTCTACCTAATGCCACATGCTTTCTGAGGTACTCTCAAATCCCACATCATTACTAGCCTTGGAGCTCTCTCTTTCTCTCCTATTTACTACTACTCCGCCTGTCTAGACAACGTGCGATGGCGGTCCCCACTCCAGCACCCAATTCCACGCTGTACAACGAACCCTGGCTTTGCACCTACGCAACATGCCCTGTCGAACTATACGGCCAGCTTAGATACATTCCTTCGCTTGCAGGCAACGCTTTCTATCTTACACTCTTCGCACTTGGTCTGCTTCTTCAAATCGGTCTCGGCATTCGCTATCGCACTTGGGGCTACCTCGTATGCATGATCGGAGGTACTGGCCTGGAGATCGTTGGCTACACCGCTCGCATCGAACTACACATCGATGACTTCAACAACAACTACTTCATCATATACCTCGTCGGACTCACCATCGGCCCTGCCTTTTTCTCTGCCGCCATTTACCTCTGTCTGGCCAGAATAATTGCGGTGTACGGCAACAGCCTCTCATGGCTTACACCGAGGTTCATCACCTGCTTTTTCATCGCCTGTGACTTCTTGTCACTGGTTCTGCAGGCGGCTGGAGGTGCCCTAGCGTCCCTAGCAAATACGAAGAGCCAGGAGCAGACGGGAGTAAACATCATGATCGCTGGGCTGTCTACTCAGGTCGCTTCAACTTCCGCATTCATTTGTATCTGTTGCCAACTCGCGTGGTCCGTGAGACTATATTCCTCCAAGGTGAACCCCGACAGTCGCTCACTGCGAGAATCACCCAAATTTCAATTCTTTTTGTCTGGTGAGTGGGATTCCAGGGCACTTGCTCTAGACCTCCGAAGGTGCAACGACGGCTAACGTTTGATTCACTACATAGCAATTGCCATATCCACCGTTGCAATTCTAATCAGGTGCTCCTTCCGCGTCGCTGAGCTCAGTGGAGGCTTCGGCGGCAGTCTTGCGAACAATCAGGTCTCTTTCATGATACTGGACGGCGCCATGATGGCCACAGTTATCATCCTCCTCACTACAGCGCACCCAGGATTGATCCTCGGGTCTATGTGGCAAGCTGGTGGCTTCCGGCTTAGACGAGCTAAGAAGGGAAGGCCAGCGGAGGCTGTGCGAGAAGTTTCCATGTCTGCGAACAACGGAAATGGACGCGACTCGTTTGCAAAAACGGGCATTTTTGCAAAAACGCTGCGAAGATAGAAAGAAATGGGCGTGGCGTATCGGTTAGGTGCTTCTATTTCAGCTTGCCAATTGCTTGTGCACGCTTGCAATCAGAATATTTTAGAGGTGACCTAGACAATCAGAGACAGGCCTAATAGAAATTTTCTCGCTAGGAGAGCTTGTAAATCATCAAAGGCAGTCCCGTAGACGAAGGAAGACTCAACACCCTCGAAACTGAGGCGCGTGAGAATGGTTAGTGAAGGGCAAACGATTTCGTATCAGGTAAAGCGGTGTTGACATGGTGAGGGCTAATCAAAGACGATGTATTGGTGTAAGAACTGTTGGACCGAGATCGCGATGAGACGCTCGCCAATGTCAATGGCGAACACTTGCCTCGGTGCTGCGCTTCACGGATAGGACGCTCGGGATTTTGGACAGGCCCCTTGCTGTCTCGCGAAAAGGTATCCTCTGATGGCGCCTTTACCAGCCCGAGGGCCTTGAAGGATGGCATGCGCCGAAGTGTCGTTCTCGTTGCTATCCACGGTGGCCGGTATGTTTCCAAGAAAGCCACAGCGGTGTTTGCATGCGAGGTACAACTTCCTCAGCGCGTCGTTGGTGATATCACGCATCTGCCAGTGACTAGCATATTCGCTCCAAGTAAATCCTTACTGGTTCTTGTTGGCATAGTTCCTCTGGTAGCTGTACAAGCTCATGCCGTTACTCTTGATACCTGTTTGGCATTGACATCGGCCATCACACTAGATTGCCCGTTAGCTGCGCTGCAATGTCATGTGCTTCTGGAGCTATCTGAAGAGACGGGCCTTGGATTTCTTTCGCCGGCAACGATCGCAAGCTCTTGGCGTGCGGCGCCGCGGAGGCCGGTCTTTGTGGCAGCGGGATCGACTCCTGCGCTCCTTGGTCTGGTCTGTTCCTCATATTAATCTGTGGGGGTAAAATGAAATTGTTCTCTTGAATTGACAACCGTTTCGAGGGGCAGAAGCGGCCTCCCGTAGAGGGATTTGAAGAACCTCTCAATGCAGCAATGATGCTCACCTTAGATGGTATAAAGTCTCCTCCAATAGTCAAGCAGAAATCCCGCCAAAAGATTCCGAGAAAGTGTGGGGCCTTGCTAGTCCGTGGAAGGGGCTGTGGTCTCATGCCGACGACAAAGATACCTCGCCAATGAAGGTCATGACGAAAACTCATCTCTATGCAATCAGAACAGGGACCCCCTGGCGTCATCCAAGTATTTTGTCCTTTTCCTCCCACGTTCTCGCCGTTTCAAAGCAGGAAATCACCAGTATCGCTCGCTTCTGTTCAAAGCGCAAGGGCTGCAGCACCAATCGGTTGGAAACATGCTGCGAATCCCGCTCAATGGGTGGTGGTGTGACTATGACGATTGATGACGATAGGAACGTCAAACCCTCAGGGACCTAGCTGTATGGTGAGGTCTGGTGATGGCACAAGAACGGCGAACAGCGCGCTGGTCATGATTATGATCCTCCTGTTACTCAGTCTGTGGTGTAAAAGAAGTTTGCGGCGATGGAGAGGAAGGTGACGACTCAGATGAGCTCGTAGGTGGCGATTCGGATAAAGGAATTGGTGATAGCTCAGAGATTTGAATGGAGTAGGGGTAAGACTGGCGCGATGGGCGTGCTTGAGGCATAGCGCCTGCAGCTGCTTCGCTAATAAATGGACGATTATTGACAATAGATTCGCGAACGCCTTCTTCTCACACGTCACCTGATGTCTGTTCAACGTTTTCGCCCTTAATCTGAGTGCGTAGGGATTCGCGGCGATCGAAAGGTACCCGAAGAGCATTCGTAAAGTACGAACGCCCGTTGAAGCGTAGTGCGTAGGGTTTGCGGCTGGTAGAGATTGAGATCGAGTGATTAAGCTGAAGAGAAATCGTTGTGAGCGCGAGGCCCTAACTGGTAAGGCATCTTTCCACGTACGAATTAGATGTTTGACTTGACCGTTTGCCTGCTCTACTAGACCTTGTGTTTCGGGATGCCGAGAGCTTGAGTGGATGACCCTAATACCGTACCTGCGCATGAGGATAGCGACCGCCGCTTTGAACTCGACACTGCGGCCGCAACACATTAGGAAGACGTCGAAAGCGTCGGCAACCTCCTGTGCAGCTTATTCTGTAAGGGTCAAAGGGTGACGAACATACCGAAGTGATCTTTAGCCGTCGGGATCCCATAAGCATCTAAGCGAACAGCTTCATAGGTCTTCTTAGAATCAGCATGGCTAAGACGCTCATGAGTCTGTTTGATGATGCAGTATACGTCATCATCGAGGGCAACTTGACGAAGAGGAAGATGGTTTCATGATTAGTACCTCCAGCAACCACTTCAGGTTTTCGCATTACAGAGTCTCTTTCGTCTCAAGGTAGGTAAGGGCTTCATAGCGTCGGTTGCGCTTCAGGATGGCTTTCCAAGCTTTGTCAGTGATCAAAAGATGACGAATAAGATGTCCACCCCTCCCAAGTAAATCCAAGTCTTATGCCTTTCCTCTGGGTTTCGTATCATTGCTTTGCTCAAACCCGACCTGTAAAGCATCGTATAGAACTTCTGGATATTCCCGTACATTAGCAGGTATTTCTCGGACACCATTCGTGAGAATACCAGGTGGGCGAGGAGTGTTGAAAGCTGTACTAAAAGGACGACGTGTCAGGCTAGGGAGATGTTCCGTCCGGTGCACCAGCATTTTCCCGTTAGCTAACAGATCTCGGCCAGTTGCTTAGCCAATCGACTTGTTGCTTCGGCGGGCAGCTAGCAGTCCATCACACGTAATATTGATTAGGCTTCGGCTTACTCCATTAAGCAACAGTCCGGTCAACAGGCAAACGTTCTGATACTCCGGGCCCTTGGTTGGTGCCTGGCACCCCTACCTGCTACAACCCTGGGTTAATTTGCCTGGAACTCGGCAGGGGTTTGAGGATTGAGATTGGAAGACTAGGTACTTAAAATATTACTGCGTGAGGCTCTTGATGGAGTAGTTACAAAGGTAAGTAGTCGTAAGGGGTTGCAGTAGTCATTTACCAGGATGTATACCCCTACAACCAGTTAGGGCAACGAGTTAGCCAGCTGGATAATAGGCTAGGCTAGTATACAAACAGCTATTGATAACCTGTAGGTCGACCGGCTAAGTGGCGGGGCAGTCCGTTAGTTAACGAGGGTATGTTAAGGGGGCGGGCGGAACAGAAGAAATGACGGTATGTAAGCAACCAGCCCGAAATATTCTTGGTAGCCAAATTGAATACCTTTCTAAATAGAGATTAGCTTGCGCCGATATATTGTACAGTCCCGTTCTAAAAGTTCTAGCATCCTGTATTGCGCCCTGCTCCAAAAGCTTCCAGTCCAAAAATTGTCCGAATGCAAGTTTTTCGCCCACACCGCCAGTCCATTCGTCCAAGGCGAAGCCACGTAGCAAGCTTGACTATCATCCGTACTGGCTACTTGGCGGCCTCCCTTGTTGCAGGAAACGCCGATCGAGTCTCTTTTCTCGCTCCCGCGCTTGTCTCCATAGGCAATACCAAACAATAGCTCCTATGATGCCAATAGCTGCAACTCCTCCGACGGCACCACCGACGATAGCCGCAAGATGGTCGCTTTGTATTGGCGTAACGGTTGATGAGGAAGACTGAGATGAAGATGTCTTGCTTTGTGGCTGGGATGCCGTGGACGAAGCTGTCCGGGTTGGCAGCGCGGTAGGTGGTTTGAGGCTGGATGACTGCGGATCCGAGGTGACATGTAATGTCGAACTCGCTGAATTGGTCAAAACTGCTGTTGCTGTAGGGGTATTGGTGTTGACGGCCGAGTCTGGTGAGACGAGACCAAAGACTGTTTCTTGGATGTCGAAATCCCCGCAAGAGTATGCATCGTAACTGCCGTATCCATCTTGATAGAACTCGAATTTAGTGCAGTACGGGTTGGCGCTTGGGCAGGACAGGCAAGACGAGCCTGGATTAGGTTGACTCGTGAAGTATCCATTGCATGAGGTGTAGAAGTTGCAGTTGCCTTGGCTATCACAGCAGCCTTGTAGATGGTCCGAAAATGTGCATATTGAAGTTGTCCCCCCACAGATAGGGGCCTGTGCATGTGGATATGCGTCTCCGATGAATCCGCATCCCTCGTCTCTCTTGAGTAGGTCTAGATTGAGATGTGGTTTCGTCGTTGGCTTCGGAGGCTGGGCGAAAACTGTAAGCTCCTCTCGGGTTTGGGTGGGCAAAGTACGTAGGATTATAAGGCTAAGGGAGCACTCAACGAAAGACAGGACCAGCACGGCTGAGCGAAAGTAAGAATTCATGACGAGCAACACGTATATCGGCTATGCGCAGGGGATATTAAACACAACTGGAGTGATACTTATCTAAACCGAAAGCGAGCTCTACAAAGCTAAGGTGCGTTACACTCTTTCTCCGATGGCAAAAGGAGTCATCTAGACACGCCAGGGCTTCACAGCCTCGTCAGGAACCGCGGATGCAAAGAATGCCTTACTTCAAGCTCTCTCTAGATCGACACCTCGCCGCTTTTGGAGTTTAGCGCTCTCCATTCGAGTCAGAGCAAGCCACAAGTTTCACATTTTCGGAAAGGACGTTGTGTGCGGACTCCGCAAAAATAGGCACAGGAAGCCGCTAAAACCACTCTTTCACGCAATAGAGTCAACCTACAGCAAACTATCGGCCAGTCACCTCACCATTGGCTCGGCGCTTCAAGGTAACTTTGGCAAGCCACTCAGGGCCTTCAACAAATGTAGATATGTTGGACGTGACAAGGCCGCGACGTGGGACATTTGTGGGATGGCCAATGTGCCAACACAGTGGCTTGTTCAGTGTGCATGTGCCTGTTCCTCCATTGGCTTGACACTGCGTCTGCTTTCTTGAATTGATAGATGGGGGGGGGAGAGAGATACCTGGTGGTTTTTGGTGGCGGCGGGTAAAAAGGAGATCAATTCATCCAAGTTTCTTCCCAAGCTTCAGCACGCTTGTCAGAGACAAAACTCCGCCACGCCTGCAGCATAGGACTACTAATTGAGAGTCTTAAGCCACGTAATTCGCCCTCGAGGAGCATTGTCTGGTCCGACAAGGCTTTGACGCTCAGCCATTACCCAAGATCTAATAGTCGCTGGTGGAACAGCCCAAACACCTCCGCTGCAAGCCACAAATGAACTATCACGTCAAGAGAGCAAGTCTAAGCGGGACACAGGCAACAACACAGCCTGGTCACAATGCGGCTTTGCGGCATGCATAAACACGGAGATAAGTGCTAGGTAATCGACAGCCTTTCTGGTGACATGTAGGCAGCTTGATCCAGCCCAGTGACTTGTTGTGACACTTTCGTCACTTCGAATTTGAAGAGGTGCAAACCGACAGTCGATCCAATGCCTATCGACGGTGTGAGCTCGGCTACTTTTGTTTTTCCCTTGCTCAACTTTGCTCTCCGAGCCTTTCAGACAGGCTGTGAGCTCTCGTCTGCCCAGTCAAACGCCAAAGATCTCTTGGAAACCATTTCGCAAGTCGCTTCCGACATAAAGTCCGCCAAAGAATTCAGGCGTCGTAAAGCATGTTTTCTTGATGACAATGAGATAGCTAAATTCGACAAGGTGATCAAGAGTACCGAAACTGCCATGGCAGGTCTTGAAGAACTGGTCGAGCCTGCGAGAGTTGACATGGCAGTAAATTATGGACAGATCGGAGCAGGAAGTCGGATTATGTGGATCATGAGAGACTCAAACAAAGTCGGAGCAGCGCTGGGCAGGCTCACGATTGCCAGTGGAAGGCTACAGTCACAAATGATCATAATGCACAGCAAAACAAGGACAGACGATGATGACGAAGATCAGCCCAAAATTCATCATCGTAGAAACACCAGTGATCAAGGCCCGCCTCCTCCCTCATACTTGCAGGCAACTCTTGACGCAATGCATGAACGTCGCCAGTCCTTTAAACGCGCAAGGCCTACTTCAACTCCACCAATCCTCCCAGGTGCTCAGCCAATAGAGCCTCCACCCCAAACACCCGCCACAGCTAATGGCCTATCAGCCTCCATAAACAACGTGGCGGATTTTATACGATACAACGAAGAGATTTTGGCAACTTTGTCCTCCGTCCCAAATTCCTCACCACGAAACGAACTTGTCCCAGCTGTTCTCGTAAGCTCTTTGAATCGTACAAGCCCGTTGGATTCTATTTGTGAGATGGACAGTTCCCCTTCTCCAGCAGCTGGACCACAAAGGCCGCTCTCCGAA
>Ga0335072_10003738_pt1 | contig 22782 bp, 22 predicted proteins | sample Lox_Sample_21_FD_206725 | JGI IMG/M metagenome (GOLD analysis project Ga0335072, IMG submission 206725) | Soil microbial communities from Loxahatchee National Wildlife Refuge, Florida, United States - Lox_Sample_2.1 | ecosystem: Environmental > Terrestrial > Soil > Wetlands | place: USA...
AAATACGTGCCTTTCTCCGGCGGCATTCCCTCCGCACCACCTGTCATCTTGTCCAGACCCGGCAACCACACACTCATCCCTCCATCCCCGGCTCCCTCCACAAAAATCTGCTTCCTCTCCAGCCAGCCCTTTGCAAAGACTTCCTTATCCAGCAAGCCTGTGCACAACCTCCACTTACCACCGGCATAGTTGGCCACATCCGCCCCACACCTCGGACAGAAGTAGCGCGTATACCACTCCGAAGACGCGTAGCGCGTAAGATGGGACACGTCGAGTTCGACCTGGGGTGGGAGCGCGACAAATGAGCCAGCTAGTTGGCCAGTCACATGTCTGCAGGAGCTGCAATGGCAGATTGCGGAACCCAAGGGTAGGGATGAAGAGGGGACGGAGAGGGTGTATGAGGCTAGGTTACAGTGGCAATGGAATTTGAGAGTAATGTTGTTATGGTCGGCATTATTTTCTGGCATGCTTTTAGCAGAGACTGGGGAACGAACCTACGATGTGGGTATGTGGATTTGGCCTTGATAACTTGAGAAGAGTCAATGAAACGGCATTGAGGTAAACAATGAGGAAGAGAAGAAAGGTTCCTTGGCCTGAATCTGGTCATAACCTCTTGTGACGCAAGTTGCAACAAACTGATTCCGGATCTGCGTGCGGAGTATAGGTGCCGGCCGTACTCGTATCTTAAGCTGCGTCATTTCTTCCGCTAAGCTTGAGTCTGCCCTGCCCTGCCCTACCCCGGGAAATCATTCCATCGTAGATCCAATTTGAGTCGCAGTTCAATCCCCTTTGAAAGAAAACCGATCCTATCGTTCTGACTGAGCAAAAGATCAGCCATTTGCTGACTTCTTAGATCGCGATGAGCGTCTCATGTTTCGAGATCCAGATCCATCTTTCGCCCAAGTATGCGTACTAGTCATGCGGATCAAAAGGATGGGAGGAACGCTGACAGTGCTGGAATATAAGCATAGAGGAGAATGTTTAGGAAGAGGCAAAGGGCCCTACACATGTAAGGCGACACAAGGCTCAAACTTATCTGTCTTGAGCCAATTCATCCTTTTCAAATATCGCAGAATTATCAGGATCGTATCTTGGAAGTTGCTCTGCTCAGTTCAAAAATAACAGTTTTCTATTGACCATCACGCTGCATTAACATCTCAATCGTCTCTTGCATCATCTTCGTCCTCGGAAGGAATCATATGACCCTGGTTCCTCTTGATCCAGGGGTCCATATTGAGCGCCTCCTTTCCTCCACCTGTCCATCGGTAGAAAGTCACCTGGTGTTGTCAAATCTTGTGTAGGCAACACCGGAGCTCGGCTTATGCCTTCGGCATTGTGAAGTAAATTGAGACGGTCTTCTTCATCAGGATCTGTATACAAACCGCCCCTCAAGCCCAAATCAGCTGTTTCTCCCTCGCGATCGCGACTAGGCGACCGTGTCGTGGGGCCAGATTGATATGCAGGACGAATACCTTCACCAGCAGCTTTCCGAGGGATACGGCCGCGATCAGGAGAAGGACTTGACTCCCTTGAGACTGGTTCGAACAATTTGCCGCCGGGCATGAACGACTTGGGAGTTTGGCTCCTTTCGCTGATGAGATCTTCCGGCTTGCCGTAAATCTCACCGCCATCTTCTCTAAAATCGGGCCGATTTTTGTAAAAAGCAAAGTCCTGTTGTGCTTCTGGCACAATCTCGAATGGTGCATCGCCCAATTGGGATCTACCTTTGTGGTCCATTGGCTCCATGGCTATATCCGAGAAAGCCATCGAACGCCCTCCATCTGAGTTCAACCGTCCACGATACACCTGGCCGACAACATGTTGAGCTTTTGCGTGCACCATTGGCGTTATGAGAGGTTTGTAGAGGGCTGGATGACCAAACTTGGAAGCAAGGCGATCGGTCCTCCTAATTGTGTCGTTGACTGCCAATCTCTCCTGATCATGCATGCCAGACCGGACATAATACTCCATGTCCTCATCAAAAGTCCGCATGCAGTACCACTTAAAGCCGAGTAGAAGAAAGGGCAGCGGAGCAATGGCGAAGACCATGATCCACGGTCCACGGCCTTTGACCACGAAGCCAATAAAGAAGTTCGATAGGATGGCGGCAAAAATCACTCTGTTGTACAACACCCGCCAGAACTGCCCACCAGACTCAGTTTTTGTGATGAAAACATACATCAGTAGGTATTTCTTCAGGACAGTGTCCAAGGAGAAGTAAAAAGCAGTGACCGGAAGAACGATCGGTTGTAATGTGGAGAAGCACAGGGCGATGGTCGCGTAAAAGAGGAAGTAATTGTAATAGGCAGCATATTCGAATGGAGGTGGAGTTGTCCACGCAATATTCTGCCTTGGCGTAGGAGCCATGAACGTGCGCTCGAACCAGACGACAGTAAGCGTCCAAAGCTGAGCGATATCGATGGCAGCACCGAGGTTGCGCTGGAGGAGATAGGTGACCCAAAAGGGTGAAATCGAACACAGGGCCGTTGTGACCTTCAAGTAAAACTCCCCGGCCTGGATTGCGTCCCAGACGCTAGTATTGCCGGACTTCGCCTTGACGACAGCTGTGATGAACTGCCAAACCGCCGAGAAGAGCGAAAAGACGATCAAGTTGTTGAAAGTGAAGAAGGTGTAGAGGTTATTCAAGACGTGGCGTTCGCGAGCGGTCTTTGTTTTGTCTCCGGCCCTGATGGAGAGTCGCCTGAAGATGACAGGAAGGGCTAGGTAGACCAATGATGTGATAGCAGGGGATGCAATGCCTTGGACTATAGACCATCCCGTCTTGTGCGTTTCGAGTTGGCGCTGAAAGCCTGGCCAGACCGAGCCAAGGTTGGACAGATTGGAAAGGAAGATGGCAATTGCAGCGTTAAGCGGCAGCCATACCAGTGTCAACACCGTGACCCAAACCAAGGCCATAATCCCCTTGGTCCTTCGAGCGCCTTTGCTGAGTGCTAGATTTTCCCAGATCAGATCATTTGGTCGCGGAGCAAGCACAATTTCGGATCCTTTCGGATGCTTCTTCCGAGCAGCGTACGCTACTGTGTGTGCTTGCTCAATCTGCTCCCAGCTAGCAAAGCCGTAAGGCATAGCATCACGCTTGTCTACACTGTCTCGTACATTCATAACCTCTTGTTCCAATTCTTGGATACGGGTCGTCAGGTAGTCAATGGCGTCGACACGTCCCTCAACCTTGTCACCACGGTACCCCTTTGGCGGCCGAATCGTAGGCCGTTGTGGTGGTAGCTTGTCTGGGTTCTTGAGGTATTTTGAAAGCACAGACTCGAGTTTCTTTACCGCCTCTTCGTGCTCCTTGATAAGATCTGGGAGAATCTTGACGTTCCGGCCTATAGCGGCATTTGGTAAGACGCCCGTCGGATTGACCTCATCGGTCAGCTGTAAAAGCCCTTCGTCTGTGCGCATATTGGAGGGTATATCGGTCACCATCAATGTTCTTGCATGGAGGCTCATCTGGTATTCCGGAGTCTGAAAGTAGGCTCTTCTCAACTCTTTTACCCGCCGATAATTGTGCCACAGAAAATATGCAACAATGACGTCAATTATCCAAGCGCACACAACTTGTGCCCACAGTCCATTGCCGAAGACGTATAGAGGAGTCATCATCTGGAGAGCAGATATGCCGTGCGTTATCGACTTATTCCTGTCTGCGACATTGACTGGAATCATGACTAGGCACCCCAACACGCTTAATGCCAGGAACATATTGCGCAGCATCCGGGTGAACCGAAGGAAGAGGGCCGCATCAAGACCAAGTTTGTCAACTATAACTTCTTCCTTTGTCCGCAAGACAGGATGAATCCACGCGAATATCCCTTTCCCCATTGGAGGAGGGGCATGTCTTTTGTCCGCATACTTTATCTTGGGGGCATAGACTAGGGTATGCCGAGGGCGGACGACGGAGAAGAGGAGGGCAAGAAGGAGGGTGATGCTTATCGAAGTGGCGAGCGAGGCCCAAAAAGCATTGGTTTGAAACTGAATCAATTAGTGCAAGCACTAGCATTGACCTGACTTGACTGGAAGACTTACCGAAGACTCAAAGGGGTCCGATATGAGGTTTAGGAATTGGTTGCCTGTGTTCCCTGCGCCATTGGATGTGCTCTGCCGCCGGGTGATGGTGTCGATTGCGTAAAAAAGGTCCATTGTCAAGCAGCCGAAGACAACGGCAGACTTGAACTAAGTGCTCCTCGCGAGCCAAAACGGCGCCCACATGGGCAAGTCCGCGAAAAGCCGGTTTCCGCAGGTTATCTAGAACTGTCACGCGAGTGAGACAAAGCCAAAATCGTGGCAAGACTGCGACAGGGGGGGCCAGCAGCTTCACGGTGGTTGTTGTGTGAAGAGAAGGAAGGAGAACAATATTGAACGAGTGACAGGAAGAAATAGGCCTCCAAAGAAAAAAGTGAAGTCAAGGCGTTGGTAAGGACGGTGGGGAGTTTTGGCGAAGTCGAGAAACAAAAAGAACACGAGAAAAGCCGGTTGGGGGGAATTGCATGGGCCAAGACTAGAGCGTTGGAAACTCGGGACGATCCAGGCGAGAGCGCCGCGCAAGCTTTCCTATTTCGGCCTTTTCGCACCACGGATTATCCCTGGGACCCAACGAAAGTTCGGAACGAGATTTACTGACGAATAGCAGAGCTTGACCCGAAAGGCTCCGACCTAGACAAAGATGAAGCTCCTTATATGCAATCTATATACGCCTCTGACGAAATATACGGGACGCCTAAGCGCTAACAGTGAGGAAGAGTTTAAGACCAACGCATTCCTCGAGCATGTTAAGTGTCTCGAATCAATTTTTCCGTCTCTCCTTGGATTCTAATGTTATCTACTGTTAGCAGTGACTGAAACTTGAACTCCACGATGGCAAAACAGAGTCTCGCCAGCTACGATGCGAACCAGTACTGGACAAGTCGCGATTTCCATACTTCCGCCAGGTCAGCCTCATCATGATACAAGAGATGTTGCCAGTTGTCGATTGGGAATATGACTTAACGAGTCTGTGGCCGTAGACTACACCTCCAGCACTGGATGTGGAATTACCAACTCAGCTACCTCCTGCATCCATCCATTCCAAAAGACATGCCTGGTCTCAAGGTTGCCGAGGTAGCGGCCGGCAATGGGTGTGTCCTACTTCCAGAAGCACCAATTCTACTTAGATTTTCAGTCTTGTCTCTCACACCGTGACCACCTTGTAGCGCGTGGACCATCGAGCTCGCCAGCGCCCTACCCGCGTCCGCCCAACTATCCGGTTTCGACATCACCGCATCCAATTATCCGGCACCGGAATGGCTTCCAAGTAACGTCAGTATGCACGTTATGGATGCCTTTACGCCAGACCTGCCTGAGCACCTCGTCGGCGCCTTCGACATCGTGCACATCCGCGCCATTGCTAGCGCCGTCAAGGACAATGCTGTCGAGCCGCTAGTAAAGAATTTGGTGAAAATGCTCAGTATGACATCTCCCTTCCTTCTACGACTCCCGTTAGAATAATATCCCAGAGGGGCCCTTACGACGGCACTTTGCGCATTGATGCTCAGGAAGCCATGCAACCGCCTTTCCTACGCTGATATCTTTATCTCCTTCGCAGAGCCAGGCGGGTATCTGCAGTGGGATGAAATCAACCTGGACACGATCGCGGCTCGGCCTCCTAGGCCGGAAGTCTCGAACAAAGCATGTACCGAGCTTCTTGCCTTGCTTAACCGTTTTGGCAAGATGTTTAAACTGTACACTGAGTCAGTCATCCCTGTGATTCCGCGCAATCTTGCGGCATGGACTGATCCGCTGACTGGAAAATCCTAATAGCTGGCTCGATGATCTCCCGAAGACGCTGCAGGTGAACGGCATGGAAGTGATTGACCATGCAAAGTTCGAGCCCAAGCAGGAGCTATCGAAAGCGTGGACGGATGACCTGCTAATGGTGTACGAGGAGATACAGTGGAACATGCCAAAGGCAGCGGATGCCGGCCCCAATCCAGCATTGACGAGGGAAATGTATCAGGAGCTTTTTGGGAGAGTGCTGAAAGAGGCGCAGGAGGGTGTAAGTCTGAGTATGAATCAGATGGTGATTGTTGGAAGGAAGACGGCATGAAGGTGTCAATGATGAGGGAGTCGCACGCAATATTGCCGATAGGTATTGTGTACAAGTGAGCAAGATACGATGCGGCCTGTGAGAAAAATACCTCAGCGCGACCGCCCGCTTTGATTCGCTCGATACTCCCGCAGCACTCTCTTATCGGTCGTCCGACTGTGGGTCCGGCCTAGACGATGACATTGAAGGAAGGGCCTGAATCTCCAGGTCACCGGCGACGTGGTCACGCGACAGCCTGAGACTACTAGTATCCGACAGAAATTGCTTTTCGACCTATCCTTAAGACTAACTCTGCCCTACTGAATGGTGGATCTCGATCTCATCAATATCATAAACTAGATCCCCCTCCCAAAACCCCCACCGGTCCAATCTTAAACTCTTATACACCCAAAGCCCCGCCCAAAAAGCCGTTTCCTTTGCCCAGTGGGCCCATTTGCCCGTTCGCTTCCTCTGCTCGCCTCTGCCAGCGGCAAGGCGATGGAATTTCTCAATTCTGGGTCTCCGGATTTCGTCGAATTTTGAAAAGACTTCACCCAGCGACGGCATCGCGAAAGCAGTCCCAGTCTCGGGAAGGAGAAGCCGCGAGAGCATGAATGCATCTTCAAGCGCCATGGATACGCCTTGTCCAACATGCGGCTGCATTGCATGTGCCGCATCACCAAGCAAGAGACACTTTCCATTCGCCCACTTTCCGCCTAGTGGTAGGCGGAAGATAGGGTAAAATTGTACATCTGCGGTGGTTTGGATGACGGTTTTGAGCAAGGCCCCCCATTCGCCGCGTACGGAGGCTAGGACGGACATGAGGGTTGGTTTGAAGCTGGAGGTGGAGAGATGGCTGTAATCTTCCCAGCCGTCACGGGTGTTGCCTGAGGAAGGGATAGGGACTTCGTGCGAGAACAACCAAAAGATCGTGTCGTTAGATATGGAACAAGGCATGAGTCCGAAGATGCCATCGGGTGTTAAAGTCCCTGTCGAGCGGGTTATCGATGACGCGGTTGGAGGTAAGTCTGATACGGGTACGAACGAGAAGATGGTCGAAATACCAGAGTATTCTGGCAAAACTTGTGGATCCACGTATAGCTTCCGTACGCTTGAGTGGATCCCGTCACATCCAAGGAGAATATTCGCCGTATATGTTGTGCTGTCAGAGAACGTTACGGCCACTCCGTCATCGTTCTCCTTGATTCCTACCGGTTGTTTGTTGTACTGGACCTGTATTCCCTCTTCCTGAAGTGCTTGAAGCAGTACATCTTGCAAATCCGCCCTCCTAACCCGCATATGGCCATAGCCCGTCTTCTCCGCACTCCATGTTCCCAATTTCGTCTCTCCAAGCAAACTACCCTGGCTTGAGTATAGTGCCGTCTTTAGATCTTGCGGCGCCCGGAGCAAGAGCGCTTCATAGACTCCTAGGCGGTCTAGCAGTCTTGTGCCATTGCAAGGGATAATTATCGCACCTCCAAGAGTGGTTGGCTCAGGGCGGATCTCATAAATGACACTTGAGAGACCATTTCTTCGTTTGAGACAGAGCGCTGCCGCGAGTCCAGCCGGTCCAGCACCGATGATGAGTACCTGCACAGAGTCGTAAGTCGCAGTCCTGCAAGCCCATCATCCAGGGAGGCAACGCACCTTTTTGATCTCAGGCATGATCTAAGATCCAACTTTCTAGGCCGTCGCGCACGTACAAATTGTTGCAAGTTGTACTTTGATGCTTTTCATGAGTGGCTGGAACGGTATGCTTAGGATAATGTAGGAGTTGTTGGAAGAACATCGTCCCGACGCTGACGAAACCTTTGACAGGAGACACCTCGTGCAAGTCATGGCAGAAAATACTGATCATGGGCCTTAGTCCTAATTTAGGCAGTCTTTGGACGGGTTGGAACCCCATCCAGGGGCTTCTGCTCTAAACTTTAGGGGTTGTTGCCCGGGAAGCCGCCCAAAATGGTCTCTAAATTTTAGGGCCAAAAATTTTTCTGTCAAGACTTGCACGAGGCGTCCCTGTGGAGGGGATAGTCCCGAGAGCCCAGATGAGGCAGATGCAGCTCCACCAGCAGCAGCAGTTACTCAAGTACGGCCCGGAGCCATTCAGGGCAACATAACACACCACTGCATGCCACCCAACACAGTGGTATGCCGACCGGTAAGGCAAGACATAAGTTAGGCATAAATCAAAATTTTTCCGAAAATCAAAATTACGGGTATTACACCTCATAGGTATATACCTCATAGGCGTACATCTTACAGGTTAGCTGACTACCACTCCAAGTCTAATGTCATTGCTCTTGCTGAGCACACCACCTCCAATACCCACTATTAAGCCAAACCAGATTCCTCCAAAGCTGAATCTAATTTGGTCTGTAACTATAGCCGAATAGGCTTTCTCTGTTTCCCCAGCTGGAAGGCATGCAATGACAACATCGTGGTCCCCAATGCGGCCCAGGACATAGTTACTTTTGTCTACAGGGTGTTGTAGCAGAGGTGCATATCTTTCGTCTAGCATTGCAATTGCGGCGGCCATCTCCTTCGGCAGAGCACAGATCCATCCCACAGTGTAACATAGGTGGGTCAGACGAGGGATTGCCGTGGTTGAAGCAGGTTCTTTAATCTCTTAACGGGAACTGAAGTTGCCTGTACCTCGAGAGTGACTCGGTGCTTGATGGGTTTATGCATCGCGTTCGTCAGGGCGACTCGGTTCTTGGTGCGGTTTTGGGCATCGCGTTCTCCGCGGCGACTTGGTGTGCCACGGCGCCAAATAAGGTTACGGATGCGATTCATAAGATATTCCTTGTGGATGGCAGGAATTCCTATTGAGCACTTACGCGGAGTAGAGGACGTTGATGTGAGGGAGGCAAAGCTGCGTCGCTTCGATTCGTAAACCTTGACCAACAGCCTCGAGTAGGGCAGCGGAACGCCAATGCTTGGCGTATGCGGAGGCTAAAACCGAGGAATCCGTCATTCTGGTTTTAGCGCGGAATGGTCACCACGTACGGGAGGTAATAGGGCCCCAAGTGCCAAGTTCATGAACATGCATCTCACGGGCGTGCGTCTGCGTGTGTCTCATAGGCATTCGTCTCAGGGGTATATACTTCATAGGCGTGCACTTTATGGGGCGTGTACCTCATGGGCGTGTATCTTACAGGCGTGCATCTCACGGCCGTACATCTCACGAGCATGTACCTCTTGGGGCATGTACCTCACAGGTGTGTACTTCATAAGCGTGTACCTCAAAGGCGTGTACCTCATGGACATGCATCTCATGGGCGTGTACCTCACGGGCGTGTATCTCATGGGATACGCTTCATGTGCATGTGTCTCATGGGTGTGCATCTCACAGGCATGGCTCTCATCGGCCTGTACTTTATGGGCGTGCAGGTCATGCGTGTACCTCACGGCGTGCACCTCACGGGCGTGCACCTCATGGGCGTTCATCTCACAGGCATGCATCTTATGCGTGTATCTCATATTCATATACCTCACAGGCATGCATCTCATGGGCGTGTGCCTCAAGAGTGTGCATCTCACGGGAGTGTCTCGTGAGCACCTCATAGGCGTGTATTTCATGCGCGTACCTCATCGGCGTGTACCTTATGGGCGTACATCTCGTGGCGAGACCTGGCAGTGTACCTAACACCTCACGGGTGTGTACTTCATGGGGGCGTGCATCTCAATAAGTATGCGTCTCATAGGCATGAATAGTGTGTACCATATAGATATGCATCTTGTAAACGTGTATCTGTATAGATGGTTGTGGTCGAATTAATGAGTGCTGTTGGAAAGAAAAATGATTTTGCGGTTTTGGGCAAAACTCTGTATACCCCACCTATTTTTGTGGGTGCGTCCACTTTTCACTTGCGCCATCTCCCCAAATTCACTTGAAAATCCACAAACTTCCGTTCACGCTCAACCTCAAGCTATCGCATCGCTGTACCATTTCCCAATTCCAGGTTCCCCGAACAAGTACGCTCACAATCACAGAATTGTGAGTCGATATATTGGCAGTGTTGACCAAATTCAGCGAGCGTATCAATCTCAAACCTGCCTGCAGAAAGCTATCACCTGCCGTCTCCCAAAGCCTGTCATCGCCTTCGAAGAATTTGGCTCTCACCACCTCCTCTATTGTTCGACCAATCAAAATCTCATCACCAGTGAAATACTCATATTTCGATCAACGTCGACGAAGCATCTTCCTTGCTTGAGGATTCATTCTTCTACCAAAAATGTCCATCTGAGATTAGGCTCCGATGAGTCATCTACGAGGTCCAACCATGGAGGATTCCCTAATTTTGGTAGTATAAGTGTGTACTTGCAGCAAGGTACCTTGGTGCTCAGCCTAAGTACCTCCACAATGTCCGCACCTCGCCCCTCTCCAAGCCCATCTCCTGCCGCATCAAGGCGGGTCCGAGGGCCCAAACCGCAGTCGCGACCACCACGCCTATTTACCACCAACAGCACAAGCTCCAGTCGGCCAAGGCTAGACTCATTGACGCCAGGCCCGACTGCACCACCCCGGCCAACAACTTATACCTGTCCGAACCCGACATGCACGGCTCCAAACAATGTCGCTCAAGAGGATGACGGCTCTTACGTCTGTCGCCATTGTGGTACCATCGCTTCTGAACACTCACACATTGTTTCCGAGATTCAGTTTGGAGAGACTGCCAGTGGTGCAGCTACTGTGCAAGGCCAGTTCATTGGCGCTGACCAGACGCATGCTCGCTCCGGTCCCGTTGGCAGGCGTGCTGGCTATGGCGCTGGCAGTGGAGATGGCATGAATTCTAGGCAACTGACTGAGCTCAATGCAAGGCGAGAGATGGGAGCACTCGTGGCGAATTTACGTAACAAGAGTGTGAGTATCGCCCAAAGTTTCATTGAGCCTGCCATAGGCCTCTTCAGGCTGGCTCTCAACCACAACTTTGTCCAAGGCCGAAGTATCAGCACCGTTGCAGCCGTCGCGCTGTACCTGCAATGCAGGCGCAACAAGGGTACAAACGAAGTAATGCTAATTGACATTGCTGAATGTATCAATGTCAATGTCTTTGTACTTGGCAAGATGTACACCAAGTTGATTCAAAAATTGTACGGCACCACCAATCAAAAGGCTGCATTCACCGACAAGATCGAGACAATCAACCCGGAGAACCTCATAAGGCGATTTGCGAATGGTCTCGACTTCCCTGGGCGGGACGTCAGAAATCAGGTCGTCACTGACGCCATCAGACTTGTCCAACGAATGGATAGAGATTGGATGGCCACAGGTCGGCGCCCAGCGGGGATATGTGGAGCGGCTTTGATTCTCGCAGCCCGAATGAACAACTTCAGAAGGACCGTCAGGGAGGTTGTCTTGGTGGTCAAGGTTACCGAGATTACAATCAACAAGCGGTTGGAAGAATTCAGCTATACCGACAGCAGCAACTTGACAGTAGAACAGTTCCGAGGCATAACATTAGAAAAAGACTGCGATCCGCCGGCATTCTACAAAGCCAGACAGGAACGAAAGCCAAAGCGGGGAAGGAAGCGGAAGGGAGCACCAGAAACTGCGGCGGAGATTGAAGAGGACGAGCAAGACGATGACGAGGATGTGACTGAAGCGGCATCACAACAAGCTCAGAAGAGACCAAGGATTGACAGCGACGGCTTTGCCATTCCGGAAATACCTATCGATCCCGCCCTGAGAAGATCTGCACCTCGTAACTCCAGTTCAGCCGGCATAACAGAAGAGGAGCTGCCCGGGCTTCCGCCACTGCTGGAAAGCTCAACTGCCCAAAAGCCAATCGACGAAGCCTTGACTCTGGCGGTCAACTCTGCCATCTCTGAGATGGAAACAGAGCAACAAGTATCCGGGGAATTTGGAGAATCTAGTACACCACAAGCCAGCGGCTCGATTCAAAGAGAATCTGAGACCTTTCCTTCAGAAGCAGTTCCTGGAGACCAACCGAAACGTCGACAGGGTCGCCCAAAGGGCGCCAAGAATTGGCAACCACCACCGGCGTCAGCAGCAGAGCTCGCGTTAGAAGCTGCAATTGAAGGCGAGGTACGGGAGGTGTTAGAAAGCGGTGTGATGCAGGCTATTGACCCCAAACTCATGTCTGTAACACCAGCCTCGTCATCTACGAAACTCGCGTCTGAATTAGATCATAGCGTGGCTGCGCACTCGAGCCCGATAGCGTCCTTACCACCTACGAGTCCATCTTCAGAACAGGACACGTCGTCCCCAAGCAGTCCAGCAACGCCGCCTGTTGCTGACGCACCGGCGAAGCCTCTCATCACGGAGCCTTCAATAATACCTACCACAGCACCTTCGACAATTACTACAAACAGCGCAGCCCCACATAATCCCCCAGCCGTTGAAGACACAACACTTATGTACCTTGACGACGACCCTGAGGTCTCAAGCTGTATTCTCTCACAAGAAGAGATTGATATCAAAGAACGCATTTGGGTCACGGAGAATGCTGATTGGCTGCGGAAAGATCACGTAAAAAGAATCAAGGCGGAACTACAAGCAGCTGCAGACCGTGAAGCAGGTATTGACCCTGACGAGGCCGGTCAAGGTAGGGGCAAAGGAAGAGGGAAGAAGAAGAAAAGGGGACGATTGGGCGATGTGAGCTACCTTGACAAAGGAGACAAAGACAGGGATGGTCAGCCACGTGGCGAAGATGGCGAGGACGGAGGAACAGCAAGGTCGGCGAGGGAAGCTATGCTCAAAATGATGGCGCATAGAGGTTACAGTAGGAGGGTCAACTACGATGTCTTCACGTCATTGTTTCCAGAGGAAGAGGAGGCAGCGAGGCAGAGAAGCAGTCGAAGTTCGACGTCGACCACCGCTGGCGAAAAGAGGCGTAGTTCTGTGACCAGAGCGACCACAAGCGGAAGCGCAAGTCCAGCCCTGACTCCAACTGTGGAGAAAGATGCCGCAGCTGGTCCAGAAAAGACCACTACAGCAGTGTCTCCGTCATCGCCCGCTTCATCCGCTCCTGCATCGGTCACCTCTGCCACTGGATCGGCAGCTCTGTCAGGTGCCAAGCCCAAGCCCAAACCAAGACCGCAAGCGAGGAAGGGTGGAAGCGCTGTTGCCGTCCCCATCGCCGAACCAAGCAACCCTCCACCAGCACCGTCAGGACCCTCACATCCCACGGAACCTGTCTCCAGCACCTCGCCCCCCTCAAGCGCCGCCGCGAGAGGTCCTAATCGTTCACCGGGTGGACAGAAAGGGTTTGAGGAACGGGAGAAAAGGCGCCAAGCGAGAGCTGTGGCTGATGCCGTATTGGCGAAGGAGTGGGATGAAGCAGAAGAGGAAGAAGAGGTTCTTAATGAAGCGGAGAGGGAAGAGAGGTCTTGGATGGCAAGGGTGGCGCCGAAGGATGGACCGGTGTTGGCGAGTGCGAGTGCGGGTGAAGGCAGGACCAGAGGGACGGCTGTTCGTTTGGCTACGCCCACGAGTCGCGCTCAGAGTCTTGTGCGAGAGCTTTCTCCCCCTGTTATTGCGCAATCTCATGGTTCGACCGACGACTCCCCCTTGACGTCTTTACCCTCTAGTGTGATTGGCGACGACGACGATGACGACGATGACGAAGACGGTGAAGGCGACCCGGAAGACTACGTCGACGCCGATAATGACGACGATGTCGAAGCTGCACTTGCAGGACGCTTCACACGGAGAGACAGCTTTGATGATGACGACGAAGACGAGGACATGGAGGATGTCTGACGCAGTATCTCGAGTCTGGACCCTTTACAGCTAGAGTACAAGATGTCGTCCTCATCATAATCGGGAGACTAGTTGGTCAAATCCTGATATGCCAGAATAAACGTGAGATTAAGCGCTTCGTTGGAAGCCGCAGCGTCCTGCAACCTGTGCACTTTCTACAGCAAAATACATTCCTAGATAGAGTTCATTGAAGTAATACAGTTCATTGAAGTAATACTTGAGCTTGTCCTTGAATGGGAACACCCAACAGAAACAGAGGGTGTCGAGGTCGCCCGGTAATGACCGAATTGCAAGTATGAAGTGGGCGGTGAAATCTCGGACGGAAGGACTTCATTCCTGTGGCGTCCTCGGAGACACCTAAGAATCGAGCTAATTACGTCTCGTTAAACAAGCCAGGAAACCAACTCATGTCACGAGCGTCTTGTGGAGTTGGGTTTTGCTCCTCCCGTGCCCTTCTCCCCGCTAACCCTCCTCTCTTGTTTCAAAGCATGCAATGTCTGTAAGGTATTATTAGATGTGCCACTATCTAGTCTCTCAGCACTGAAGAAACCAACTGCACCTAACTAGACAAGTGAAGATGAGGTCACCTCGGCTTGGAGTTTCAGATTCCAAATGCCGACCAGAGTGCCGGCTGGTGAGGGTGGTATGTTCGTACAGCACTATGAGTGCAACTACTCTAAGGCCAAAAGATCAGACCAACAGCTACAACCTTTCTTGGCGCAGGAGCGATTGCTCCGAGAAATGCTCTGCGCATGTCGATAAATTATAGTAATATGACGCTATCCTTTGTGTTGGCAAATAGATCACAGAACTTTCAAGTCACTTCCAACCTGGTGCTTGGAAGTACACAAGCCTTAGTGTCCTCTGGCTCCCTGAATATTGGTCCCTTAACTAACCCTTTCCCCTAACCTAGCGCTACCACCAGAGGACCTTGCCGCTTCAAGCTGTGACTAAACGTCCGACTCTCCGCGCCTTCCAGTAGCATATGCTCATCCGCACTGTCGGGTGGCAGCATCGCCATCACGCCTTGGCCAGGCTTTGGATACACCTTAGAGTGGGAGGGTCCGTAGTCTTCTTCTTCTTCGTCATCTTGGTATTCCTCTTCCGACTCGGAGTCCTCAGCAGACTCGGAGGAGGGCGATGATGGGGAAGTGTATTTGGGCGCCGCTGCTTTCGCGGCGCGGGAGGGGTTGAGGTTTGGGTTCGGGGACGTGGTCAATGGGGGTAGCGGAGGGGGTGGTGGCTTCATGGTGGATGGGGTTTTGATTGTGGTTGAGCTGATGGTTGGTGGAGGTGTCGGGGTGGTGGTAGGCACAAGTGTAGGTGCCGGATTCGCTTTAGTAGGAGATACAGATGGCGCCGGTGGAGGTACTATTTCGAGGGGAGGAGCAGGTGCGTTGATTTGGCGGGCAGTGTTGAAAATTGGTAGTTCAGGCGCAAGGCTATACGCTTGCAACAGGAGGTCGATAAGCGTCTGTCTGGAGAGGGAACTGAAGTATTGCTGGCGTTTTTGAAGATCAAGAGAGCGCCCAGGCATCCCAGACGCCGCTGCTGCTGCATTTTTCACAGTCGTATTGCTCGGCCGGACAGGCCTTTCAGTACTCGCCGTCACCATTTCGGCAGCATTCGGGACCCCCTTTACTGTCGACTCGTCAATCTGCTGAGGGTTGGTGTCTTTGGCTTCTGTTGCCGTCGACTTCAATTTTGTCACACAATCTTTGCAAAACCACTCTGCCGTTTTATCCAGCACAAGTTCTTTGGAGATCCTTGGATCGTGACAGTTCTGGTGCCAGCAAAGGTTGCATCCGTCGCAGAATACAATTGCGTTGTTGGTTGGGCCACGCCCGCGAAGGCAATACTCGCATAGAGCATTTTGCTCCCTACCTCTATATATTTTCTTCTTAATGAGAGAGTTCTTGATTTGTGCATTCGGAAGTTCAGCAGCTAGCCGAGGCTTCTTTGCGGCCGGAGAATTAGCTGACACAAAGGATTGGGGTCTCTGTGTAGAACGACCAGAGCGAGTTTGAGTGGCTTGTGGAGTGTAGCTGTCTGAATCTTCTTCTTCGTCGTCGTCGTCGACAGAGACGGGGGTTTTGACGCGCTCTTCGTCTTCCCTAAGGACTGAGTGTTTGCGCTTCTTCTCCGGGAGAGAACTTGGAGCTGGAGTGTTTGTGGTCGACGCTGTTGAAGATGTTGGATCGAGCTTTGGTTTTCGAGGTCCCCTCTTGATACCCGGCCGCCCACGACCCAATCCTTTGCCTGATGACACAACTGTCCCGTCGCTGAGGACATAGCTACGCTGTCGACGGGACGACGACGACGACGATGATGGAGCTGGGTTTGTCGAGGTGGAAGCAGGCGTCATCGAGGCTTGGGGATGAGTGCCTCCAACTTGAATCGTCGATTCCGTTGAGCCAGGCCGAGGGCTGCCTGAAGTCTGTCCCGTCAATTTGAATGATGTGAAGGTCTGAGTCTTGGCTGGGTCGCTGTTCGTGATTGAACCGCCACTAGTAGTTTGACGGGCATTGGGAGTTGATGTGTGCTGCTGGACACTGCGAATGGGCCCGGTTGCGGGATTCTTGGATGTAGTTGGAAACGGGCTAGCCATATTCTCGGATTTAGAGCTGACAGAGGATGGCAGTAAACCGGTAACTGAATTGGCATCCCGCAGTAAGCCTTTGGGAGGCCCTGATGCCGCGGGTATACTTCTTCCACCTTGCACTCTGGCTAGTATGTCTTGCGTCGTTGAAGATAGTTGCGGAAAGACCGGAGTAGTTGGCCGAACTGTGGAATAATGGCCGGGTGTTTCTGCCAAAACATTCAAACGCAGGTCATTATTTGCGTTTTTCGACGCAGATCCATGTCCTGCAGAGCTCTCAAGAGATGCGCCTTGCGAACCGGGCTTTCTGGGGAGATTCGCTGAGGCAGGTGCGCGTGGCAGGCCTGGATATAAGTGGTTCGTCGGCATCGTTCGAGATGAGTGCATAGTGAGAGCCCATTACACGTTTGAAGCCTGAAAAGCAAGTCAATGTTCAGTATCAGGACATCATGTGGATTTGGGATCCTTCGGTTGTTTCATCAAACCGCTAAATTCTCTGTATCTGTACCCTTTCCCAACCCGCTCGCCTGACCGCTTTAACCTATTTTAGGCCCTGGCGCGCCAAGCTCTCAAGTGAGCCTCCACCGCGGACCCGTTTCTCACGTTTTCTTCTCTCCATCTACCCTGCGCATCACAGCTCGCGGTATATATAGGACTGTGTTACCAACCGGCCTTCGTCCTCGCCTCCCTGTTCATCGTCGCCCTCTAAGCTCAGGCCTCTACCCTCCTTTTAGCCGGACGCAAGCTTTAAGTCGTGAACGTACTACCATTGCAGCCCTGCCCTATCCCTCTTCGTCCACACTGGACCGAACCCGTGTCCCTGAAGGAAACATTAACGACACAGGAGAAATTTCGGAAGGTTAGTTAACTTGAGCCGAACTACAAACCCAAGACGAGGAAGGTCATCGCAACGGTTAAGAGGCTCTGGAATAAGTACGTAATTCGTGGCTGCCACCATTGCCTGGTGTCACGGTGCGCACGGCTGACGGTGGGTTACCAGGTATTATGAGCATATTGGTGTCGATGCCGATTCACACCTTTAAAAAGCCAGCATCACAACTTTGAATCCTAGATTGATTGGATCCGCCGTACAACCAAGAAGAAGACGCACCATACTATCAGTCAATTATGGAAATGGCTGTGCCGAGCCTACAGCGTCCTAGCTAGGCAGCCTATGGACTGCTTCACCACCGAAAAAGTGTGAAGGGTACGGCGTGTCCCGTTCTATTAACCCGCATCAGATGACACCCTCAGGGCTGACTCTTGTTCTTTAGTACCTCAATGGGCAGATGCATGAAGACCACGACGTCTGCCGCCGGACTCGACAAAAGGATCCTTTGATCGCCAAAGACCTCGGCATCCTCCTACAATGGCATTGGAAATACGGCACGTCTACCTTCACGAACGAGCGTCAGCGGGTTCAGTTAGCCCGCTAATGCTTTTCTCTGCCTTTACTGGCAGCCGGCCAGATACCCTGCTCGGAGAAGATGATTCATCGTTAAAGAACTCTCAGAAAAGCTCGAGAGACGACTCATCGGATACTACTCTCGCGGATAACAGCGGCGGAGACACCTTGATTGACGATGGGTCTAAGTCGAATGCTCAGAATACCAAAAGACCAGGGACCGTCTGCTACGGGGACATCAACCTCTTATACGGAATCCTGACAATCCTGAGCGGGATATTTTGATGGCAGAAGTTGACTTTAGAACTCTCAAAGGCAGAGCGGAGGATGCGGACGGGTAAGCTCTCTCCATCCTTTTACGGTCATCAGTAGGCCGTTTTACTAATAGGGCTTTCACAGTACTAAGTTCTTTATGTACTAAGACTATCAACTTGCCAATTATCCGCCAGCGCACATCACTTCTTTAGCTTTCGCCGACGACGCTTTCGAGAATGCGCGCCTCACTCCCGAGCTCCTCCATAAACTTAGAATGCCTGAACGGCTGCATGTCTTACCTCTGCGATTTAAAAGAGTATGTTAAATTCACCTGTCTTCCGGGGCACCGTTAAAGCCGTATCTGGCGTTCATACTCATCCTACCGCCTTATGCGCATACTCTTCATCATACACTGTCCACGCAGCCTTCAGCATTAGTGCGTAGTGCTTTCTGAGATTGCTTTTCCATTTCTCTTCGAAGTAGTGCTTTCGGTAGGAAGGATGAAGGAGAAGAGAAATCGCGAAGGTCCTTTGCAGGTGGCCATTCTCGAGAAGCCTTGGACGGGACCGAAGAGGTGGAGGGCATCAGGTTAGATACCGAAGACGAGGGCACCGGGGATGGTTGCCGGGTGAGGTACGCTTCCATCTTTCCTTCGAGATGCGCGCCGGAATGATGGGAAGGAAGCTTCCATGTTTCGGATCGGAATATTAATCATCCGATCCTCGCAGATGGTTATACTAGTCCTATTTAGACCAGCCTGACTAGTCCAGGATAATTGGCCAGACCAGACCATTGAGACTGGACAGACTAGTCCTATGGACCACAAATTGCGACCTCTGCACGACAGACGGATCTACTGCATGACGACAAGAACGGCTACATACATACGGTGGAGCACACTTCTGGACTCTTGTCAGAGCTCTTGAGATTTCTTGTCCCATTTCTAGTGGCTGCCTCACCTGGTTTTGCTGAAATGTGTATGGCGCAATGTTAGAGTTGCTTAGTACAGTCGCAAAGGACAATGCATTTAGATTTATATCCACTTCCCGCTGCCCCCGGTTGGCCCACAGGCGCTAACGATTCTGGTAAAAGCATGAGGAGCCCAAGGGCTGGCCAGGCCCAAGTCCAAGGACTTGTCGTTATCTATCTATCCAACAAGATCTGGAATCCTGGCGCCCAAACGAACTTAGACACTAACAATTCAGTAAAATCCGACTCCGCTGTTGAAGAGGGCCTGATGCGATCCAAAAGCGTACTCTCATTCACAACGACGCTGCTGCCTCCTTGGCAGTCACATAGCAACCGGCCATAATTATGCCGTATTGCAGTATTCTGCTTTGCGAAAAACATCGGGGCAATTGAATGTCTCCATATTAGTCCCCTGGCCTGTTCTTTGCTCGTCGTCTCCTGCACGGCACTATTTCATTTCTGTTAGTGGGAAGCATTTGCAAAAATGGAATAGCGTGGAATAAAAGCCCCCGTACACTGCTTGTACGTTAGTTGTATATTTTTCAGTCTCCACACACCTGCAGGTGGTAGGTGGAGGGTTGGCGAGTTCTTCTGTCATCTCTTTGTGCTGTAATTGGGTAGAAAAACCTGATGGACCTGTATGCCAGTCGCGCAACTTATGTCGGAAAATCTTATCATTCCGAGTGACGCTTCGTTAACGCAAGCAACCCCCGCCCGCAAGGAACTAATGACATGGGGCCTCTACCAGTTACAATGCGACACGAATGTGTTAATATGGACTGGGGTTCCTAGTGAGATGGGCAATTCAGGCCTCATACCCAATCTGGGTAGAGGCTTCGTACGCTGGTAAACAGTCTCAGAGTTGTCGCCTAGATGAACGCCACACTGCATGGTCACTTCGGCGGTTCAATTGCGAAGGCACGGTATCGAATGTCCTCGCAATTTTATACGCGTGCATGTGAAACCGACAAGAACCTCGCACCAACCTTTTCGATGGACGGTTCCCTGATCGTTGGGTTTTCATGTAAATGATGCCAGCGAAGCGTGACTATACTCCATCGAACATCAAGGCAAGATTAGCAAGTCGGCATTCGAATCAGGGAAAGGCACTGGAGACGGCGGCTGATTCATCGGGTGCCTTTAGTGTGTCTTTCGTTTTATTTCACTGCTAACTCTAGGTAGGTCACCTACCCGCAAATCCACGCAATATGTCCGACGTGAATCACCCAGATAATGCGCACCATCCAGATGACGAAAACGGCCTAAATCAGGCGGACAACGCAAATCAGGTCGGTGACGCCCAAGGTCGCGATTCGGGACATCTTGTACGCTGGTTGCTTTGGGCCTTGGGTGTGGTGATAGGCGGCGGTGTTGTGCTGTTGCTCGCTTTTATGTGGATACTATTGTTTCTCATATTGGGCCTGTCGCGTGAAAGTCCAGCTTGCCAACAACTGCTAGCCCTTGTCAGCTTGCTATTCCTGCTTACCTTGATCGGAATTATAGCTTTTCTTATATGTCTCGGGTTATTTGGATGGTTCGCGATGCTTCTGTTAGACGCTGGTGAAAACCTTAGACCAGAGGAGGTCAACATTGACGGGGACGATAATGCTCCCTCAGAGAGGGACCGAGTCGTCCACGACACGAGACGTGCCATCTTTCGGGGACCAAGGGGGCTGTATGAGGTATGTCTGCCGAATGGCCAGAGAGTTCGTGCCCCGGACTGGTTCGTGGTTCTAATGGGTCGACTCTTTCCGTCATATGGATGTGGAGTATGAGATGGCAGAAGAGACTACTCAGCGGTGTCAGACAGGACTGCCATGTTACAGAGTGGTGCTGAGAATTGACCAATTAAGACGATGAGAAGGATCAGGGTGGAAACAGCGCAAAAAATGTAGAACCAGGACTTGTATCTAGAAGTCAAAACAAGAGCGCAGCAGACAGGTATGCAGAACCTGCGAATAGCCACCGAGACGCGGCCTATTCGCAACATGAGCAGGCTCAAATAGCCGCTGACGTGGTCAGCGTCACCGAGTCATCCATGCAACGTCGGCCGCAGCGCGGTTGGAACCAAAGCAGCCGCCAGCCCAGGATTTCTTAACAAGTTGAAATCCTGCTTGGTAGGCAGTCTCCGGTATCTTACAGGATGTGGGAAAGGCTCTTAATCCTGTCCAAATCAAACAATCAACACCCGGTAGTCATCTGCTTAGATAACTCGAACTTCTCAAAATGTCCTCGAATTCACTCGGAGAGCTAACAGATTCCTTCAAATCCTGCTGGCAAGCTCGATTACCGCGATGAAGTCGCCTAGGCTGACAGGAAAGCTCTTGGTTACCTTTACGACAGCCTGTCATTACCGCATAGGAGTGAGGGTCAGCGAGAAGGAAGTTTACCGCATCCAAATTGTGAAGGTGTTGTCGCCGTGAGCCCCTCCATACCACTAAGCCCGCGTACGGTGGGCATACGAGTAATCAACCCGAACCTAGGCCACAGGTCCAAAAATCCGGTACGAATGAAAGTGACATCTTCACCGTCCTGATAGCTTAGTCGATCGACAATGGCTGAAAATGAGGGCAGGTGGATGACGTAGAAAACTTCGGTCGGTCCATTATGAACTTGAGCAATGGCGTGAATCTCAGGTGAGGCCTTTTCCTGAGGGAGCTTTTTAGGGCTATGGAATCGGGCTTTATGGCTTTCTTGCCGTGGTCGGTCTCCTCCGCCCTTGGTGGGTCCGCGTTTAGCAATGGTACACGGCAGGGAAAGGTGTGGGCGACCCGCCAAAATACTCCCAGGAACGGCCGGGGTATTCCTAGGAATGGGGTGAGGGTGCAAAAGCTTGGCCGTATGACTTATCTTCACGAAAGAAGTTGGAGCAAGATTTCAGGAGCGTTCGTCTCCATTTGATCTGACTCGTCCTGGTTCCAGGCTTCCTCCACGAACTTGGGAGCTACTGTTTTGGCCAGCAGATGCCAAGATTGGCGTTCTCACTCGTTTAAGTCGCCCATGTGAGACGCCGCCGGTCTGCCAATTGAAAGAGGTGCTGGAGATACACGGAATGGGTAAAGTCTCTTTATTGCACTATTGATAGAAGTGACATCAACCAGCAACCGAAATCCGAAGAAAGCTTTCACGGTAAAAGTACTTGCACTCTTCGTGAGCAATGATTCCTCTGATGTTCCTCAAGATACCATTTTGTCTTGAGTACCCTGGCACACTTCGGACATGGAAATTTATACTGACCTCTATGCATAATCGCGAGATGACGATTCCGACTACTGACAGTGGCTAACCTCTTGTTGCATACCTTGCACTTATAACCATTCGGGCTTTTGTCCCTCAAACCACTCTGCCTGCTTATCGAAGAAGCCTGACTCGCGCTGACGGTAGGGATTGCTGGCGACTTTTCTGTGCTGTCTGAAGGGTTTTCCACGGCTAGATTTACTTGCTCCAGGCTAGGATCGTTCGTCGGAAATGTTTCAGTTGTCATGTTCCATGAAGCAGGACTTTGGTTTTGGTTATCTTGCTCTGGCCTTGTCCCGATGTCACAGCCACTTTTCCAACTTTGCGAACAAGGAGCAGTGCAAATGAGATTGTTGACCAGTCCAAGGTATAAAGACAAGTGATTGCAGCTTTCGCAAAGAGCTCGCGTCGCCAGCCAAATTCCATATTTCCGAGTTTCTCTCAGAACGGAGTTCTGCAAGAGCTGTTTCTCCATTTCGGAACACTCTAGTGCCTGTATTTCATTAGCGCGG
>Ga0335072_10003740_pt1 | contig 22779 bp, 19 predicted proteins | sample Lox_Sample_21_FD_206725 | JGI IMG/M metagenome (GOLD analysis project Ga0335072, IMG submission 206725) | Soil microbial communities from Loxahatchee National Wildlife Refuge, Florida, United States - Lox_Sample_2.1 | ecosystem: Environmental > Terrestrial > Soil > Wetlands | place: USA...
CACCTCGCGCAGCTGATTCTGCGCCAGCTCGAAGGCCTGGACGTCGCGCCCGGCGATGTGCAGGGCATGCAGCCGGCAGACCTCGGCATCCGAGAGCACGTTGTCGGCGGCAACGAGCTTGTCGAGCTCCCGGGTGAGGCCCGGGTTGAGGTCGGCGGCGTGCTCGTACCACACCGCGTAGCTCACCGGATGGTATCCGGCCTTGTGAGGAGACATCAGCTGCAGCGCCCGCCGCAGGATTGCCGCGCTTTCTTCCCTCGAGTGCTGGTAGCGCATTGTTGTTATATGTTAACACCCCACGGCAGCAGTCGTCGCGGACGTCCCCCGGGGCCTCCCCGGGAATCCATCCGCGACGTCACCCCCCGCAACCCCCGTCAGGCGGGAGGAGCCGATGCGAAACCCGTCTTTTGCTTTTCGGCGGCCTCGGCGGCGTGCTCTCTCTTGATGCGCTCGTAGATCTCCTCGCGATGCACCGCGATGCTCTTCGGCGCATTGATACCGACGCGCACCTGATTGCCCTTGACCCCGAGAACGGTGATCGTCACGTCGTCCCCGATCATGACGGTCTCACCCACGCGCCTCGTAAGAATCAACATGCTGGTTATCCTCTTTAGTTTGTGATGATCCGGAAAAGCCCGTATGAAAATCGATCTCAGCGCTCGGCCGCCGCGCCCGCCGCCGCCTTGGCGGGCATCGGCCGGTAGCCCAGGACGTCCTCGTCGCGTTCGTGCGTAACGCTGACGGGGGCGATCCGGCTGAGACGGTCGAGCGTGGAGTCGATGTTGCGGACGCTGAAGGCGCCGCCGACCTGCTGAATCGCCGCGCGTGGATCGGCGATCACGATGCGCTTGCTGGTGTAGCGGCTGAGGTCGCTGACGAAGTCCTTCAGCGGCTCGCCCTGAGTCTCCAGCATGCCCTCGCGCCAGCGGATGACCTTCGGCGCGACGATGGAGTGCACGTCGGCCACCAGACCCACCGGCGAGTATTCGATCTGCTGGCCGGACGTGAGGCGTCTGCTCCAGGACGGTACGCCCTGACCGTCATCCAGCGCCTCGACGGCCACCACGCCGCTGATGACGCTGACACGGACGTCACCATTCGCCATCTGGTAGACGTCAAATCGTGTACCGAGTACCTGCACCTGGCTGTGCGCCAGCATGATGCGGAAAGGGCGGCTGGGGTCATGGACGACCTGGAAGTAAGCCTCACCGCGGATGAGGCGCACCCGGCGGTCGCTCGGGCTGCCCACCCACTCGAGCTCCGTCTGCGTGTTGAGACCGACGATGCTGCCGTCCGGCAGGACTACGTTGCGAACCTGTCCGGTGGCGGATCGATAGCTCTGCGGTACGTAGCCCTCGCTACGCAGCACCGACCACGCGATGGCGGCAGCCAGGACGCCGGCGGTTACCGCGCCCGACGCCCAGAGGTGGCGGCCGGGAGCGAGCTGTCCCCGCAGCGAAGCACGGGAAGAAGCAGGTTTCGCCTCGACGCTATCCAGCACGTCCGCGCGCGAGCGTCCCTTGAGCTCCATCGACACGTCGAGCAGATAGCGCTGGGCGTTGAATTCCCGGGTATGTGCGGGGTCCGCGATCCAGGCCTCGAAGTCCTGGCGCTCCAGAATGGAGAGTCCGCGGCAGATGCGGGTGTGCCAGTCGGCCGCCTGACGGCGGACCTGCCTCTGCCGGTAGAAGCCCCACGGAGTCACTACTCGACCTCCGCCAGATCGATGCCGCGGGACGCCAGGCGGTCGCGACAGGTCTTGAGCGCCTTGGTCATGCGCTTGTCGACCCGCTTCTCCGAGATGCCGAGCGCGGCGGCGATCTCCTTGCGGGGTTTGCCCTGTACGTGTGCCATCACAAAAACACTGCGAAGATTTGGTCGCAACTCTTTGATGACATTAGCTAAATGCTGCCCAATCTGGTCCGCTATCGCCTGCCGGTCCGGACCCATGCGGTGGTCGGGTACCTCCTCCATTCCCGCCGAGCCGGTGATCATGGCGTTCTCCAGACGCCGCCGCCGCAGATGCATCAGCGCGAAATTCGTCGCCACCTTGAAGAGCATGGCGCGCGGAAACAGCACCTGCTCGGGGCGATACGTCCGGTGCATTTGCTCGAAGGTGTCCTGCGCCACCTCGCGCGCCACCTCAGGCCTGCCCAGCATCTGGGTGAGATAGGCCAGCAGCTGCGCCTCATGCGTCCGGCACAACCGCTCCACGAATTCGTCCGCGCGCCCCTGGAGGGGGAAGCGCTTGACCTCGCCCATGTCTCGTTTTTCCAATCCCTATCCCTCTACCCAGAGAAATGCGCGTAGGGGCGAATACCCCCCTTTTTGTAGATCATATCCTACACCCGCCAGCCCCGCAGCCAGGACTCGATCCCGGCGTACTCGAGGATTTCGCCGGGGCCGGCGGCGATGCGGCTGGCCCGGCCGGACAGCACCTCGGCGAGGCGCCCGCGGTCGACGACCCCCTGCCTCACCAGGGCTCCGTCCAGCAGCAGCTCGCGCAGGAAGCCGCGGTTGTGCTCCAGGGTGAGGCGCAGGTGCTCCTCGATGCCGCCTTTGTTGCGGCGGTTGCGGATCTCGGGCGGCAGGTCGCCGTAGAACGCGCGGCGCGCCACGGCGCGCTCCCAGCCGCCGTGAGTCAGCACATAGGTTGGAATGCGCAGGCAGAGCTCCATGACCGGCTGCGAGAAAAGCGGCGAGATCCGCTCCGCGTCGCCATCGCGTCCCAGCGGATCGTAGAAATCGAACGGCTGGCTGATCTGGTGCGCGTGCCAGAGCTTGCCGCTGGGCGCGCCCCGCGGATGACGCAGCAGCGGATGGACGTATGCGGCGCTGCGCTTCGCCTCTGCGATCACCGACGGCACGAGCAGCGGCCGCATGCGACCCGCCTCCTGCAGGACGCTCCAGCGCTGCTGCACGAGGTAGCCGGAGACCGCCTGCCCCAGCACGCGCCAGACCGAGATCTGGTCCATCTGCGCCGCATCGAGCGCAACGCGCAGCACGGCCGGCCGCGGTCCGCGGCGGTGGAGGAAATCCCCCGGCGCCCACTCGGCGCGCTCCTGATAGAAAAGCTGGTCGCCCCCATACCCGATCACCACCGCGGCGGCGCCGCACTCCGCGGCGAGTTGCGCATCGAGCCGGCTGTGCTCGAGGAAATAGGGGTAGTTGGTCGGCTCCGGCGCGCGCCGCACGGTGAGCAGCGGCTGCAGGCTGAAGGATGAGTCGCGCGCACGCTCGATCAACTCCAACCCCGCGCCCGCGGCGGCGGCGCGCGCGTAGGCGCGCTCATCGAGGTCGGCGCCCAGGGGATAGTAGTGGAAGCAGGTGACCCGCGGCCGCGACGGCGCGTCCCGGAGACAGGCGAGCACGATGGAGGAATCCAGGCCGCCGGAGAGCGACAGCAGCAGATGGCCGTAGCAGGACGCCCAGGCATGGACGACGTCGCGGACGCACTGGCGCATCGCCGCGACCGCCGTAGCCAGGTCTTCGATCACCTCCGTGTTGGCGATCCGCAGCGGATCCCAATAGAAGAGGCGCTTGCAGACGCCCGCGCGCGTCTCGACGCACTCTCCCGCCAGCACCTGGGTGACTTCCCGCAGGGCGGTGCCCTGGGAATGCTCCCGCAGGAAGCAGACGGCCGCGATCAGGTAGGACCAGTTGACTTCGAGCGGTGCATCGAGGAGCGCGGCGATGTCCTCGATCTGGGAGAAATAGATGTCGACGCCGCGGCAGCGTACGAGATAGCACGGCAGCCCGCCGGAGGGGTCGCGCAGTACCCAGGTCGCCCGCGCCGGCGCATCGTGGAGGACGGCAACGTACCGTCCCCAGAAGCTCTCGATCAGATGACGGCCGTCGCTGTCGAGGATGGCGCGGCTGTCGGCTGCGCCGATCTCGGGCGGCGCGGCCGTGGAAACACCGTCCTGCGCCCGCGCGAAGAGATTCCCCAGCACGACCCCGCCGCCCTCGGCAAGAACGTATGCGCCGCAGGAGCTCGGGCCGCTCTTCGCATGGCGCACCTCGACGCCGCTGCCGCGCAAGACCGCCTGCCACTCCTGCCCCGAGGCCCAATGCCGCTGCAACAGGGCATGCGCGGACTCGCGGACCGCGGGATCCCGGTCGTTCCAGACGAAAGCCACGTAGCGGAACACGGCCGCCTAGACGACCAGAATGGGTGAGTACTGCCGTACCCGATCCGGAGCGTCGTTGAGGACGATCTCGCCCTGCTGCACCCAACAGTGGGCGTCGAAGGGCTCCGTCTTGACACCAAACACCCAGTCGGGATGGATGCCCTCGGCACCGAGGAAGTGCACCAGGGTCAGGGAATCGAGCAGACAAGCGGCCCGCAGGGTGTAGAAAAGCGGCCGCAGCCGCGTGAATGCGGTCACCAGCGTGCGCAGCCGCACCGGGTCCGCCTCCCGTGCGCCGCGTGCCGCCCGCCGCGCCCTGCGCTCACGCACGGCCTCCACGATCGACTGGATCGGGCGCAGCTTGAGGGAGAGCTGTGCGTGCGCCCAGCTTCTGCCAAAGCGCCAGAGGAGCGCGGCGCCCGCCTTCGGGCGCGTATCGAGATCGAACTCGACCAGGCTGCGGACGGCCCGCGTGGCGGCCACGGGAACCGCAGGCTTGCCGACCTGCGGATCGCTGACGAGCATCCCGTGCGCGAGCATCTGCGAGACGAGGGCGTCTGCGCCCATGTCGCCGTGATGAGGTGAATCCGCGGTCAGCGCCGCGCCCACGGGCCAACCGCGTACCCAGGCAGCCAGGCGGTGTGCGGGGATGACGGCGACGTACTTGTCGCGCTCGAGGTCCATCAGGACCACGTGTTGCCCGCTGACGCATGCATACACGTGCGGCGCGAGAAGATACGGCTGCATCCCAGTCCCCCCGGCCTTTCCAAGGCGCCGAGCCCACGCATTGTCGAAGTGATCCGCCGTAAAAGTCAATGCCCGGGTATCACTGTTGCTACTGCCGCGACATGTGACGATCGCATGTCCCGATTGCGGCACCCTGGAGGAGATCCCGCGGCTGCGGCGGCGCGATACCGCCGTCTGCATCCGCTGCCGGAGCGACCTCGAGAAGACCAACGGGCGCAGCATCGGCGCGGCGCTCGCCTGCTCGCTCGCGACACTGCTGCTGCTCTTCCCGGTCAACGTGCTGCCGCTGCTGCGCGTGGACCTTCTGGGCATGCATTCACAGACCATCACCGCCGCGGGCGTGGCGCAATTGTGGGAGCGACGTTGGATCCTGCTCGCCGGGTTGAGCTCGCTGTTCATCATCGTCTTTCCGTTCCTGCGCTTCGGCCTGCTGACCGCGGTGCTCGCGGCGCTCAAGCTCGATCGGCGGCCCGCCTGGCTCGGGGCCGCGTTCCGCTGGTCGCTCTGGCTCGATCCCTGGGCCATGATCGATGTCTACCTGCTCGCCGGCTGCATCGGCTACTTCCGCCTGATCAACATCGATCAGGCGCACGTCATCATCGAGCCGGGCGGCGGCTGCTTCATCGCGGCCGCCTTCCTGACGATGCTGTCGCGGGCCACCCTCGATGCGCGCACCGTCTGGCGGGCGATCGGCGGCGAGACGCGCGCCGGCGGGGGCGAGCCCATGTTGGGGTGCACGGCCTGCGATCTCGTTCAGCCCCTGTCGCGAGAGGGGCGGCGCTGCCCGCGCTGCGGCGCGCGGCTGCGCACGCGCAAGCTCGATGCGGCGCTGTGGACGGGCGCGCTGCTGATCGCCGCGCTGGTGCTCATCTTCCCCGCCAACATCTACCCCATGAACATCTCCGACCACCTCGGCACGCAGGAGCGCTACACCATCTTCACCGGCATCCAGGACCTCTTCAAAGCCGGCCTCTACCCGCTCGGCGTGCTCATCTTCTGCACCAGCATCCTGACTCCCGCGGCCAAGATCTTCGCGCTCGGCTGGTGCGTGCTGTCGGTCCGGCGCAGATCCCGGCAGCACCTGGTCGTCAAGACGAGGATGCTGCGCATCATCGCCGAGATGGGCCGCTGGTCGAAGACCGATCCGTTCGCGATCGTCTTCTTCGTGCCGCTCATCCATTTCGGCTCGCTCGGCTCGGAGACGGCCGGCTGGGGCGCGACCGCCTTCATCATGATGACCTTCCTCACCATGGTCGCCTCGGTGACTTTCGATCCGCGCCTCATGTGGGACGTCCATGAACGCACGGCCTGAGAACACCGGCGGCCGCGGCCCGGAAGACCCCGAGCGGGTCCACGCCGGCGTGCGTCACGGCTGGTGGCCGGGCTGGATCTGGGCGATACCGATCGCGGCACTGCTGGTGGTCATCTGGCTGGGCGTGCGGGCGCTCCTCACCGGCGGTACCAGCGTCACCATCACCTTCAACGATGCGCACCAGATGAAGGAGCAGAACACGGATGTCCTGCTGCGCGGCGCACAGGTCGGTCACGTCACGGACATCGCACTCAACGGCGACGGCACGGGGGTCGTCGTGACGGTGTCGATCGACCGGCCCGCCGCCAGGTATCTCACCACGGGCACGCGCTTCTGGCTGCAGGGCGCCAATCCCTCCCTCAACCAGCTCTCATCGCTCGGCTCGCTGCTCACGGGACCGACCATCGTCATGGACCCGGGACCCGGCACGCGGGCGACCCGCTTCCGCGGGCTCGACCAGCAGCCCATCGCGCCCTCGAGCGCGCGGCCGCTCCTCTACGAGGTCTCCCTCGGGAGCGAGGCGGGCTCGCTCGCCGGCGGCGATCCGGTGACCCTGCGCGGCTTCACCGTCGGGGAAGTGCGCGACGTCGGCTTCGCTTATGACCCGGCGACGGGTGATCTGTCGACGCCGGCCACGCTCGCGATCTATCCTTCGCTCTTTCACGCCAAAGGCATGCGGACGGCTCCCAATGCAACCCAAGTGTCGGACGAGATCGCGCGCCTCATCGGCAAAGGGTTGCAGGCGAAGCTCGACCGCGATCCGCCGCTCGTCGGCCGCCACGTGGTGAGCCTCGAGATCGTCCCCGGGGCCAAGCCGCCGGCCGGGCTGGCCATGGCCGATGGACTGCCGCTGATCCCGACGGCGTCCGGCGGCGACATCGGCAGCATCGTCACGCGCATCAACAAGGTGCCGATCGAGAAGATCTCGGCCAACCTGCTGAGCATCACCCAGCACGTCAACGCCCTGACCTCCTCGCCGAAGCTGAAGGATGCAGTCGTGCAGCTCGATGCGGCGCTGCGGCAGATTCACGGCATGACCGCCAAGGCCGGACCGCAGGTGCCGGTGGTGATCGCGCGCCTGCGGCGGGCGGCGGGCGACCTCGATGCCACGGCAAAATCGGCGAACCGGCTGATGAGCGGCACGGCCACCCAGAACGGCCTCGCCGATACCGTCCAGGAGATCACCGAGACCGCGCGCGCGGTCCGGTCGCTCGCGGAATATCTCGACCGGCACCCGGAGGCTCTGCTCCGGGGACGCGCAGGAGACTCCCAATGAAGAAGAACCGCCTGATCCCGCTCCTCGCCCTGTTGACGCTCGCCGGCTGCGCCTCGAGCCCGCCGACGCGCTTCTTCGCCCTCGATCCGGCGCCCGCCGGCGCTTCCCCGCCCGCGGACCAGGGCGGTGCCGCCGCGCCGGTGAAAGTGGATGCGGTGCACATTCCGCCGGCGCTCGACCGCGAGTCGATGGTGCGCGGCGAAAGCGACAATCAGCTCGAGATCTCCTCCCAGGACCGCTGGGCCGGGGACCTCGGCGAGATGATCCGCCGGGTGTTGACTCAGGACCTTTCCCGGCGGCTGCCCTCGGGAACGGTGATAGCCCCCGAGTCGCCGGCGCCGCCGGGTGCGCAGGGCCTGGTGGTCGACATCCTGACTTTCCAGCCGCAGGCGGATGAAGTCGTGCTCGACGCCGACTGGACCCTGCTGCAGGGCACCCAATCCAACCCCGTGGTGCGCCGCTCGGTGCACCTCACCGCGCCCGCCGCCGCCTCGGCGCAGGGTGAGGCCGAGGCGATGAGCACGCTCCTCGGCCAGCTCGCCGACGGCATCGCGGGTCAGGTCGGCGGCGCGCAGACCCAGCGCTGACGGCAGACCCGGTACAATACCGGGATGCCCCCTCTCCGTGAGCTGAGGGCCGCCATCACGCGGCCCTCGCTGCAGATTGCGCTCATCGTCGCCTGCGCGCAGTTCATGCAGAACCTCGACGGCACCATCATCGTGACGGCATTGCCCGCGATGGCGCAGAGCTTCGCGGTCACCGCCAGCCGCATGAGCGAGGGCATCACCGCCTATGCGCTCGCCGCGGCGGTGTGCATTCCGGCGAGCGGCTGGCTCGCCGACCGCTTCGGCACCCGCAATCTCTTCTGCGCCGCGATCGCGCTCTTCACGCTCTCGTCGATGACCTGCGGCATCGCCGGGAGCTTCGGCTCCTTCATCGCCTGGCGTCTGGTGCAGGGCGGCTCGGCGGCGATGATGTCCCCGGTCGGGCGGATGATCGTGCTGCGCAACAGCGAGAAGCGCGAGCTGATGCAGACGCTCTCGACGCTGGTCTGGCCGAGTCTGATCGCGCCGGTGATCGGGCCGCCGCTCGGCGGCTTCATCACCAGCGCCTCCTCCTGGCGGTGGATCTTCTACATCAACCTGCCGTTCGGCATCGCGGCCATCGCGCTGACGCTGGCCATGATCCCCAACCACCGCAGCGACGAGCACCGCGGTCCGTTCGACACCCGCGGGATCTTCCTCCTGGCGCTCGCGGTCGGAGCGCTCACCTATGGCTTCGATGTCGCGGGCGCACCGCGGATCGAGGTGCCGGCCGTGATCGCGCTCCTCGGCGTCGCCTGGGTCGCGGGCTACCTCGCGCTGCGGCACCTGGAGTCCTCACCGCAGCCGGCGGTGCGCCTCGATCCTCTGCGCCGCCACGCCTTCTTCGTCTCCTGCGTCTCGGGCGGCGGCATCTCGCGCGCGGCCATCACCGCCACGCCCTTTCTCCTGCCGCTGATGCTCGAGGTCGGCTTCGGCCTCTCCCCGCTCGACTCGGGCCTGCTGCTCCTCGTCTACATGCTGGCCAACTTCCTGATGAAGCTGGTCACCAATCCCATCGTCAGGCGCTTCGGCATGCGTAAGGTGCTGCTGGTGAACGGCGCGATCACCGCGGCCGGGATCGCCGCGTGCGCGCTCATCTCGCCCGGCCTGCCGTCGTGGCTGACGGGCGCCATCCTGCTCCTCTCCGGCGCCAGCCGCTCGCTGCAGTTCTCGGCCATGACCTACATGTCCTTCGCCGAGATCGGCCCGGGCGAGCACTCCTCGGCGAGCATCCTCTCATCGCTCGCGATGTATGTTGCCAACGGCGTCGGGGTGGCGCTCGCGGCGCTGCTCCTCAACTTCAGCCGCCTGTTGCGTCACGCGGCGAACCTGGAGCCGTTCGACTTCCGCCTGGCGCTGGTGCTGATGGGTGCCTTCGGCGCGCTCGCCGTCTTCTACTATGCGGGGCTTCCCGAAGGCGCCGGCGCGGAGGTGAGCGGGCAACGGGCCGCCAGCGGATAGCTCACTCGCGCGCGAGGCGCGCCACCCAGCGATAGAGCAGCCACACGATGGCCGCGAAGGCCGCCCCGCCGAGCCACATCGAGGCCGTCGCGAAGCGCTCCCCGACCAGGCCGATGGGGTAGGGATTGCCGGAGAAGGCGACCGCCGCCGCGAAGACCACGCCGAGCAGGCTCTCCCCGACGATGAGCCCGGAGGCGAGGAGCACGCCGAGCTGCTGGGTGGCGGCGCATCTGGGTCCGTGGGCGGCGCTGCGATTGAACACCCAACCGACGATGGAGCCGACGACGATCATGAGCGTGCTCATGGTCGGCAGATAGATCCCGAGTCCGACGGCGAGCGGCGGCAGGCAGGCCCCCTTCACCGTGCGCCGCAGCAGCAGATCGAAGGCGATGCAGGCCGCGCCGATGAGGCCGCCGACCCCGAGGGCGCTCCAGTCGATGTTGTTTTGAATGACACCCTGCGCCAGCGCGGAGATGAGGCCCGCCTGGGGCGCCGGCAACGCGTGCGCCGGGTTGACGCCCGGAGCGCCGAGAAAGCCGTAGGCGTGATTGACCAGATCGAGCACCGGCGGAATGACGAGCGCGCCCGCGATGACGCCGACGACCAACGCCCATTGCTGCATGGACGGCGTTGCATCGACGAGCTGGCCGGTCTTCAGGTCCTGCAGGTTGTTGTTGGCAATCGAGGCGACGGCGAATACCACCGCGGTGACGAAGAGCGCGAACGCGACCAGCGCCTTGCCGGCCGAGGCGGGCAGCCCGCCCTTCACCTCGAAGACGAGCAGCAGCGCGCAGATCACCACCACCAGGATGCCGACGCCGGAGAGCGGGCTGTTGGATGAGCCGATGAGGCCGGCCATGTAGCCGCAGACGGTGGAGACGAGGAAGCCCATGATCGCGACGAAGATCACCCCCGCCAGCGCCAGCTCCCAGGCCTTCGATCCGAGGCCGCTGATCCGGCTGAAGTGCCAGAACAGCCATACCACCGGCAGCAGGCAGAGGAGCGAGACCAGCGTCACCATGCCGATCGGGATGTCCTGCTCCGTGCGCGGCATCGTATGCGCCTGACCCGACTTACGGGCGCGCGAGGCCGCCATCGCGCCCGCGAGTCCCGCCAGAACCGGCCTGACCAGGGTGCCGAGTGTCCAGACCGCGGAGACTCCGATAGCGCCGGCGCCGACATAGCGAACATAGTGGCTCCAGGCCGCTTGCGCGACGTCCGCAACACTGCCCGCGGCCGGATGCAGCAGCGTGAAGTGCGGAATCCCCCACCCCCAGGCGATCCCCGCGCCGACGAGCATGGCGATGCCGACCGCCGGTCCGACGAGGTGGCCGATCGCGAAGAGCGCGAAGGACATCTGGAAATCGAAGCCGCTCGCCGCGCCGCTGGAGCCGACGCGGAAATAGCGCGCGACGTCGCTGGCGAAGACCCTCGTCTGAACGACCACATAGAACAGCGCGGAGACGACAGACCCGACCAGCACCGCCTTCAGGCCTGCCCCGCCTGCCTCTACCTTCTCGATATCCGCGTTACGATCGTGTCCGCAGCCGACCTTCAGCACTTCCGCGCAGGCAACGCCTTCCGGGTACGGCAGATCCGACGTGGTGACGAGCGCGCGCCGTAGCGGGATTGTGTACATGACCCCCAGGATCCCGCCGGCGGCGCAGATCGTGAACGACATCCAGAACGGAAAGCCGGTCCACCAGCCGACGATCACCAGGCCCGGCAGCACGAAGATGATGCTGGAGAGGGTGCCGGCGGCCGAGGCCACCGTTTGCACGATGTTGTTCTCCTGCATCGTCGCCCCGCGCAGGCTGCGCAGGATCGCCATCGAGATGACGGCCGCGGGAATCGAGGTGGAGAAGGTGATGCCGGCCTTGAGGCCGAAATAGACGTTCGCGGCGGTGAACAGCAGGGTGATGACCACCCCGATCAGAAGGCCGCGCAGGGTGAATTCGCCGCGCGCAGCGGCACGGACGGGTACTGCCGTTTGCAAGATGTTCTTCCGGGTGACCCCCAATGCGCCGCACCTTACCCCATTGCGCGCACGCTCCGCCACCGGGCTCGGCCCGGGCGGCCCGCCGGTCAGGCTCTCTGGCGGCGCTCCGGATAGAGTCCCAGGAGGCCCTCGCGGCTCGCCGGGCAGACACCCCGCTCCGTGATGATGCCGGTCACCAGACGCGCGGGGGTCACGTCGAACGCCAGGTTGAGCGCGGCGCTGTCCTCCGGCAGGACCCGGACGCTGGCGACTCTACCGTCGGTGGTCCGGCCGACGACGTCGGTTACCTCCTTCGCCGAACGCTCTTCGATCTCGATGTCACTGCCGCGCTCGAGACTCCAGTCGATGGTGCTGACGGGCAGTGCCACGTAGAACGGCACGCCGTTGTCGTTTGCCGCCAGCGCCTTGAGGTAGGTTCCGACCTTGTTGCAGACATCACCGCAGGCAGTGGTGCGATCGCTGCCGACGATGGCGCAGTCGACCTCACCGCGTTGCATCAGCAGGCCGCCGAGATTATCGACGATTACGGTGTGCGGGACACCGTGCGCGCCGAGCTCGTATGCGGTGAGCGACGCACCCTGGTTTCGGGGCCGCGTCTCATCCACCCAGACGTGCAGCGGAATGCCGGCATCATGCGCCATGTAGATCGGCGCGAGTGCCGTACCCCAGTCCACGCACGCGAGCCAACCAGCGTTACAGTGCGTCAGGATGTTGACGCGGCGCGCAGGCGATTTTGCAAGTTGTCGAATGATCTCCAGTCCGTGGACGCCGATGGACCGGCACTGCTCCACGTCCGCGTCACAGATCTCACCGGCTTCGCGGAATGCTGCCTCGAAGCGCTGCGCAGGGGGGAGAGGCGCGATGACACTACGCACGCGCGCCAACGCCCACGCCAGGTTGACCGCGGTAGGGCGCGTCGCCCGCAGAATTCCCGCGGCCTCCTCGATACGGCGGTCGCCGGCATCCGTGCGCAGCGCCAAGGCGAGCCCGTACGCCGCAGTGGCACCGATGAGCGGCGCGCCACGCACCACCATCGTCTTGATGGCATGAGCAGCGTCCTCGAGGGTCGTGAGATCGAGCGTGCTGAACTCGAAAGGCAGCCGCGACTGGTCGATCACCCGCACGGCCCCGGACTCGAGGGGCCAGAGGGTGCGGTAAGGTTTGCCGGCGATTTTCATGCGGACGGGATACTAAAGCGCCGGGGTGACAGATGTCATCCCGCAGCGGTGACGGGCGGCACTGGGACGGCGGCCGGCGGCGCGCGATCCTTTGCACCGCCGCCCGAGATCCGATGGCGGCAGGAGAAGAGTGCCATGTCGACCCTATCCGCTCCCCTCGCCGCGCTGGACTGCGTCGCCACTCTCGACTCGGCCGTCAAGCGCTACGGCAAGATCGAGGCGCTGCGCGGCCTCGACCTGACTCTGCGCCGTGGCGAGGTCGTCGCCCTGTTGGGTCCGAACGGCGCCGGCAAGACGACCACCGTGCGCCTGCTCCTCGGGCTGATCTCACCGGACGAAGGCCGGGTGCGCGTCCTGGGGCGGGATCCGCGCACGACTCGCGCACGGACCCGGATCGGCGCGATGCTCCAGGTCGCGCGCGTCCCGGAGGCTTTGATGGTGCGCGAGCACATCGCGCTCTTTCGCAGCTACTACCCGCGTCCCCTGCCGACGGCCGAGGTCATCCAGCGGGCGGGGCTCGAGGACATCCAGAACCGCAGATTCGGCGATCTGTCCGGCGGACAGCGGCAGCGGGTGCTCTTTGGCCTCGCCCTCTGCGGCGATCCGGATCTCGTGTTCCTCGACGAGCCGACCGTCGGCATGGACCTGCAATCCCGCCGGCGGCTGTGGGAGGAGATCCGCCGCCTCGCCGCCCGCGGCAAGTCGGTGTTGCTCACGACCCATTACCTCGAAGAGGCCGATGCGCTCGCCAACCGGGTGGTCGTCATCGACAAGGGCCGGGTGATCCGCGAGGGCACGCCGAGCGAGATCCGCCATGGCGTCTCGGGCCGGCGCATCCGCTGCGTGACGCGGCTGGCCGCCGGCTACCTGCATTCCCTGCCGTCGGTCCTTTCCCTGCAGCAGGACCGGGAAGGCGTGGTCATCTACGCCGAGCGGCCCGAGGAGGTCGTCCGCCGCCTGCTGCTCGAGGACGAATCGCTGCACGGGCTCGAGGTGTCCGCCGCACCGCTGGAAGACGCCTTCCTTGCCCTCACCGGCGGCAACGCCGCCCAGAGCTGACCGCGCCTTCCCGTCCGCGCCCTTCCAGAACCTGAACCGGAGTCCTCCCATGAGCGCCAACACACTCACCCTGCCCGCGGGATCCGCCGATTTCCTGCGCCTGCTGCGCATTCTCCTCAAGGAGACGCAGTACGAGCTCGCGCGCCTGCTGCGCACGCGCGCCTACTCGCTGTCGGTCATCGGCTTCCCGGTGATGTTCTATCTGATCTTCGGCATGGCCAACCGGGGCAAGCCCGCGGCGGTCTATCTCGTGGCCGGCTACACCTGCATGGGCGTCGTGTCGGCGTGCCTCTTCGGGATCGGGCTGGCGCTCGCCATGGAGCGGGCGCAGGGCTGGCTCGATCTGAAGCGCGCGAGTCCGATGCCGCGCTTCGCCTACATCGGCGCGAAAGTCGTGAGCTGCGCCGCGTTCGGCCTGATCATCGCGAGCGTGCTCATGCTGCTCGGCTGCTCGCTCGGGGGCGTCACGATCACGGCCGTCCAGGCGGCCTCTCTCGGGTGCATCGCCGTCGCCGGCTCGATCCCCTTCGCCGCCATGGGCTTCCTCGTCGCCTACCTCGTGCCCCCGAACGCCGGCCCCGGGATCATCAATCTCATCTACCTGCCGCTCTCGTTCGCCTCCGGCTTCTGGATGCCGGTGAGCATGTTGCCGCAGTGGCTGCAGTCGATCGCGCCGGCGCTGCCGACCTATCACCTGGCGCAGCTCGCTCTCGCCGCCGTCGACCTCGCGCCGGCGGCCGGGGCGGCGCTGCACTGGGCGGTACTCGGCGGCTTCACGCTGTTGATGCTCGGCGCCGCGTGGATTACCTTCCTGCGCAGCGAAGCGAAGGCCTGATGACCGACTCCCCCCCTCCTGATGCCGGCTGCGGCAGCCTGCCGCAGCCTCTCATCGATACGCGGCCGCTGCCGATCGGCGCGGCGCGCCGCGGATTGCTCCTCACCCCGAAGGGCAGGTGGCGGCCGGTCAATCTCATCTGGCTCATCTGGTCGGCGTTCTTCTTCATCGACCCGCTGCAGCGCGACACTCTGCACGACTGGCTGCTGTTCGCCGGCGCTTATACCGCCTTCCTCGCGCTCTACATGCTGGTGATCACGGTCCGCTCGGGCCGCCTGCACGTGGCGCTGCTGCTCGCGCTCACCGCTCTCGGCACGGCCTACACGCCCTACAACACCAGCGCCTTCGGGATGTTCACCTACGTCAGCGCCCTGGTGCCGTTCCTGACGGACTCCCTGTGGCTCGCCGGCGCGGTGATCGCGGCCGTCACACTGATCACGACAGCGGAAGGCCAGCTGTTGCACCTGCCGGCGGGAGCGTGGGCATCGATGTCGCTGCTCACCGCCTTCGTCGGGATCGGCAACCTGATCTCGGCGCTGCGTATTCGCGCCACCCGGCGCCTCGATCTGGCGCAGGACCAGATCGAGCATCTGGCGAAGGTCGCCGAGCGCGAGCGCATCGCGCGCGACCTGCACGATGTGCTCGGCCATACGCTGTCGGTGGTCGTGCTCAAATCCGAGCTCGCCGGCAAGCTCATGGCAAGCGACACCGAGCGCGCGCGGCATGAGATCGGCGAGGTGGAGCAGATCGCGCGGCAGGCGCTCGCCGAGGTGCGCGAAGCCATCCGCGGCTATCGCACCGAAGGGCTCGCCGTGGAGATCGCCCGCGCCCGCCGCACGCTCGATGCCGCGGGGGTGAGCCTCGACTGCGCTGCGGAGGGCGTGCGCGTGGAACCGTCACACGATTCCGTGTTGTCGCTCGTCCTGCGCGAAGCCGTCACCAACATCCTGCGGCACGCCGGCGCGACCCGCTGTCGACTGGGACTGACGGCGGACGATCGCCGGACCGTTCTTTGGGTCGAGGACAACGGCCGGGGCGCCGCGGGACGCGAGGGTAACGGCATCCGCGGAATGCGCGAGCGCGTCGAAGCCCTCGGGGGCCGCTTCGAGATCCGGTCGGGCCAGGGCACGCGGCTGACGGCGGAAATCCCCACCACGGCGCCCGCGAGGACGTGACATGAGCAAGATCCAGGTCGCCATCGCGGAGGATCAGGCGATGGTTCTCGGGGCGCTGGCGGCGCTTCTCGAGACGGAGCCGGACATCGCCGTCTGCGCGCGCGCAACCAACGGCCGGGCCGCGCTGGAAGCGTTGGGCGCGCACAAACCCGACATCCTGGTCACCGACATCGAGATGCCGGAGATGACCGGCCTCACGTTGGCCGCGGAGGTCCGCGAGCGCTACCCGGACGTCCGGGTCATCATCCTCACGACTTTCGCCCGCCCCGGCTACCTGCGGCGGGCGCTCGATGCCGGCGCGAAGGGCTATCTGTTGAAAGACCGCCCTTCCGCGGAGCTCGCCGACGCCGTGCGGCGGGTGCACCGCGGCCAGCGGGTCATCGACCCGGAGCTCGCGAGCGAAGTCTGGAGCAGCGAGCCTGACCCCCTTACCGAGCGCGAGCGGCAGATCCTCTGGCGGGCCGGAGAAGGCCGCTCGAGCGCCGACATCGCCGCCGAGCTGCACCTTTCCGAAGGCACCGTGCGCAACTACCTGTCGGAAGCGATCAGTAAGCTCGGCGCCGCCAACCGCGTCGAAGCCGCCCGACTCGCCCGCGCCAAGGGCTGGCTGTAGGATCGATCAGGGCGCGGGCCGCTCGAAGTCCGCGGCGATCCGCGCACGAATCCTATCGCGCAGGTCATCACTGAGCTTGGTGTGTCCCAGCAGGCTCAGGAGCTGATCCTTCGAGGTTATTCCGCGCAATGCCAGCTCCCGCGTGAACGCCAGGTCCTTCTCACGAAAAGCGGCGTACTTGGCGATGGCGAGGTCGTGAGGGTCCAGGCAGAGGCCTCGCACGCCTTCGGTATCTCCTGGCGGCAGGTCCACCAGCCGGGCCCGCCACCCTTCCGGCAGCGTCGCCGTGGCAGGATCGACAGCATCAGCGTAGTAGCCGTAGGTCTCGTGGAATTGGGAATCAAGGCCTATCACGTTGAGCCATTCCGACCGCTCGACCCGTCCCATCGCCATCAGGTCCACCTCGAACGAAGTCAGGATCTCGTCCGGAAGGTCGGGGTGCTTCCCGTGCAGAGCCTGACTGCCGATGATGATGAATACCTGCTCGCCGGTAATCCGGCCCGCAGCGCGCAGTACGTGGTCAACCTGCCGCTTTTTCATTCAGCCTCCTGACCTCCTCCTTGGGCAACATCCCGACGAAGGGCGCCGACTGCCTCATTCTCACGGCCTCCTCGTCTCGTCCCAACATGGCGGCAAAGAGCCGGCCGTCATCGTCGTCCACAGCGATATCGTGCCACTCCTCATAGGCGCGGCCCCAGACGCCGTGCTGTTTCCAGCGAAAGAGGTTCGCGAGGATCTGTGCTCGAATCTCTCGCGGCGTATGACGCGCCACCACCGCGACCGCTATGGAGCGGCGCAACTCGTCCAACTCCTGGTGGGAGAAACCCCGTCGGATCGGCGGCCGCAATCCCTTCTCGGTGAGCTCGAGCTCATCGTCTTCCCCCACGCCCCACGACTCGAGAGTCGCCCTCGGCAACAAGACGCCGAGGGAATTGCCGACCCGTCGTATCCGCACTTTCATGAGCTTTAGTATAACGTGTTATTACGCCATCGGCAATTTATGGGACGGTCGGGCGGCGACCGGGAATTAACTGGAATTAATAATTTGTCCACGGGCGTGAAAGGGGCGCTCGACGACCATGCGCGCATGGTCTCGATTGGGACAGAGGCAGGGATGATGCGTGGGCGGCCGCGGCGCATGGCCGTCGCGGTGGCGGCGCTCGTCCTGGGCGGCTGCAGCCTCGGGCCGCGGTATCGCCGCCCCAGCATTCCCCCGCCGCCGGCGTGGCGCACCCCGGCCGCGGCCACGATGGCCCGGGGCTGGCCCTCGGCCCACTGGTGGGACGGATTCCATTCGCCGGAGCTCGCCGCCCTGATGGCCTCGGGACGGACCGCGAACGATGATCTCGCGGCCGCGATCGCGCGAGTTCGCGAAGCGGATGCACAGGTGCGCATCAGCAGCGCACCGCTCCTTCCTTCCCTCGATGGCGACGCCAGCGGCGCGCGTCAGCGGGAGATCAGCTTCTCCAGCCCGGGGGCATTGCTCTACAACGAATTCGCCGCCGGGCTCAACGCCAGCTACGAGCTCGACTTCTGGGGCGAGAACCGCGCCATCCGGTCCGCCGCGCTGGCCTCCGCGGCTGCGAGCCGGTACGACCGCGAGACCGTCGAGCTGACCGTTATGTCCGATATCGCTGACACGTACTTCTCGGCGCTCGCGCTTCGCGACCGGCTGCAGATCGCCCGCGCGGACCTGGCGAGCTCGCAGGAGACCCTCGTGGGTCTCGAGACGGACGAGCAGGCCGGCATCTCGACGGCCCTCGATGTCGCCCAGCAGGACACGGTCGTCGCGACCGTCGCCGCGACCATCCCGCCGCTGGAAGAACAGGAGCGTCAGCAGGTCGACGCTCTCGCCATCCTGGTCGGACAGACGCCGCAATCCTTCAATGTCACCGCGCCCGGCCTCGCCGGCATCGCGGCTCCGGCCGTCACGGCGGGAGTGCCCTCGCAGCTGCTGGTGCGGCGCCCCGATGTCGCGAGTGCCGAAGAGCAGCTCATCTCTGCCAACGCCGACATCCGCGCTGCAAGAGCCGCGTTCTTCCCGACGATAGATCTGACCGCATCCGGCGGCTTCGAGAGCAAGGCGCTCTCCAGCCTGCTCGAGCCGCAGAACCGCGTGTTCGCGATCTCCGCCGGCCTGACCCAGCCGATCTTCCACGGCGGTCAGATACTCGGCGAATACCGCATGAGCCAGGCCCGCTACGGCGAGCTCCTCGCCGACTACCACAAGGCCGTGATCTCCGCCTTCGGCAACGTGGAGGACTCGCTCGCGGCCGTCAGCGACACCGGCGATCAGTTGCAGCGCGAGCAGGTCGCCACCGACAAGGCGCGCGGCGCCTACCGGATGGCGCAATACCAGTTCCACGCCGGCACCGTGAACATCCTCACGGTGTTGAGCACCGAGACCTCCCTCTTCTCCGCCGAAGACGCCCTGGCGCAGGCGCGGCTGGCGCACCTTCAGGCCCTGGTCGGCCTGTACAACGCCCTGGGCGGCGGCTGGAGCAGCGAGACCCACGATCCTTCGAGGCATGTGCCGTGAGAATTCCGATGCGACTGAGCCGCACGCGGCTCGTGATGGCTGCGGCGGCGATCGGCGCCGTGACGCTTTTCGCCTGGCTGCTGGCCCCTGCGCACGCGAGCGGCAAACACGAGGCGGCGCCCGCGGCGGTCGAGGTCACGACCGCGCCCGTGGTGGCGCGGAACGTGCCGATCTATCTCCAGGGGCTCGGCACCGTGCAGGCGTTCTACACGGTCAAAGTCACCGCGCAGGTCAACGGACAGCTCACCCAGGTCGCCTTCTCGGAGGGTCAGCAGGTCAGGCGCGGGCAGCTCCTGGCGCAGATCGATCCCCGCCCCTATCAGGCGGCCCTCGATGGCGCGCGCGCCGCGCTCGCGAAAGACACGGCGCAGCTCGCCGATGCCCGCAAGGACCTGAGCCGCTATCTCTTCCTGGAGCCGAAGAAGCTCGCCAGCCAGCAGCAGGTCGACAATCAGCACGCCCTGGTCGCGCAGCTCAAAGCCCAGACCGAGGCGGACCAGGCCGCCATCGAGAGCGCCGCGACGCAGCTCAGCTACACGCGGATCACCTCGCCCATCGACGGCCGCACCGGCATGCGCCTGGTCGACCCGGGCAACATCGTGCATTCGACCGACACGACCGGCATCGTCGTCCTGACACAGCTGCAGCCGATCACCGCGATCTTCACCCTGCCCGAGGACACCTTCGAGGCCGTGGCCGGCGCGATGTCGAAGGGCTCCGTCAGCGTCATCGCGAGCTCGCAGCAGGGCGACGGCACCGTGCTCGATCACGGCACCGTCCAGCTGATCGACAACCAGATCGACACGACCTCCGGGACCATCCGCCTGAAGGCCGTCTTCCCCAATTCGAAGCTGACGCTCTGGCCCGGTCAGTTCGTCAACGTGCGGCTGCTGGAGCGCACCGATGAGAACGCGCTCACGGTGCCGCCGGCGTCGCTGCAACGCGGCCCGGACGGGATGTTCGTGTATGTCGTGCAGCCCGATTCGACGGTGAGCATGCAGCCGGTCGAGGTCGCCAACAACAGCGAGAGCCTGGTGATCGTGACCAAGGGCCTGAAGTTGGGCCAGACGGTCGTGACCAGCAATCTCTTCAGGCTGGAGCCGGGGGCGCACGTGCGGGTGATCGCGCCGGCGCCCGGCAGCGCCGCCGCCCCGCCTGCGACCGCCGGCCGGAGCCCGGCGTGGGGGCAACGGCCGTCATGAGCATCTCCACGCCCTTCATCCGCCGGCCGGTCGCCACCTCGCTGCTGATGGCGGGGATTCTCCTCGTCGGCATCGTCGCCTTTCCGATGCTCCCGGTCGCGCCGCTGCCGCAGGTGGATTTCCCCACCATCAACGTGAGCGCGAACCTGCCGGGCGCGAGCCCGGAGACCATGGCCTCCGCGGTCGCGACGCCGATCGAGTACCAGATCATGGCGATCCCGGGGGTGACGCAGCTCACCTCGCAGAGCACGCTCGGCTCGACGCAGATCACCGTACAGTTCGACCTCGACCGCAACATCGACGCCGCCGCGCAAGACGTTCAGGCGGCGATCGATGCGGCAGCCGGCCAGCTGCCGAAGGACCTGCCGAGCCCGCCCTCCTACCGCAAGACCAACCCGGCCGATGCGCCCATCCTGATCTTCGCCGTCCACTCGGACACGCTGCCGCTCACGACCGTGGACGACTACGCGGAGAACATCCTGGTGCAGCAGATGTCCCGGGTTCCGGGCGTCGGCCAGGTCTCGCTCGGCGGCCAGCAGAAGCCGGCCATCCGGGTCCAGGTCGACCCGGCGAAGATGGCCAACATGGGCATTCAGCTCTCGGATGTGGAGAGCGTCATCCAGACCGCGACCGTGGACGCGCCCAAGGGCGCCATCAACGGGACGCTGCACAGCTTCGCGATCTACGACAACGATCAGCTGATCAGCGCCGAGCCGTGGAACGACATCATCGTCGCCTACCGTAACGGAGCGCCGGTTCGCATACGCGACATCGGAACCGCCGTCCGGGGGGCTGAGAACACGCAGATGTCGGCCTACCAGAACGGCAAGCCCGGCGTGATGCTGATGGTCTTCAAGCAGCCGGGCGCCAACGTCATCGATACCGTCCGACGCGTGAAGGCGATGTTGCCGCAAGCAATGGCGTCCATCCCGCCGGGGATCAAGCTCAGCCTCATCAACGACCGCACGGTAACCATCAACGCGTCCGTGCACGACGTTGAATATACGTTGATGCTGACCATCTCGCTGGTCGTACTGGTGATCTTCCTCTTCCTGCGCAACGTGTGGGCGACCATCATTCCGGGCGTGACGGTGCCGCTCGCACTGCTCGGCACGTGCGCGATGATGTACGTGCTGGGATACAGCCTCGACAATCTGTCGCTGATGGGTCTGACGATCGCCGTCGGATTCGTCGTCGACGATGCCATCGTCATGCTGGAGAACATCTACCGGCACATCGAGGCGGGGATGACTCCGATGGAGGCGGCCCTCAAGGGCGCCGGCGAGATCGGCTTCACCATCATGTCGATCAGCCTCTCGCTGATCGCGGTGTTCATACCGCTGCTGCTCATGGGTGGCATCGTCGGGCGGCTGTTCCGCGAGTTCGCCATCACCGTCACCCTGACCATCGTGGTGTCCGCCTTCGTCGCGCTCACCCTGTCGCCCATGATGTGCTCGCTCTTCCTGCGTGACGAGCGCCACGTCCGCCATGGCCGCTGGTACGCGGCGAGCGAGCGCGTCTTCGAGAAGTCGCTCGCGCTCTACGAGCGCGGCCTCGACTACGTGCTGCGTCATCAGCGCGCAACGCTGATGGTCTTCATCGCCACCATCGCGATCGCCGGCGTCCTGTATGTCGTCGAGCCCAAAGGCTTCTTCCCACAGGAGGACACGAGCCTGATCAAGGGCATCACCGATGCCTCCCAGGACATCTCCTTCGATCAGATGAACACCAAGGTGCGCCAGTTGATGGCGATCGTCTCGAAGGACCCGGACGTCGCCTCCTCGATGGCGTTCATCGGCGGCGGACATCCGCTCAACAACGGCTTCACCATGATCAGCCTGAAGCCGCGCGATGAGCGCAAGGACAACGCCGATCAGATCATCACGCGGCTGCGCAAGGAGATCGCCCAGGTACAGGGCGCGACGATCTACCTGCAGTCGGCCCAGGACGTGAACGTCGGCGGACGGACCTCCCGTACGCAGTACCAGTACACGCTGCAGGATGCGAATCTCGATGAGCTGAGCCAGTGGGCGCCGAAGATGCTGACCGCCATGTTGAAGCTGCCTCAGCTCTCGGATGTGGCCACCGACCAGCAGACCAACAGCTCGCAGCTGAAGGTGGAGATCGATCGCGATCAGGCGTCGCGGTTCGGCATCCCGGTGTCGCAGATCGACCAGACGCTCTACGATGCGTTCGGGCAGAACGAGGTGACGCAGTACTTCACCCAGCTCAACGCCTACCACGTCATCCTGGAGATTCCGCCGACCCTGCAGGAGGACCCGAATACCCTGCGGCTGCTCTACATCAAGTCGCCGCTGACCAACCAGATGGTGCCGCTCTCGACGCTGGTGAAATTCGACACCCATCACGCGACGGTGCTCTCCATCAATCACCAGAACCAGTTCCCCTGCGTGACGCTGTCGTTCAACCTGGCTCCCGGGGCCTCCCTCGGGCAGGCGGTCGATGCCATCCAGAAGGCCGCCGACGGCCTGCACATGCCGGCGACCATCCAGGCGACATTCCAGGGCACGGCACAGGCTTTCCAGGCCTCGCTGAAGAGCGAGCCGTACCTGATCCTCGCCGCCATCGTGGTCGTGTACATTATTCTCGGCATGCTGTACGAGAGCTACATCCACCCGCTCACGATTCTCTCGACGCTGCCGTCGGCG
>Ga0335072_10003741_pt1 | contig 22772 bp, 16 predicted proteins | sample Lox_Sample_21_FD_206725 | JGI IMG/M metagenome (GOLD analysis project Ga0335072, IMG submission 206725) | Soil microbial communities from Loxahatchee National Wildlife Refuge, Florida, United States - Lox_Sample_2.1 | ecosystem: Environmental > Terrestrial > Soil > Wetlands | place: USA...
CGGCCCCGCGCACCCTGCTCGTGCTGTTCCCGGTCTGGGTCGCGCTGGCCAGGCTCGGCGAGCGCTGGCCAGCGATCCGATACGCCTACCTGGCCGTCAGCGCGCCAATCGCCGTCGTGCTCGGAACGCTGTATCTCTCCGGCATGTGGGCTGGCTGAGCGGGTTCACTAAGCCGGCTGGGGGCCAGCAGCGCGCCGCAGAGCGCCGCGGAGCACGAATTTGTCCGCAACCCCGGAAAGGACGCCGCCACCGGGGTCGTCCACGCCCGCGGACCTCACCACGTCCCGCTCTGGTCGCAGGGCCTCGAAGACAACGAGGCCGGAGAGCAGCAAGACGGTACCGAAGCGCGCCAGCACGGCGGTGAAGTACAGGGCCGGGCTGATTCCGCCCGGGTAGTGCTCGCCTTCGATCACGGTAATGAGATAGGCCCAGATAGCGTAGAAATAGCCGATTTCAGCAACCTGCCAGATCAGGTAGCCAACGATCTTGGGCCTGGCCAGCACGACCAGCGGAACGAGCCACACGACGTACTGCGGCGACCAGACTTTGTTAGTAAGCAGGAACGCGGCAGTGGTCAGGAAGATCAACTGCGCCAGCCGCGGCCGCCGCGGGGCGGCCAGGGCCAGGATCCCGATCGCGCCGCAAGCCACCACGAATGCGCCGCCCGATATCAGGTTGAGCGCAGAGACGGAGTAGGTGCCGACACCCGGCCAGTGCATGTGCTGGAAGAAGAAGTAGATGCATCCCCAGTCGGCGCCGCGCTCGCTGCTGAACACGTAGAACGTCTCCCAGCCGCGCGGCGCGATGATAGCCACCGGCAGGTTTACAACCAGCCATGCCACAGCTGCCGAGCTGGTTGTCGTCCAGAACGCCCGCATTCGTCCGGCTCGCAAGCAGAGCAGGAAGAGCGGCCACAGCACCACAACGGGGTAGAACTTGGTAGCCACTGCCAGGCCGAGCAGCACTCCGGCCAGGACCGGGCGGCGCCCGGCCCAGGCGGCAAGAGCCATCATCATCAGGCCCATCGCGATGAGGTCCCAGTTGATGAAGGCTGACAGGATCAGGGCCGGGGAGAACGCCACGAGCAGGGCGGTCCACCGCCTCGACGGCCCAGCGCAGTAGGCCGTGGCAAGCACTCCTGCGATCAGGAACAGGGCCAGGAAGGCCACGGTGACGTCGAAGAACTGCAGGCCCCTTGTGTACGGGTTCGTGATCGACCTGACCGCCCAGGCCGCGCCCTGCATGACCGCGCCGATGATCACCGGGTACTCGACGTGGTGGTCGAGATAGGGGATTTTGCCGGCGCTCAGTCCCTCGTCGAAGTACAGCGGATAGATGTCGGTGTAGCAGTGCGCCTGGTACTGCGCGACACCGAAGTCCCAGGCGCCGGTCCGGCAGGCCTGCTTAGCCCCGAACGCGATGCCGTCTGCCAGGAGGCTGGCGAGCACCAGGACCGTGGCGGAGCCGCCAAGTGCCGCCCAGCGGCCCAGGGCAGCGCCACTTCGCAAACCGGACGATCCCGCCGAAGCGGGGCGGGCCGACGCTTGCTGCCTGGCCTGCTCGTCCATCATCTCCGCTCGCTCCGCGATAGTCCGGCGATTACTCAGCGTGACCTAAGTCCGGCCGGAACGCCGACACCCTGGCCCTGCCGGTAGTTGATGCCTCCGCGCGCTTCAGGCTAGCCGCTGCTGTCTTCAGTCTCGGACGGTCCGGCTGGTCCATCGAGGCGCACACCACGGCGTCAGAGCCTGCCTGCCTAGTCACAAGATGAACTTCGTAGTCAGGAACAGCCAGGCGACAATCGCCATCGACGCGGCCGAGAGCGCCACGAAGGCCTCGTGCCAGCCAGGCCGCCGCCCCAGGCGGGCCATCGTCCACACCAGCGGGAAGAGCGTGACCATGTAGCGGGCATCGCTCACCAGCGGCCGTCCCGTCACCGACTCCGACAGGAATCCCAGGATGCTGCCCCACGTGTAAACGGCATAGACAGGGCGGGTCCGGAAGAGAACCCCGATGGCCAGCACCAGCCCAGTCGCAACGAAGACGAAGTCGTAGGTCCACCGCGCGCCGTCGGAGATCTGAGCGTGATGCAGCGCCAATAGGTAACCCTGCCAGAGTGACTCCCACGGCAGGGTGAACGCGCGGTGCCACCACGTCTTCTCGAGTGTTATCGAGCGGTTCCAATCGTGGTAGCGCAGTTGCCAGAACAGCAGGTACCCGGCGGTCCCGGCGAGCGGGATGACGCTACAGGCGAGCCGGCCAACGACGGTGGCTGTCAGGCGGAGCGGCGACCTGGTGTTCTGAGACTCGCGGCGGCGGTCCTCGACCGTCTGGTGGACGGCCTCGACTACCAGAGCCAGCGCGATGACGACGCCTATGCTGCGGGTCAGCGTGGCTCCGATGCCGACCAGGCCGGCCCACCACCAGTGGCCGCGCCTGGCGAGGTAGAAAGCGGCCACGGCGAAGAGCAGGAACAGGGACTCGGAATACAGGCCGAACAGGAACACGGCGGTCGGGTAGATCGCCATGTATAGCACCGCTCGACGGCCGCTGGCCTGGTCATATTCCAGCTCGGTCAGCCGGTACAGCAGAATCAGCGCCCCCAGCAGCGCCAGGTTTGACACCAGGTATGCCCCGAGCAGCAGGTGGCCTCCGCAGAGGTCGCCGACGTACCGAACGAGAATCGGATAGCCGGGATAGAAGGCGGCCGTGGCGTTATGGCGGCTGTAGCCGTACTGGGCGATGTACAGGAACCAGTTCGCGTCCAGTTTGTCCCAGTCGGTGATCATGTTGTGCCAGCCATTGGTCAGCGGCAGCGGCACTCCGTTCGGCATCGAGGAGTGACGTTCTTTGCTGAGGCCCCAGGCGGCACCCGCGAGCAGGAACAGGGCGATGCGCACGACCACGTAGACGACCGCGCAGTAGCGCAGCGCCGGTAGCAACTGGCGCAGCCGCTGCTGCCAGCCCTCCCGCCCGGCGGGGCTATCTGTGCCGCGCTCGGCGGCGACGGTGGTGCTCACTGATCTCCTAGCTGGCGTTAGGCGTCGTGAACACCCTAATGAGAAGTCAGCAGCAACTCGCACCGAACATTCAGCTTGGCCCCGGGGTGGGACACGGCTCTGGGGGTCGTCCCAGGGACCTGCATGATGTCGCTTCCGCGTACGCTGTCACCCATTGCATACCTGGAGGTTGCCTTGGCGCTGCGGATAATCATCGGATTGGTCCTGACGGCCGTCGCGGCCGCTTTCGCCGGACGGCGCCTGTTCTGGCTGTACCAGCTCGGCCGGACTGGTCAGCCGGCACCCGAGCGGATCGAGGCGCTGCGCGAGCATCCGGCTCGCCAGACCGAGACCCAGGTGACCGAGGTGATAGGGCAGCGCAAACTGCTCAAGTGGTCGGTTCCCGGACTGGCGCACGCGTTCACCTTCTGGGGCTTCATCGTGCTGATTCTCACGATCATCGAGGCGTACGGGGCGCTGTTCAGCAGGCACTTCGCCATCGTGCTGATCGGCACCTGGGCATGGGTGGGCTTCCTTGAGGACCTGTTCGCCGTTGCTGTGCTAGCCGGAATCATCACATTTGCCATAATCCGGCTCATCAGGAACCCGGAGCGTGAGGGACGCAAATCCCGCTTTGCCGGTTCGCACACCGGCGCCGCCTGGCTTGTGCTGCTCGGCATCTTCCTGGTCATCGCCACCCTGCTGATCTACCGGGGCGCGCAGATCAACACCGGCGACTTCCCGTACCCGAGCGGCGCATTCGCCTCTGAGCTAGTGGGCCACTGGCTACACCCGCTTGGCGCGGCCAACAAGGGCATCGAGACCACGTTCATCCTGCTGCAGCTAGGTGTCATCCTGGCTTTCGGCGTGTTCGTCACCTACTCCAAGCACCTGCACATTGCGATCGCCCCGCTCAACGTGCTGTTCTCCCGGCGGCCCAACGGCCTCGGCCCGTTGCAGCCGATGCGATCGAACGGCAAGGTGCTGGATTTCGAGGAGGCCGACCCGGACGAGGACGTCTTCGGCATTGGCAAGGTCGAGGACCTGAGCTGGAAGGGCATGCTTGACCTCGCGACCTGTACCGAATGCGGACGGTGTCAGTCGCAGTGCCCTGCCTGGGCTACCGGCAAGCCGCTGTCCCCGAAGATGATCATCCTCGAGTTGCGCGACCACGCGTTCGCCAAGGCGCCGTACCTGCTGGCAGGCTCCGACGAGGCCCGCGAGGCGCTCCCGGAAGCCGTCAAAGCCGAGGCCGCTCGCCCGATCATCGGCGACGAGGAGTCCCACGGCGTCATCCACCCGGACGAGCTGTGGTCATGCACGAACTGCGGCGCCTGTGTCGAGGAGTGCCCGGTCGACATCGAGCACATTGACCACATCACCGGGATGCGCCGGTACCAGGTGCTGGTGGAGTCGGCGTTCCCTGTTGAAGCCGGCACGATGCTGCGGAACCTGGAAAACAAGGGCGACCCATGGGGAATGGGCGGCAACAAGCGGACCGACTGGATGGCCGAACTCGACTTCGAGGTGCCCGTCGTCGATGGCACGATCGGCGATGACGTCGAGTACTTGTTCTGGGTGGGCTGCGCCGGCGCGCTGGAGGACCGGGCGAAGAAGACAACTAAGGCGATCGCTCAGCTGCTGCATAGCGCCGGGGTTAACTTTGCCGTGCTCGGTCCTGCGGAGACCTGCACCGGCGATCCGGCCCGCCGCATTGGCAACGAGTTCGTCTTCAGCATGCTGGCCCAGCAGAACATCGAGACACTGAACGAGGCCGGCGTCCGCAAGATCGTCGCGAGCTGCCCGCACTGCTTCAACACGATCGCCCGCGAGTACCCGCAACTGGGCGGCAACTACGAGGTCATCCACCACACCCAGCTTCTCGCCCAGCTGGTCGCCGACGGGAAGATCAAGCCTGTCACCCCGATCGAGGAGAAGGTCACCTACCACGATCCGTGCTTCCTCGGCCGCCACAACCGGGTGTTCACCCCGCCGCGGGAGATCATGGAGCAGGTGCCTGGCGTCCAGCCACAGGAAATGCACCGGTGCAAGGAGCGGGGATTCTGCTGCGGCGCCGGCGGTGCGCGGATGTGGATGGAAGAGCGGATCGGCAAGCGGATCAATACCGAGCGGATCGACGAAGCGCTCGGTACTGACCCTGACACGATCTCGACCGGGTGCCCGTACTGCCTGGTGATGCTCGGCGACGCGGTCGAGGCGAAGAAGAGCTCAGGTGAGGCCAAGGAGACGCTCGAGGTCGTGGACGTGGCTCAGCTACTGATCAGGTCCGTGGCTGTGCCGGCCCCGGTCGGGTCAGACGGTTCCGCGGCCGGAGCCGAAGACCAGGCGTAAGTGGACTCGCGGCGGGCTGAGTCGTTCAGTGACGGTGTCTTCGCCGTCGCGATCACTGTCTTAGTCTTCAACCTGCTTCCGATAGCCGACACCACCGCGCGGCGGCTGACTGTCGCGGGACCCGGCGGCCTTGCGGGGTACTGGCCCGCGTACGTGGCTTACGTGGTCAGCTTCCTGACGATCGGGATTATGTGGATTAACCATCACACGATGCTGTCGCAGGTGAGCAAGGTGAACAGGCCAGTCCTGGTGCTGAACCTATTCCTGCTGATGGGCGTCGTTGTCATCCCCTTTCCGACCGCGCTGGTGGCCGACCACCTGACCGGCAGCGGAGGCGGGGCCAAGGTGGCTGCTGTGACCTATGGCCTCGTCATGATCGCGATCTCGGCCGGGTACGGATCCCTGTGGATCTACCTGGCTGCGCACCAGGAGGCGCTCGGCGCCCGGCGCCGGATACACCGGCCGCGGCTGTCTACGTTCAGGTTCACTATCGGGAACGCGGGTTACGTGGCTGGCACGCTTATCGCGCTGGTCTCGCCGATGGCCGCAGTGGCCATCTTTGGCTTGCTGGCCGTCTACTACATGTTCGAGCATCTGCCGTCGCTGCCGGTCGAGGATGACGGCGCGGCCGAACCCGCAGCGCTTAAGGAACGATCCTGACCGGCAGCCAGACCCGGACCTTGGTGCCTTGGCCTGGCACCGACTCCAGTGTTGCCCGGCCGCCGTGCGCGTTCGCGATCGCCTGAACGATCGACAAGCCGAGGCCGCTGCCGCTCGTCCGTTCCGCCGAACGGCCGGAGCCGCCCGGAGATCGGTGCTGGCCCCGGTAGATCGCGCTGCCGTTGAGTGGGCTGCCGTTGAGTGGGCTGCCGTTGAGTGGGCTGCCGTTGAGTGGGCTGCCGTTGAGTGGGCCGCCGCCCTGCTGGCTGCCGCCGAGCGGGCTGCCGTCTAGAGCGGACCCGTTCGCTGCGGCTCCGTTTGCTGCCGTTCCGTTTGCTGCCGTTCCGTTCGCTGCCGCAGCATCGATCTCGGCCAGGTAAGGCCGGGTCCCGCTGGTGCCGCCGCCATTTACGCTCGCGCCATTTACGCTCGCGCCGTTTACGCTCGCGCCGTTGACCGAGGCCGGACTGACCGCCGCGCCCGGCACTGCGCCCCCGAGCCACCGAGCAGCCGCGCCGTCTCCGGGAGCGCTGGCGCGATCGGGCGCGTTCCCGTCCTGATCTTGGTTTTCCTCGGCGGTGTCGCCGGTATCGGCGAAGGGCCGGTCGGCTGCCCGGTGGAACCGGTCGAAAGCGCGGATCGCGTCCTGCGTGGACATGCCAGGCCCGCCGTCGGCTACTTCGACGAGCACGCCGCCGGTGATCGTGCCGAGCCGCACCGCAACGGGCGTCGTCACCGGAGTGTGCGCGCGGACATTGCCGAGCAGGTTAGCCAGCACCTGGCGGATCCGCGGCTCGTCGACAACGGCGACCAGCCGTGGCGGTGCTTCGGCATGCACCGGCCGTTCGGGCTCCACCGCGATCGCGTCCGCCACTGCATCCCTGACCACGCCTGCCAGATCAGTCTCGGTGAGGTCGAGTGAGGACGTGCGGTCCAGCCGCGCGAGTTCGAGAAGCTCGGCCACGAGCGCGCTCATGCGCTCGGCCTCCTGCTCGATCCGGCGCATGGCGTTGGGCAGCTGATCGGGGCCGAGCGCACCCTGGCGGTATAGCTCGGCGTAACCGCGGATCGTAGTGAGCGGCGTGCGAAGCTCGTGCGAGGCGTCAGCGGCGAATTCGCGGACCTTCTGCTCGGACCGCAGCCGCGAGCCGAAGGCCTGCTGGATGCGGTCGAGCATCGTGTTGATGGAGGAGCCGAGCCGGCCAACCTCGGTCTGGTCGTCGGCTTCCGGCATCCGCGCCGCCAGGTCGCCCTGCGAAGTGATCTCGTTCGCGGTCCTGGTCATCTCGTCCAGCGGGACCAGCCCGCGGCCGATCAGCCACTCGCCGGCGACCGCCAGCAGGGCGATGAGCGCGGCGCCGGTGAGCAGTTCGGCAAGGATGAAGCCGCGCACCTGGCTCGCTCCGGTGCTAGCAGGCTCGCCGACGAAAACGACTGCGAGCTCGCCGCGGGCGACCGAGCCGACCGCGGGGGTAAATCCCACCGCGCTGGCTACCCGGATGTCGCCATCGAGCATGAACGTGCAGCCCGCATGGGGGAAGGCGGCGCAGCCGGCGATCCGGATTAGTCGTTCGGCGGCAGTCTTCCCGGAACTCGTCATGTCGGCCTGCGCCTGGACGATGACCGGAGCATCCAGCCGCGGGCCCAGGGCACGCGCCAGCTGCGTGGTGAGTGTGCCCTTGGTGAGCGGCATAGCCGCGCGTGTGCGCAGCGGCACCTCGACGACAGCCTCCCCGGACGGGACTATCCCCGGTTCGTTGTATTGCGCTTTCGATGCCAGCGGCTGACGAAACTCCTTCGCGCGGAGCATCAGGTTCTTGTTGGCGAGGGCTTGCTGCGCGTCGACCCTGCGGACGAACAGGTAGGTGCTCACAGTGCCCATCACGAGCAGCAGCAACGTGGTGACGCCGATGAGCATCACGAGCATCCGGGCTCGCAGCGACAACCGCCGGGTACCGCTCATCGGCCGGGGTCTGTCATCTGCTGGATCCTGTCGCTTCGGTAACGCTCTAGCTAGTGTGCTGCGTCGGCGGCCGCGGCGCAGTTGCTATGCCGGGGCGGCGCCGCCTTGATGTTCATGTCGCTCCGGCCGAAGGCTGTAACCGACACCGCGCTGAGTGTGGATGAGCGGTGGCCCGAGCGGGTCGAGTTTTCGGCGCAGGTAGCTGACATAAGTCTCGACGATCTGGGACTCGCCTGAGTAATCCCAGCCCCAGACGCTCTCGAGCAGCTGCGCCCTGGTCAGCACCCGGCCCTGGTGGCGCATCAGGTACGCAAGGAGCCTGAATTCGGTCGGCGACAGCTCCACCGGCACGCCGGCCCTGTGTACAGTCCACCGCTCCTCGTCCAGTTCAAGGTCGGCCACCCGCAGCGGCCCGGTCGTCCGGCCCGGCTGGTCGCCGTCGGCGGAACGGGAGGTCCGCCTGAGCACAGCGCGCACCCGCGCCACGAGGGCCTCGACTGAGAACGGCTTGGTGACATAGTCGTCGCCGCCGATCACCAGGCCAGTGACTGTGTCAGACGCGGTGTCGCGTGCGGTCAGGAAGATGACAGGCACCTCGTTCCCGGCCGCGCGCAGCCTCCGGCACACCTCGAAACCGTCCATGTCCGGCATCATGACGTCGAGAACGATGAGGTCGGGCCTGGTCGCGTCGGCCTGCCTGAGGGCCTCCCTGCCGCTAGCGGCCGTCGTCACGGCGCAACCGTGGAACTTCAGCGCGACCTGCACCAGCTCACGGATGTTCGGCTCGTCATCTACGACGAGTACCTGCGGAATGCGGTCGTTCTCTGTCATGAGGTCCTCGGCTTCGCGCCCGGGTCGCAGGAGAAGCTGCCGCGACCGCGGCCTGCTCCGGCGCAATTATGGCTTGACGAGATTACCTGGAGGTTCCGGGCAGCCCGCTGACCCCAGCCTGCTCGCCCCGGCCATTTCGGTCATCGCGCTGGCCGGCCCGGTCGTGGCGCCTGCGGGCCTGGTTGTGGCGCCTGCGGGCCTGGTTGTGGCGCCTGCGGGCCTGGGCATGCGGGTTGCCGTGACCCGGTGGTTACCCGGCAGCGCCGATGCGGATCAACCGGGCGTCCCTGGCACCGCTGACGACCGGCCCGCCGACGAATACCCGGTCTCCAGACGCGAGCTTTGCCTGCGCAGTTGCGTGGCGGGCGGCGTGGATAGCGGTGCTGGCGGTCAGGTCCCAGGTCCACGTTGTGCCGTCGGGCGCCCTGACAGTGACGGCCGAGCCAGTCACTGACTCAACGGTCCCGCGCTCGAACGCGATGGTCTTGGGGCTCGTCTTGCCCTTGAATGTCACCTGGCCGTATTCGCCGCCGATGAGCGCAAGCCGCAGCAGCGGGTTAGTGCACAGCGCGTGCAGGCGCATGGCTGCGGCCGGATGGCCGGAGACGCGAAGCTTCTCAGCGATCTTCGCGCACTTGCCGGCACCGATCGCCGACGCGCCCGCAAGGGACGAGCCCGCCGTCGCAGATGTGCCACCGGACGCGCCGGTCGACGCGGAAGCGCCGCCGGTGAGCGCAATGCCGATCGCAGCGCCGGTGCCGAGCAGAGCCGCGCTGGCCGCGATCGTGGCGGCGAGTCGCTTCGCCCGGCCGAACCGGCGCGGAGCAGGAGGTACCGCGCCCGCCTCGGCAGGGCCGAGGTTCAGATTTTCCATGGGAGCCAGCCTGACTGCGGATCATGGGTAAACGGGGGTCCGAACCTGGGAGCTTCCCGGGAACTGCCGACAGAAACTCTAGCCGGGAAACGACCGGCTCACATGCGCTCGGGCACAGGGATTCCCAGCAGCCGCAGGCCCGTGTCCAGGACCCGCAGACTGAGCGCGCTGAGCGCCAGCCTGCTCTGCCGTGTCGGCTCTTCGGCAGTGAGGACAGGACACTGCTCGTAGAACGTGGTGAAAGCGCTCGCCGCCTCGAACACGAATCCCGCCAGCTTGTGCGGCTCGGCTGCCGCGGCCGCGTCGTTGACTGCCCGGCCGAGGCCAAGCAGGCGCAGCGCCAGCGCGCGCTCGGCGCCGGTCGCCAGGCTGATGGGACCCGTCGCGGCGGCCGGATCAAGCCCTGCCCTTGCGAAGATTGACCTGATGCGGGCGGCAGCGTACTGCAGGTAGGGGCCGGTGTTCCCGGTCAGCGCGAGCAGCCGGTCGAAGTCCAGTACGTAGCCGGAATCCCTGGCAACCGACAGGTCACCGTATTTCAGCGCGCCGATTCCCACGGCCTCGGCGATCTGGCTCCGCTGGACCGGGTCCGAGTAGCGGTCGGCGATTACATTGGCTGCCCGGTCCACCGCCTCGTCCATCAGGTCTGCCAGCTTGACTTGCTCGCCGGACCTGGTCCGCAGCCGCTGGCCGCCGGGTCCGGTCATCAGCCCGATCACGGCGTGCTCGGCAGTGGCAGGCGGCACCAGCCAGCCTGCCTGCCGGGCGAGCTCGAAGATCTGCTGGAGATGCTGGCTCTGCTCGGATCCGACGACGTAGATGATCCTGGTCGCGCCGAGTTCGGTCAGCCGGTACCTGATCGCTGCGGCGTCGGTGCTGTCGTAGCCGTAGCCGCCGTCGCTCTTGCGCAAGAACAGCGGGACCGGCTTGCCGTCTCTCCCGGTAAAGCCGGGCGGGAACGCGCAGAGCGCCCCGTCGCTGATCACTGCCAGGCCGCGGCGTTCCAGCTCGTCACACACGTCGCCGAGCATCGAGTTGTAGAAGCTCTCCGGCGCCATGTCCGCGTCGGTCAGCGTGATGTTGAGCCGAGCGTAGATCTTCCGCAGGTACTCCATCGAGTCGTCGACAAGCACCTGCCAGAGCCGCATGGTGTCCGGCTCGCCTGCCTGCAGTTGCACGACCCGCTTGCGCGACCGGTCCGCGAAGACCGGATCGCTGTCGAACTTCGCCCGGGCGGCCTGGTAGAAGGCGGTGAATTCGCCCGAAGCCAGCTGGTCGTAAGTAGCCTGATCGCCGATGTCGATCGCATGCTCGATCAGCTGGCCGAATGGCGTGCCCCAGTCGCCGAGGTGCGCGGCCCTGATCACGTCGTGGCCAAGAAACTCCATTACCCGCACGATGGCGTCGCCGACGACTGTCGGCCGCAGGTGCCCGGCATGCAGCTCCTTAGCCACGTTAGGGCCGGAGTAGTCGACCACGACCTTCTGCCTGGTCGCGGCCAGTGGCACGCCCAGCCTCTCGTCAGCCAGCTGCTCAGTGGACTGTGCGGCGATCCAGTCATCAGCCAGCGTGATGTTAATGAAGCCCGGTCCGCTCACCTCGGCCTGCGCAACGGCTGGCGCGGCATGCAGCCTGTCCGCCACCGGCCCGGCGACGTCGCGCGGGCTGCGACCAAGCCGCTTGGACAGCGACATGGCGACATTGGATTGAAAGTCCGCAAATCCGGACGGCCGGATGAGCGGGTCGGCAGCTGCGTACTCAGTGCCAAACTCGTCCGCCAGTGCTTGCTGCACCAGTGCGCCGAGTGCCCCTTCCGGATCTGTCATCTCACTAGCCTACCGGTCCGTCTACTGATTATCCGGGCAGCCGATGCCCGTCGGACGCCCTGCCAGGCAGGACAGGATCAGGGACGGCGCAGGAAGTGCGCGCCACGGCCGGGGCCGAGCCGCTCCTTGATGCGCTCGGTGATATGCCGCTCTGTCAGCTCCCAGGCCAGTCTGCACGCAGCTGCAGCACCACGAGCGGTCACCGCACCGTGCGCGATCACGATCGTGGCCTCCAGGCCCAGGAGCGCGGCACCCCCGTAGGTTTCGGAGTCGAATCGCTCGGACAGCTGATGGAGTGCCCGGCGCTGGAACAGCGCGCCGGTCCGGGTTGCCGCCGAGCTCCTGATAGCTGCGCTGAACTGCGCCGCCGAGTAACTGGCAGTGCCCTCGAGAGTCTTGAGCGCTACATTGCCGGTAAAGCCGTCGGTGACGATCACATCAACCTTGCCGGCCAGCAGGTCGCTGCCCTCTACATTGCCGGCGAAACTGATCGGGATCCCGCCGTGCGGGGGCTCGCTGCCCAGAAGCTCGTGAGCGCGCCGGGCGAGTTTGTTCCCCTTCCCTGGTTCCGCCCCGATGGTCAGCAGCCCCACCCGCGGCTCGGCTATGCCATAGGCAATCTCGGCGTAGGCCACGCCGAGCTGCGCAAACTGGACGAGCATCTCTGGCCTCGGGTCGGCGATCGCGCCCGCGTCGATCAGGACAGTCGGGCGCGGCCGCGTCGGCAACGCGACTGCCAGGGCGGGCCGGCTCACGCCAGGCAGTGGCCGCAGCCGCATTTGCGCAGTGGAGACCACGGCTGCTGTTGAGCCGGCCGACATTACTGCGCCAGCCTGGCCGCGCCGGACCAGCTGGCAGGCCACCGCGATGCTCGACCGGGGCCTGCGCCAGCTAGCCAGCGCACCCTCGCTCATGGCGATGGAATCCTCGGCCGCTTCGATGTAGACGTTCGGGGCCGCCCTGGCCTTAGAGAGCAGGGGCCTGATGAGGCCCGGTCGTCCTGTCAGGGCGATGCGGATGCCGAGATCGCGGCCGGCTGCTACTGCCCCGGCCACTATCTCTTCCGGCGCGTGATCGCCGCCCATGGCGTCGACAGCGATCATTCTGGGCGGCGCCGGCAGGTCTGCGTGCGCCAGCTCAGCGTCTGCTTGCTGCTCTCCGGCGGCCTCCCGCGGGCCGCCGTTTGGCCGCAGGCGGCCGTTTGCTTGTGCGCGGTCGCTTGGCTGCGCACCGACGGCAGAAGTCTCCGCCCCCCGGTTCAGCGCGTCACCCCCCCGGTGTCCTGCATGCCGCCTAGCTTCTCATTACGCGGGCTAATGCGGGCGTGCGCCGCGCACAAACAGCAGGTCAGGAAGCTTTAAGCAACCACTCGGCACGGATGGTGCGTTTGGGGTTAATGTCTGCGGGTAGACCGGCATCCCGGCGTGGGACCCGCTGGGAAAACAGGGCACCGATGGGAAAAGTTGATGGGCTGACAGGCAACCCTTAGCGGCTGCTGAGCGTTCCTTAATCGTTACATCCTTAGCTGGCATGACGGTAACGGGGCAGCCGCCGATCGCGTCTAAAGGGCGGGATCGGGTACAAGGAAGAACAAGTAACAGCACGCCGGACAGGCGGCATGACACGGGGAGATCATGCGAACAGCCAGGCGCTGCGGTCAGCGGTGGCCGGAGGGAGTTGCATGAGCATTCAAGAAATTTCGCCAGTTGTGCCTACTCAGGGGCGCAGATTCCACGCTTACGGTGCCAAGCACCTGGATCAGCTGACGGCTAGGGCCGGGCTTAGCGACAGCGAGAGGCTGGCCGTCCGGGCGGTGGCAACTGTGCTGCCGTTTCGCACTAACGAGTATGTGCTCGAGTCGCTGATCGACTGGTCAGCAGCACCGGATGATCCGATCTACCGGCTCGTCTTCCCGCAGGCGGACATGCTGCCGCCGGAGGACATCGCGCCCATCGCCGCCATGCTGGCGAGTGACGCGCCCGACCAGGAGATTCAGGCCGCGGCGCATGCCGTCCGGATGCGCTTGAACCCGCATCCGGCTGGTCAGCTTGCGCTCAACACGCCGGAGCTTGAGGAAGAGCCGCTGCCGGGCGTCCAGCACAAATATCCCGAGACCGTGCTGATCTTTCCTAAGCAGGGCCAAACGTGCCATGCCTACTGCACGTACTGCTTCCGCTGGGCCCAGTTTGTTGGCGAGCCTGACCTGAAGATGGCGACCGACGACATGTCCCGGGTGACTGCGTACCTGCGATCCCACCCGCAGGTCACCAGTGTCCTGATCACGGGCGGCGATCCGATGATCATGGGTGCCGCAGTGCTGCGTAGGTACGTCGAGCCGCTGCTTGAGCCCGGTCTCGAGCACATCGAATCGGTACGGATCGGCACGAAGTCGCTGTCGTACTGGCCGCAGCGGTACGTGACTGACCCAGACGCTGCCGACACGTTGCGGCTATTCGAAGAGGTGAGTGCGGCTGGGAAGACGCTCGCCTTGATGGCCCACTTCTCGCATCCACGCGAGCTTGAGCCAGCGCTGGTGACTAATGCGGTCAGGCGGATCCGCTCGGCCGGGGCTGTCATCCGCACCCAGGCCCCGCTGATCAGGACCATCAACGACGATGCCGCTAGCTGGTCGCGGATGTGGCGTGCGCAGCTACGGCTGGGCATGGTGCCTTACTACATGTTCGTCGAGCGGGACACCGGGCCGCAGGGCTACTTCGCCGTCCCGCTGGCGCGTGCTGCCGAGATCTACCGGGACGCTTACAGCACGGTCTCCGGGCTGTGCCGGACGGTCCGTGGCCCGTCGATGTCAGCCACTCCCGGCAAAGTGTGCGTCGACGGCGTCGTTGAGATTGCGGGCCAGAAGGTCTTCGCGCTGCACATGATTCAGTCACGCGACCCGTCACAGGTCGGGCGCCCCTTCTTTGCCGAGTACGACCCCACCGCAGTCTGGCTAACGGACCTGCGGCCGGCGTTCGCGGACCGGTTCCCGTTCGAGGCTAGCCCGGCTAGCTCCGAGCCGGACGAGCACTGGAACACGGAGTTGCTCGCTGCGCACTGACCGCGCACGGGTGTGACGGTAGCTGGCCCTGAGCCCGCCAGCTGCCGTGAGCCTGCCAGGGTCAGCCCGCGCGGCTCCCGACCCGGACCTGTCAGCCCGCTGTCGTAGCGGTCGGCTCGGCAACGCCCGAGGCCTGGCCGCTGCCGACCCCGGCGGTTGGCTGCGCCTTGATGAGCAGGCAGCTCAAAGCCCCGGCGAGCAGGAACACGATCGGCACGAGAATCGTCGGCCGCATTGCGCCCACGAACCCGTGCGTGAAGATCTCACCCGCCAGCCCAGTCGTACGCGCTCCCGATCCCACCTCGAGGCCGCCCTTCGCGGCAGACTGGAATCCAGCGAGGAGCCTGTCGCGGGCCGCCACCGGAAGCGCCGCGCCGCGTTGCTGAACCTGGGTGGTGAATCCCGCTATCAGGCGGTTCTGGAGCAGCGCGCCGACACCCGCAGTGCCGATGACGGTGCCTACCTGGCGGGTCGTGTTGAAGACGCCCGAGGCGGCCCCGGCCATCATCGGCCTGACGTTCCGCATCGCCACCGTGGTCAGCGGCGCGAACGTGCAGCCGATTCCGATGCCTGCGACGAACAGCGGCGCGAGGAAGTCATACCAGGCGGAGGAGGGCTGCGCGACGAACGCGATCGCTCCCATCCCGCCCGCGAACAGTAGCAGCCCGGCCATCAGGATGTACTTGCCGCCGATCCGGTCGGACATGCGCCCGGCGACCGGCGCGATGAACATCGAGACCAATGACGCCGGCGCCATCGTCAGTCCCGCCTTCAGCGCCGAGAAGCCGAGTACGGACTGCAGGTAGATGGAAAACGGCAGGAAGATTCCCAGCATGCCGATCGCGATGAAGCCGGCGACCACATTCATCAGCGCGTAGTTCCTGTCCCTGAACAGCGAGAACGGCACGAGCGGCTCTCCGTCCTGGCGCCGGGCCTGGAAGAACAGGAACAGTCCGAGCAGCACGACGCCGACTCCGAGCAGCAGCGGGATGGAGATGAACGAGGTGATCGTGCTCCAGTCGTACTTCTGCCCCTCGACCAGCGCGTAGCAGATCGAAAGCAGGGCCAGGCTGGCCAGCATGACGCCGGTGATGTCAAAGCTGTGCCGGCGTCCGGTTCGGAGGTCCGGGATCAGGATCAGCGTCAGCACGAGCACGACGGCGCCGATGGGCACGTTAACGAAAAAGATGTAACGCCAGTCGAACGCAGTGACGAGGAGTCCGCCCAGAGTGGGACCGGCGATTGTCGCGATACCCGCCACCGCGCCCCAGACTCCGAACGCCGCGCCCCTGCGCTCGGGTGGGAACACCATGGTCAGGATGGCCAGCGTCTGGGGCATCAGCATGGCTGCGCCCAGGCCCTGAACGGCGCGGAACCCGATGAGGTAGCCGGGGGACGTTGACAGGCCGCAAGCTGCCGAGGCAAGCGTGAATAGCGCTATCCCGGCAAAGAACAGCTTGCGCTGTCCGAACAGGTCTCCCAGGCGCCCGCAGGTGATGAGCAGCACGGCTAGCACGAGCGCGTAAGCGTTGATGACCCACAGGATGTCGTCGAGCGAGGCGTGCAGCTTCGAGATCATGTTGGGGATCGCGATGTTGACGATCGTCAGGTCGAGCAGGGTCATGAAGAACCCGAGCGAGACCACCAGCAGGATCACCCACGGGTTCCCGCGCTTCACGTCCGCTGCCACTGCCGTCACTGCAGTCCTCCCCTATGAGGCGGGCATGGCCAGCCAGGCAAGTCGGCAGCCGGCGGCCATCCAGGTGCACCCGCCGCAAACGCTACGGCACGGCGCTGACATTTCGATATCCGGTTAGCGCGCGAGGCAGGTGCCCTCTCAGGCACGAGATGCGTACCGCTGACATCGCGGCGGCAGCGACCAGGGCCCGCCGCCAGCCCGAGCCCCGTTCGGTGCTGCGGAGAGCGGACAAGTAAGCTCCGGCCATGAAAATTAACGGCACTGCTGCAATCGTGTCCGGTGGCGCCAGCGGCCTCGGTGAGGCGACAGTCCGCGAGCTCGCTGCAGCCGGTAGCAAGGTCGTCGTCGCTGACCTGAACGCCGAGCGCGGGAAGGCGCTGGCCGAAGAGGTCGGCGGGCTTTTCGCGCAGACTGACGTCAGCGACGCCGATTCCGTTCGAGCCGCCGTAGCGGTGGCTGCATCGGCAGGTGCGCCGCTGCGACTCGTGGTCAGTTGTGCCGGCATCGGCTGGGCACAGCGGACCGTGGGCCGCGACGGCGAGCCGCACGACCGCGCGGCCTTCGGCAAGGTCATCGACGTCAACCTCATCGGTACCTTCAACCTGATGAGCATCGGCGCGGCTGCAGTGGCCAAGACCACGCCGGCTGACGACGATGGCGCCCGCGGCGTCGTGATCAATACGGCATCGATCGCTGGCCTTGAGGGCCAGACCGGCCAGCTGGCCTATTCGGCATCGAAGGGCGGCATCATCGGCATGACCGTGCCGGCCGCCAGGGACCTGGCCGCTATCGGCATGCGGGTGAATACGATCTGCCCGGGCATCATCGACACGCCGATCTACGGCACCGGTCCTGCCAGCGAGGAGTTCAAGGCCAAGCTCGCTGCGCCGGTGGTATTCCCGAAGCGGATGGGCACCGCAGCGGAGTTCGCTCAGCTGGTCCGCATGCTCATCGAGAACGACTACATGAACGCGGAGGTCATCCGTTTCGACGGCGGCATCCGGTTCCAGCCCAAGTAACTACCGCCCGTTGCCGCCCCGAGGAACTCCTGAAGCCATGTCTGAAGAAGTCTTGACCGAGGCCAGCGACGGCGTTGGCGTTATCACCATCAACCGGCCAGAAGCCAGGAACGCGGTCAACGGCGCCGTTGCACGCGGGATCGCCGCGGCCCTGGACGAGTTCGACGCCGACAAAGATGTCAGGGTGCTGGTCCTGACCGGAGCCGGGGGCACGTTCAGCGCCGGCATGGACCTGAAGGGGTTCCTGTCCGGCGATTCGCCGAGCGTCCAAGACCGCGGATTCGGCGGAATTGTCGAGCGGCCACCGGCCAAGCCGATCATCGCCGCGGTTGAAGGCTATGCACTGGCTGGCGGTTTCGAGCTCGCTCTCGCCTGCGACCTTGTAGTGGCCGGCGAGGAAGCCAAGTTCGGGCTGCCCGAGGTGAGGCGGGGACTGGTCGCGGGCGCCGGCGGCCTGCTCCGGCTGCCGAGGCGCATCCCTTACCACCTGGCAATGGAAATTGCCCTCAGCGGCGAGCACTTCCCGGCGGCACGGCTGCACCAGGCCGGGCTGGTCAACTTGCTGGTGCCGGTCGGCCAGGCGCTGAGTGCAGCTAGGGAACTCGCTGCCAGGCTCGCGCTCGGCGGCCCGCTCGCGCTCATTGCTACTAAGCGGGTGATCACCGAATCGGCTGACTGGCCCGCCGCCGAGGCATTCGGCCGGCAGGGCGAGATCATCACGCCGGTGTTCACGTCCGCGGACGCGAGAGAAGGGGCGCTGGCGTTCGCCGAAAAGCGAGCGCCCGTCTGGCGGGGCGAGTAAGCGCACCGCGCCTCTCCTGATCGCGGCAATGCCCCGCGGCCGATGGGAGAAGGCGGCCTGCCGGGGCATTGCCATGTGCTGCGCCGCCGAAGCGGCGCGCACTCGAGGGATTAAGACGCAGTTGCGAGCTCGCGCTGGCGCGGGGCATAGTTCACCAGGCGTTGCCGGAGCTTCGCACGGCCGCGATGGAGCCGGGACATGACGGTCCCGATCGGGGTGTCCATCAACTCGGCTATCTCGCGGTACGGGTAGCCCTCGATGTCGGCGAGATAGATGGCAATCCGGAACTCTGCCGGCAGCTCGCGCAGGGCCTGCAGGATTTCAGAGCTAGCAAGACGCTCGATGACCTCGGCCTCGGCCGACCTGACGGGCGGTATCAGCGGGTCATTGCTGGTCTGCCAGTCCTCCTGGAAATCGACGCCCAGGTCCTGAATCGGCTCGCGGCGCTTCTTCCGGTAGCCGTTAATGAACGTGTTGGACAGGATGCGCTGCAGCCAGGCTCGCAGGTTCGTGCCCGGCGTGAACTGGTGGAATGCCGCGTACGCCTTGGCAACGGTCTCCTGAACCAGGTCTTCGGCGTCGCTCGGGTTCCTCGTCATGCGAAGCGCCGACGGATAGAGCTGGCCCATAACCGGGACCACGTCACGTTCGAATCGCGCATCGCGATCCGGCAACTGCTCAACCTGCTTCAGATCGTCGGCAAGACGCACTATCTGCTCCGCTCCGCTCGGTGAACTGACACTGCTATGACGCAGCGGGCGGCCAAACAGATGCGTGATCTGAGTAACAGAGCAATTACGGGGCGTTATCGAGGCGGCTATGCGCAGCTCAGGGCCGGATGGCCCGTTCGGTTCAGATCCAGTCGAAGCCGCCCGGGGTGCGGAACCACATCTTGGCTAGCCAGGATGAGTAGGGAATGACCTGCGCTGTCAGGATCGGGTAGATGTAGGCGAGATTGAGCAGCACCCCGAGCAGGTAAGCGCCGGCACCGACTGCGCCCAGAGCGCGCCTGCCTGGCGCTGCCCTGGTCGGGCCAATGATCAGTCCGAGGCACAAGGTAATGGCAATCACCATGAACGGCTCAAACGCGACCGCGTAGTAGAAGAACTCGGTGCGGTTGTCGTGGAGGTAGAACCAGATCCACGGAAGCCAGCCGGCCGCGACGCCGAGCAGGGCCGCTCCGGCTCGCCAGTCGCGCCGCGGCAACCTCCCGAACGCAAGATCACCGATGAGTCCGGTGAGCCACCAGCCAATGCAGAACAGCAGGGCAAGCGCACCGCCCCACCAGATCAGCGGAGTGCCGATGGCCAGCACCTCGGCGACCTGGCCCTTGGGCATCGGGCAGCCTTTGGTGCCGCCCGAGCACCAGTAGAACGAGATCGGCCGCTGCAGGACAAGCCAGCCGAGCGGATTCGACTTGTAGCTTTGGCCGGCATCCAAGCCGAGGCCGAACTGGAGCATCCAGTGGTTGTACTGGTACCAGGAGTCGATCGTCGACCAGATCGGGGTGTGGTTGCCGTGAAGCGCGGCCCAGTTGCGGTCGTAGCCGTCGCTGGTGGCGAACCAGCCGCTCCAGGACGCCGTATAGATCGCTGCTGGTATCGCCAGGCACCAGGCGGGGAGCCACTTGACGTCGCTGCGCAGGCCGCCTGAAAGCCAATTCGGATAACCAGCAGCACGCCGGGCACCCAGATCCCAGGCAATCGCAAGCCCGGCAAAAGCGATTAGGAAGTACAGTCCGTTCCATTTGCTGGCACACGCCGCGCCGAGGCACAACCCAGCTGCCACTCGCAGCCAGCGGATGCCCAGCTTCGGCCCGTCGTGGTCGGCTGCCCCGGCGCCCGCGGCAGCCTCCTGAAGTCTGGCAATCGTCTGGTCCCGGTCGATCAGCAGCAGGCCGAAGGCGGCAAGCACCCAGAACATCACGAAAATGTCGAGTATGGCAGTGCGGCTGAGCACCAGCTCCAGGCCGTCGAGCGCGACGAGCAGGCCGGCAATGCAGCCGAGCATCGTGGACCGGGTCATCCGCCGCGCGATCCTTGCGGTCATCAAGATCGAAACAGTGCCGATCAGCGCGACCGTGAACCGCCAGCCGAACGGCGTAAGGCCGAACGTCCACTGGCCCACCGCCATCATCAGCTTGCCCAGCGGCGGGTGAGCGACGATCTCGCCCACCAGGTGGCCGTTGCTGAGCTTGTAGAAGTTAGGGTCGCCCCGCACGAGCAGGGAGTTAACGTTGCTAACGTGATTGAGCTCGACGCCGTGATGCAGGATCGAGTTCGAATCGGGCACGTAGTACGTTTCGTCGAAGACGACGGCATCGGGCTTGCTCAGCCGGTAGAAGCGCAGGAAGCCACCGAAGATCATGATGAGGGCAGGTCCGGCCCAGCCCCAGAAGGCGCTGCCCAGCACCAGCGCGCTGCCGCGCCTGCTAGCTCGGGCCATCAGAGAGCCTTCATCGGCGTCTGTGGCGCGCATCGTCTGGTACGCGTTCATCGACAGCCATGGTAGAGGCCTCAGGGGCTAGCCTGGGCGGCGAGATGGAACGAGCCAGCGGGGTCGGTGCCGCAATCCGCTCTCGACCAGGCGTGCTCACGGTGGCGGCCGCGCCGATCGGCCAGCCTGCCGACGCCTCGCCCAGGCTCGCCGCGGCGCTTGAGGACGCGCGGCTGATCGCGGCCGAGGACACCAGGAGGTTGCGCAGGCTCGCCGCCACCCTTGGCGTCCGCATCACCGGCCGGGTCGTATCTTACTACGACGACGTAGAAGCTCGGCGGGTGCCGTCCCTGCTTGCTGAGCTCACCGCAGGTCAAGACGTCCTCCTGATCACTGATGCCGGCCTGCCAGGAATTAGCGACCCCGGTTACCGGCTGGTCGCGGCTGCAGCGCAGGCCGGCGTAAGGGTCACCGTTCTGCCCGGGCCGTCGGCGGTAACCGCGGCGCTGGTCGCGTCCGGGTTGCCGTCCGACCGGTTCGCGTTCGAGGGCTTCCCGCCGCGCCGCGCCGGAGACCGCGCCCGGCGGTTCGCCGATCTTGCCGCCGAGCCGCGCACGCTGATCTTCTTTGAATCGCCCCGCCGGGTAGCCGGCACCGTGGCAGAGCTCGCGGCCGCGTTCGGCGAGGACCGCGCCGCCGCGGTGTGCCGGGAGCTGACCAAGACCCACGAAGAGGTGCTCCGCGGCACGCTGGGCGAGCTCGCCGCCCAGCTCGATGACGAGGTGCGTGGCGAGATCACGCTGGTGGTGGCGGGCGCTCCGCCGCAGGCTGGCCCCGCCACGACGGCTGACGGGATCGCCGAGGTCGAGCTGCGGGTGCAGGCGGGCCTGAGCCGCAAGGACGCCATCACAGCCGTCGCGGCTGAGCTCGGCCTGCGCAAGCGCGAGCTGTATGCCGCGGTCGTCGCTGCTGGCGCCGACGGCCCCGCCCAGCCTGGCGGCTAGCCGTCCGCGCTGGGCTGGGTCTGGGTGCGACGCCTGTCATGGGTGCCGAGTTGGTGCGCTGCGGGCTGCAGCAGAGCGGCACCCACGGGCTGGCCGTCCGCGCTGGGCTGCGGCTAGCTGTCCGCGCTGGGCTGGGTCTGGGTGGGACGCCTGCCGTGGGTGCCGAGTTGGTGCGCAGCGGGCAGCAGTAGGGCGGCACCCATGGGCTGGCCGTCCGCGCTGGGCTGCGGCTGGCCGTCCGCGCTGGCCGTCCGCGCCGACCGCCGGGCTGCTGCCGGCCACTAGGCTGGGGCGTTATGACCAGCCGTCACATTCTCAGCGCGCCCGCATGGCCGTACGCGAACGGTCCCAGGCACATCGGCCACGTATCCGGTTTTGGCCTGCCCTGTGACATGTTCTCGCGGTACCAGCGAATGTGCGGCAACCCGGTGCTCATGGTCAGCGGCACTGACGAGCACGGCACCGCGATCCAGGTGCAGGCGGACGCGGAGGGCGTGACTGCGCGGGAGCTCGCGGACCGGTACAACCGGGTGATCGCCGAGGACCTGGCCGGCCTGGACATGTCCTACGACCTGTTCACCCGGACGACGACGCGCAACCACTACGCGGTCGTCCAGGAGATGTTCACCGGCCTGTACAAGAATGGCTATATCTTCCCGCGCAAGGCACTCGGGGCGGTCTCACCCTCCACGGGCCGGACACTGCCGGACCGGTATATCGAAGGCACCTGCCCTATCTGCGGATTCGACGGCGCTCGCGGCGACCAGTGTGACAACTGCGGCAACCAGCTAGACCCCGCGGACCTGATCAACCCCCGCTCGAGGATCAACGGCGAGACGCCGATCTTCGTCGAGACCGAGCAGTTCTTCTTCGACTTGCCGGCGTTCGCTGACGTGCTGAGCGGCTGGCTGCAGAGCAAGAGCGGCCAATGGCGGCCGAATGTGCTGAAGTTCGCCCTCAACCTGCTCGGCGACCTGCAGCCGCGCGCTATCACCAGGGACCTGGACTGGGGCGTGCCGATCCCGCTCGACGGCTGGCGTGATAATCCGGACAAGCGAATCTACGTCTGGTTCGATGCCGTGATCGGCTACCTGTCAGCGTCAATCGAATGGGCCAGGCGTAGCGGCGACCCCGACGCCTGGCGGGCCTGGTGGCAGTCGCCCGACGCTGACGCTTACTACTTCATGGGTAAGGACAACATCGTCTTCCACGCCGAGATGTGGCCGGCCATGCTGCTCGGCTACAACGG
>Ga0335072_10003743_pt1 | contig 22765 bp, 23 predicted proteins | sample Lox_Sample_21_FD_206725 | JGI IMG/M metagenome (GOLD analysis project Ga0335072, IMG submission 206725) | Soil microbial communities from Loxahatchee National Wildlife Refuge, Florida, United States - Lox_Sample_2.1 | ecosystem: Environmental > Terrestrial > Soil > Wetlands | place: USA...
AGCCGCCGCATCAGACCCGTCCCGCAGGATCGGATCCTGCGGATGGAGCTGCTGGTAGAGGCGAAGAACGTCCTGCAAGTCGCCGCACGTCGCCTCACGGAACATGCATCGAGCATAACGAGAGACCAGGGCGAGTTGGGGCATATCCAGCTCCGCCGGTGGTACGGCTGGCGTTGCGTGGCGCCGGTCACCCTTTGATGATCCCGGCGTCGCGCAGTGCGCGCGCGAATCCGTCATCGCCGACGGCTGCGGTGATGATGTCTGCGGCGGCGATGACTTCCGGGTGCGCATTGGCGACAGCAACCGCGATGCCAACGTGGCTGAACATGGGCAGGTCGTTGGGCGCATCGCCGAAGCCGATCGTCTGCCCGGCCGGGATGCCGAGCTTGGCCAGCAGCCGGCTTACCCCGGTGCCCTTATCGATTCCGGGCGGTGCGACATCGAGAATGTCCGGCGCCCCGTAGGACATGCTGGCATGCTCCGGACTGATCCCGCCCGCGGCAAGGCAGGCGGCGATGTGCGCCGACGGCAGCCGCGGATGGCAGATGCCGATGGCGCACGCGCCGGTTCTTGTGATTAGCGGCAGCGGCTCGATGCGGCAGGGACCGGTGGGCCACTTGCCTCTGGCGGCGAAGTAGGTCGGCGTCACGGCCCACTCCCGCCCGTCATAGACACCGAAGGCTGCATCAGGAAGCTCGGCTGCGAGCAGGTCAGCGACAGCCTTGGTGACGCCGGGATCGAGTACGTCCTGCCAGACGATCTCCCGGCATGCTGGTAGCCAGCCAAGGCTGCCGTTGCAGCAGACCGCACCGCAGATCTGACCGGCAAGCGAATCTAGAATCGACAGGCCGGCCGGAGTTCGCGCGGTGGCGGCGATGAGCGGTATTCCCGCGTCACGCAGTTGCGCCGCGGCCGACCTGGTCGCCGGGCTGACCGTGCCATCGGACCGCACGATCGTTCCGTCAAGGTCAGTAACAACCGCACGGACCTCGCTGTCCCGGACCACGCCAGCATTGTGCCCTACTGAGCAGGAAATGCCCTCAACTGACCACGGCGGCTCCGTGAGCGAACGTTCTGCGCTGTGGCAGCCTCGGCCCCCCGGGCCTGATAGCCGTTTTGTGAACCGCGCGGCACGGCGTTTAAACGCGATGGCCGGCCAGTCACTCGGGCGACCGGGCCGGACCAGCCCGGTCGCAGCGCCCCCTGCCTGGTGCGAGGATCGGCGTATGCTCCCGGCCGACCAGCATGTCCACACGCAGTGGTCGGGGGACGCGCCGGCCGGTTCTATGCGGGATGCGTGCGCCCGGGCGATCGAGCTGGGCCTGCCCGGCATCACCTTCACCGATCACGCCGACCATACGAAACTCGTCGTCTCAGACGAGGCCGCCGCCTATATCCGGGAGATCGGAGGCACGGTCACCGGCGGTGTCTTCGAGCCGCAGCCGCTGGATGTCACCGGATACCTGCAGTGCGTGGAGCAGTGCCGGGCAGAGTTCGGCGGCAAGCTGAAGGTCCGGGCCGGGATCGAGCTGGGCGACCCGCACCTGCACCCGCGCGAGGCCGCCGCGCTGGCCGGCGCCGGGTTCGACCTGATCGTCGGCTCGGTGCACTCCCTGCGCTGCCCAGGCGGGTTCGCCGACGCAGCCGACCGCTATGCCAGCCTGCCGGACGCCGAGGTGGTCCGGGAGTACCTGGCCGAGGTCACCGCGATGGTCCAGTCGCCAGCGGACTTCGCTGTGCTCGCCCACATCAACTACGCGGCCCGGTACTGGCCAGGCCGCCAGGGCCCCTACCGCAGCGCTGACTTCGAAGGCGAATACCGGGCCGCGCTGCGCGCGCTCGCCGACAGCGGCCGCGCCCTGGAGATCAACACCAGCGGCTGGCTCCCGCTCGACCCCAGCCTGCTCACCTGGTGGCATGAAGCAGGTGGCGAGGCAATCAGCTTCGGCAGCGATGCGCACGACCCGGTCACCATCGGCCGCGAGTTCACCGCCGCGGCCACGATGGCAAAAACCGCAGGGTTCGAGCCTGGCACCGACCGGACCGCCCTGTGGCGGCGCTGACAACCGGAGTACCGCCAGGGCCAGCAGATCGTCGCTGACGACGGAACCTGCCCAGCAAGGCGAGCTTTAGCAGGGCAAAGGAGCCTTTGGTCCGAGCCGTTTCCGAGATCTCCCTGACAAGATCGGTCTGCACCAGTCAGCGGGATGCCATCCGCTGCAGGAGCTGCTGGGACGACTCGAAGCCCAGTCGTTCGTACACCGGCACTGCCTTGCGGCCAGAGTGGACCATCGTCCGAAGGGACCCGAGGTGTGCCGCGTGCTCCGAGGCTGCCTCCACAAGCGCTGAGCCGATCCCCCGGCCTCGCTGCTCCGGCAGGACGAAGACGCTCTGGACGTCGGCGGACAGTCGGCTTGTTGCACGCTGTTCGGCCTGCCAGTACATAACGCGCCTGCTTGTCCTAGATTAGTGCGATGCTTGATCGTGTCGCCCTCATCTCCGACGTTCATGGCAACGTCACCGCGCAGCAGGCTGTGCTGGCCGACATCCGGGCGCGCGGCATCACCCGGATCATCAATCTCGGCGATGTCGTCGGCAAGGGCCCGCGCAACTCCGAGGCGATCAAGCTGACCAGGGAGAACTGCGAGGCCACGGTCCGCGGCAACTGGGATGCGTTCATCGCGCACAGCGCTGATCTGCCGCCAGGGCCGCAATGGGTCCGCGATCAGCTCAGCCCGGACGACCTCGCCTGGCTGGCTGCCCTGCCCGGCACCTTCGAGCTGGTCATGAGCGGCCGCCGGATCCGCCTGTTTCACGCATCTGCGACCAGCGAGTTCGTGCGGGTACGCGTCCGGCATAGCCGGGAAGAGTTCCGTGGGATGTTCGCCAACACCGAGTTCACCGGTGACTTCCTGGCGGGCGGCGCTCAGCCGGGCGTGACTCCCGATGTCGTCGGTTACGGCGATATCCACGACAGCTATCTCGAGGTCGCCGAGGGCCTGATGCTGTTCAACGTCGGCGCGACCGGCAATCACCTGGACGCGCCGACGGCTCCGTACGCCGTCCTGGAGGGAGTCAGCGATTCACTCCGGCCGGCCTCGTTCTCGGTGACCTTCACTCGTGTCAGCTACGACATCGGGTCCGAGATCGCCATCGCCCGTGATCTTGACATGCCCAGCGCTGACGCCTATGCCCGTGAGCTGCTCGACGGCATCTACCGCGGCCGCCCGGGCGCGTCAGAGTAATGCTTGCCAGCCTGCCCAGGGGCATGCGCAGTCTGTCCCGAGGCATCGAGCCATGCGAGCTGGCGTGGTAGCCGCGAGGGTTAGGCGTGCCGTCCGCCCGGATGCCGAACCGGTTCGCGGGGTGTATGCCGATGCCTACCGTGAGAACCGTGAGCTCGGCTTTCCGGGCAGCGCGGAGACCGTTACGACCGCCGAGATTGCTGAGTGGATTGAGCGTGATTCAGTCTGGGTCGCGGAAGCCGGCCGGGCGATCGTCGGCGCGGTGCGGGTCCGGGTCACCGATGGTGCTCCGGTCCTGGGACGGCTGGGCGTGCTGTCGGCGATGAAGGGCCGCGGGATCGGCTCGGCGCTGATGAACGCGGCGGAGGACGAGGTGCGCCGCCGTGGCTGCGCCGCCATCCTGCTGACTGTCGCCGAGGACCATCCGTTCCTCCCGCAGATGTACCGGGCGAGAGGTTACGTCGTCGTCGGTCCCCGGTCGCCGCAGCACTCCCTGTACAGCGAGATCGTCATGCGTAAGGAGCTCCGGCCGTGACGCGTCCGCGGCCCTGGCTGATCTCGGCGGTCTCGGTCAGGAAGCCGGCAGCCCGGCTGAAGGTGTCGCCGATGCGCCGGCCGGCGAGGGCCACCTGGTAGGCCCGGTACCGGGTGAGTTCCCATTCGCGTGCCGGCCCGGGCAGCCCGGAAATTCCAAGGCCGGGTATGTGTTTCCAGGTCCAGGCCGCGACCTGGCCGCTGGCGGTCCCGCCGTCCGGATATGCCGCGGGGTCCACGAAGTCTTCGTGGTCGGCCTTGTAGCCCATCTGGTTACGGACGTACCGCAGGCCCGCGAACGTGTCCTCGATCACCTGGCGCCCTGCGGCGTCTTGCCTGCTCAGCGCGGCGGCCCTGGCGTCCGGGTGGTAGCGGACCAGGGTCGCCTCGACCATGGTGCACCACCACACTGCCTCGGTGACCATCGCGTACCCGGCGGGCAGGTCCGGGCTGCGGGCGCGCAGCAGCCTCTTCGTGGTGTCGCCCATGGCGGTGACTGACCAGTCCAGCACCCCGTTCGCGGTGCCGGAAACGCCGCCGTTCTGCCGGCTCCACGCAACCCGGCATCGGGCCGAGCAGAACCGGGCATGCTCGCGGGCCGGGGCGAACAACGCCCCGCACTGCGCGCACTCACGGGAATCAGCCATCCGGTCAAGCGTATGCCGGGCACGCAAGCCCGGCACCCGCACGGACCGGGGGGTCTTGGTCGCTGGTCGTTCACCTTCTGTTCATCTGTAAGTCGGTTGAGCTTTCACCTCCGCCGATACCGTGCCGGTGGCATCAGACAGCACCCGGCGTCGAGCAGTGAGGCAGGCAGCATGGGCAGCGGGGCACCGACGGCCACGGACCGGTCATCCGGCCTGGTGGCAGCCCTGGACGAGGCGCCACTGGGCCGGTCGCATATGCGGGCAGTCGTCGCGTCCGGGGTGGGGTTCTTTACCGACGCCTACGACCTGTTCGTCATAGGAATCGCCTCCGCTCTGATCTCCAAAGACTGGAACCTGAGCTCGGGGCACCTGGCGCTGCTCAACAGCACCATGCTGGGCGCGGCGTTCCTGGGGGCGCTGGTCTTCGGCCGGTACGCCGACAAGGTCGGCCGCAAGCGCGTGTACTGGCTGGTCGCGGTGATCATGATCGCCGGCGCGCTCGGCTCCGCGTTCTCGCAATCGTTCTGGATGCTGATCGCGTTCCGGTTCGTCCTGGGGTTCGGCGTGGGCGGCGACTACCCAGTCAGCGCGGTGATGGTCAGCGAGTACGCCAACCGCAAGGACCGCGGCAGGCTCGTGGGCATGGTGTTCGGCACCCAGGCCCTCGGGCTGATCATCGGCCCGCTGATCGCCCTCACGCTGCTCGGCTCCGGCGCCAGCGACGACATCGTCTGGCGGGTCCTGCTCGGGCTCGGCGCGCTGCCGGCCGCCGCCGTCATGTACCTGCGGTGCCGGATGCCCGAGTCACCGCGCTACCAGACCCGGGTCCAGAACCGCGGCGCCCATTCGCCCAGTGCCGCCGCGCTCAAGGCCAGCGCTGTCCCGCAAGTCGGCGCGGAGCGCGCGGCGGGCCTGCGGGCGTTCCTCACGAACCGGCGCTGGCTGGTCATGTTGGCCGGGACGGCGGGCTGCTGGTTCCTGCTGGACTACGCCTACTACGGCAACACGATCTCCACGCCGCAAATCCTCGGCCTGATCTCCCCGCACGCCACCACGATGACGAAGATCACCCTCCAGCTGGTGATATTCCTCGTCGCCGCCGTGCCCGGCTACATCCTGGCCATCGCCCGCCTCGACCGGATCGGGCACCGGAAACTGCAGCTCATCGGGTTCGCCATGATGGGCCTGTGCTTCCTGGTCATCGGCGCGGTACCGGGGATGACCACCACAGTCGCGCCGTTCCTGCTGGTCTACGGGATCAGCTACTTCTTCACCGAGTTCGGGCCGAACATGACTACGTTCGTGCTGCCCAGCGAGCTGTACCCGGTCACCATGCGCACCACCGGCCACGGCATCTCCGCCGGGGTCGGCAAGCTCGGCGCGTTCATCGGCGTCTTCGTGTTCCCGCTACTCCAGTCATCCCTGGGCCTGCGCGGCACCCTCCTGCTCACCGCCGGCGCCTCCGTCATCGGGCTCGCCCTCACCCTGGTGCTGCCCGAGCCGGCCGGGCGGAGCCTGGACGAGATCGCCGCGGGCACGCTGCGCGCTCCGGTCCAGGGCATGCCGGCGGCCGACATGGCGCCAGTATCCTGACCGCGATCCGCCCTTGATCGCCCGCGCGTGCAGGGCTTGATCGGCGCGCATCAAGCTCCAGTACTCCGTCTCGTCCAGATAAGCTTTATGCAGGCAGATTGATCATATTTGCCATTATCCTGTCGCGATGGCAGCTATCAGGGCGGTCGCGGTTGAGGCTGCCGCCCATCAGCTCAACGGCGAGGGCTGGCGGCAGGCCGCTGAGCTCGGCCTGGCCCTCGTGCTGTCCGCGGCCATCGGGCTGGAACGCGAGATCCGGCAGAAGAACGCCGGCCTGCGCACCCACACCCTCGTCGGAGTGGGCGCGGCGCTGTTCATGCTGATCAGCAAGTACGGGTTCACCGATGTGCTAGTGCCCCGCCTGGTCGTCCTCGACCCGTCCCGGGTCGCCGCCCAGGTCGTCACCGGCGTCGGGTTCCTCGGCGCTGGGCTGATCTTCGTCCGCCGGGACTCCGTGCGTGGCCTCACCACCGCGGCGTCCATCTGGGTCACGGCCGCCATCGGGTCCGCCGCCGGCGCCGGCCTGCCGGCCCTGGCAGCCCTGTCCACCGGCATCTACTTCCTCGTCGCGCTGGCGTTCCCGGTCGCGGTCCGGCGGCTTCCGCGTTCCGCCACTGCGATCTCGGCACTGCGGGTGCGCTATCCCGACGGCCGCGGCATCCTCCGCGATGTCATCGCCGAGACCACCAGCCGGGGCTTCGCTATCGACGACCTCGCCACCTCGCAGGCCGGCTCCAGCCCGGCGACCGACGGCGATGACACGGCAGCCCGGATGGTCGAGGTGACACTGCACGTGCATGGTCGCCACCCCGTCACCGAACTGGCCGCAGCCCTGTCCGAGCTCCGAAACGTCGACGCCGTCCTCGCCACCGACGCCAACGCCATAGACGAATGACGGGCAACGGGCCGGCCCGACTCTGTGCCGATGAGAACGATTGAGCTGGCGGGCCGCGCCGCTAGTTCGCTAGATGCGCATGACTTCGAGCGAGTGCCCGGCGCTGGTGAGAACGAGGTCTGCGGCCGTGAACCGCGCTGGGTCAGCGTGAGCATTCGGGATTGCCACGCATCGAATGCAGGCCGCCCGCGCTGCTGCCACGCCGTGCGGGGAATCCTCGACGGCGACCGCGCGCGCCGGGTATGTCGAGGCGGCGCAGTGCCAATAGGTAGACGGCAGGATCGGGCTTGTGCATCGGGACCTCGTCGCCGCACACGATGACTTCGAACGGCTCCAGGCTGCTCACACCGGCCAGCAGGCCGCATACCCAGTCGCGCGGGGAGCCGCTTGCCACCGCAAGCCGGATCCCGAGATCTTGCGCCTCACGCAGCCACTCGGCGATGCCGGGCGCCAGGCCCAGACCCTCGTGCAGGCTGTCCTGATAGGCAGTGCGCCGCACGTGGCTTGCCGCGCGGTCAAAGTCCAGGCCTTCCGCGGCTGCAAGCCTGCCATACCTGTGCTCGGTGACGTCACCGCCATAGTCCGGGAAGAACGTGCCGGTGTCCAGTTCCAGCCTGTGCACGGCCCACTCGTGCTACCAGCTCGCAAGGTGAGAACTCGCGGTGTCCATCAGCAGTCCGTCAAAGTCGAAGATGACCGCACTTACCAGCACGCATAAATTATGACAGTTTTCACATCTCCCGCGCAGCGGCCGACAATCACATCGCATCCGCCGGGGCCAGCCCGGTAGTGCAACCACCCACTCGCCTACTCCGCCCCGGCCGGACGCTTGCCTAGCGGGACAGAACGTATTCCATGATGGCCGTGTGGGTGGGGGCGAGGTTGGTCTTCGCGTCGAGGGTGACCGACCGCAGATCCGTGAACGCCGCCTCGGTCACCTCATGGCCGCGGCCCACCGGCATGCAGTGCATGAGCACGCCGTCCGCGGCCATCAGGTCGAGCGTTCCCGCAGTGATCTGCACGCCGAGAAACGCGTCGCGAACCGGGCCCGGCTGGCGAGCCTCACGCGGCCAGCCATCCGTATAGAGCACCGAAGCGCCAGCTGCCCCTGAGGCCAGGTCACTGGTGATCGCCAGCTTCCCGCCACGCCGGCTGATCGCATCCTGGAACTCGGAAGGCGCCGCATACCCCTCGGGAGCGACCTGCGTGACACGTATATCGAACTGGGTAGCAAGCTCGCACCAGGACCGGAAAAGGTTCGTAGCCTCCCCGACGAACGTGACCGCAAGCCCGTCGAGGGTGCCTCGCCGCTGGAGCAGCGTGAACGCCTCGGAGACGATCTCACACGGATGGCTCAGGTTAGTCATGGCATTCACCACGGGGATTTTGCAGTGCTGCGCGAGCTCGAGCACCTGGCTGTGATCGCCATGCCGGATCACGACAGCGTCAACCGCAGAGTTCAGTATCGCGGCAGTGTCAGCAATAGGCTCTCGCTCCGCCAGCGTGAGCGGAAGATCCACCCGGTGCCCGCCCAGGGTCTCGATGGCCGTGTCAAATGCCAGCCGGGTGCGGAATGCGGGACCGTTAAACACCGTCGCAACCCGGAACCTGGCGCCGGGAGCTGCGGCCATGCCCTCCTTCCATGCACGAGCGCGCTTGAAAATCCGTTCCAGCTCGGCGCGCCCCTCGCTCGTCAGGTCCAGGAAGTCAGCCACTCTGTCAGTCAATCAGGCCAGCCCGGATAGCGTGGTGCGGTTCGCGTCGGCCTGCCCTTCCTGAGCCGGGACTATGCGGGTGCGCGAGGCAGAACCCGGTCACCATAAAGTTGGATTCGTGAGGACTCTGGTGGTCGGCGCGGGGGTTGCCGGGCTTACGCTCGGCGGGCTGCTGTGCAGGCAGGAACGCCCGCCGGTCATCGTGGAGCGCTCGGCGTCGGCCGGCGATGGCTACGCGATCGGTTTGTACCCGCTGGGCAGCTGCGTGCTGCACGGGCTGGGCGCCTACCGTGAGCTGGCGGCCCGGTCCCTGGTCCTGGACCGGTACGAGCTGGCGTCCGGGTCGGGCAGGGTGCTGCAGTCATTGGTCATGTCGGTGGTAACCGGCGCGGTCGGGCCGCTGCTGATGGTCGGCCGTCGTGACCTGGTGGATGTGCTGGAGGCGTGCTGCACGGCGGCTGATCTGCGCCGGGGCGTGACGGTCAGCTCGCTGACCCAGGACGGTGACGCCGTTGAGGTGGAGCTCAGTGACGGGACGTCAGGCCGCTTTGATGTCGTGGTGGCGTGTGACGGCATGTCGTCCCCGACCCGGGAGCTGGTCTTCGGGCCGGCTTACGCCACTTCGGTGGCACGAAAGCTGGCCCGGTCACATCACCCTCCTCGGCCGTCGGGCGATCAGTGCAACGACGGGCAGGCCGCGATTACCCGGCCAGTCATTGTGGGCTCCGCGGCCGCCACGTTGGCAGCCGGACTCGCCACGCCATCTGCGACGAGTTGGGGGCACCGGCCGGACGTTTTGAGGTCGCTAGGCGATCGTCCTGGCCCAGTCGGATGTGCGCTCCTGGCCGGTGCCTTGCTCGGATCGTCATCCGGCTCGCGCTGGCTGTCAAGGCCTTCAGCCCGCTGCGACTTTCCTGCGGGAGGCAGAGCAACAGCAAGGTTCTTCGGCCATAGACCCGCTATACGCTGTCGCAAGGCGCAGGCTTTTAGTGCACGGGAGTGTGATGCGGCCCGGGGATCTGGCACCCACGGTCTTCACCACCGTTGGTCTGCCAGACGCGCGCCGGGTCGAACTGTGGGAGGAACACAACTCGACGGCCCTCATCGGACTGGATGTGCACGCGCCTGAACCGCTCCAGGCGACCGAGCTGAACGTTCAGCTCGCGAAGGTCCACCTCGCCCGCGTCGTCGGCTCGGCCCACGTGATCGAGCGGAACAGCCGGGTTATCCGCCGCAGCCCGGCAGAGGCGGTCGCCGTGTACGTTTCCCTGCGCGGCGATTCCTGGTTCCAGCATCCGGGCGGCACGCGAAGCCTTCGCGCGGGCACCGCGGTGATCTGCGAGACTGACCGGCCGTTTGCCCGCGGCTTCGGCCGAGGGCTTGAAGAGCTTGTCGTCAAGCTGCCCCGCCAGGCCATCGGGGCGCGCGCGGGGCAGCTGACCCTCCAGAGCCCGGTCACGTACAGCGAGGACGACCCCTATGTCCGGGCCCTCGCTCGAATCGTCGGCCGGGCCACGCAAACCGGCCGGGCCGTCGCCGCGGACGATTCCACCGTGCTCGACATTGTCGCCGTACTCGCGGCCGGACGAAAGGTGGCATGCGACGTCGCGCACCGCGCCGCGGCACGAACCTTCATCGAGGAGCACCTGACCGATTCGTGCCTGGGCGCCGAGCAGGTTGCCGCAGCGACCGGGATAAGCGAGCGGCAACTGTCCCGGGTCTTCGCCGCCGATGGCGTCAGCGTCCCCCGGCACATCCTGGAGCGCCGATTGCAGCTCGCCCGCGCGCTCTTGTCGAGCTCCGCCCACGCGGATCAGGCCAGCACGGTCGCGGAGATCGCCGGCCGATGCGGCTTTATGTCGGCGGCATATTTCTCCCACGCCTTCCGCAAGCGCTTCGACCAGCGTGCGGGTGACCTCCGGCGCGAGGTCAGCACCTGATTCGGGCTAAGTTCTTATTTCCGCCATCCGCGGTCGACACTGTTGGGGCTGGCGGTCCCGCCCAGCGACACTCGCGCCATGCCTGACTTTGACGACGGAAGCGACGCGACTGAGATTCCGAGCGGGACCACGGTGGAAACCGACGTGCTCGTCGTCGGCTCCGGTCCGGCGGGCGGCGCGGCGGCCCTAGCACTGGCCACGCTCGGCGTCCCCAACATCATGATCACCAAGTATCGGTGGACCGCGAACACGCCGCGGGCGCACATCACGAACCAGCGGGCGATGGAGGTCTTCCGCGATCTCGGCATCGAGGACCAGGTGCTGGCGGACGCAACCCCGCACGCACTCGTCGGGGACACGGTGTTCTGCACGTCGATCGCCGGCGAGGAGATCGGCCGCATCCGCACCTGGGGCACGCACCCCGCACGGGAGGCCGACTATCAGCTCGCCTCGCCTTGCCTGATCTGCGACATCCCGCAGACCTACCTGGAGCCGATCCTGGTCAAGAACGCCGCCGCGCGCGGCACCCAGGCTAGGTTCTCGACCGAGTACCTGTCGCTCGCGCAGGACGACGACGGCGTGGACGTCAAGGTTCGGGACCGGCTGACCGGCGCCGTGTACACGATCCGCGCGAAGTACCTGATCGGCGCGGACGGCGCCCGCTCGAAGGTGGCTGAGGACATCGGCTTGCCCATGGAAGGCGCCATGGACATCGCGGGCTCAATGAATATTACCTTCAAAGCTGATATTTCTGCATACGTAGCGACCCGGCCCTCCGTCCTCTACTGGGTAATCCAGCCCGGCAGCGACGTCGGCGGCATCGGCGCCGGCCTGGTCCGCATGGTCCGGCCATGGAACGAGTGGCTGATCGTCTGGGGCTACGACATCAGCCAGCCCGCGCCCGTCGTCGACGGCGAGGCAGCCACCAAGATCGTCCGCAACCTGCTCGGCATGCCCGACCTCGACGTCGAGATCACCGGCACGAGCCTGTGGGGTAACAACGAGATGTACGCGACCCACCTGCAGAAGGGCCGCGTGTTCTGCGCCGGGGATGCCGTCCACCGCCATCCGCCGTCCAACGGCCTCGGCTCGAACACATCCGTGCAGGACTCCTACAACCTCGCCTGGAAGCTCGCCGCCGTGCTGCGCGGCTACGCCGGCCAGGGACTCCTTGAGACCTACTCGACCGAGCGCGCCCCCGTGGCGAAGCAGATCGTGCTGAGGGCCAACAAGAGCAGCCGCGAGTTCGGCCAGTTCTTCGAGGTGCTAGGGCTGACGGACGCCGAGAGCGAAGAGGAGATGCACAAGCAGATCGAAGAGCGGAAGGCCAACACCCCGCGGGGCGCGGCGAAGCGGGCGGCCCTCGTGGCGGCGATGGATCTGAAGGACTACGAGTTCAATGCGCACGGAGTCGACCTGGGCCAGTTCTACGAGTCGGCGGCGATCGTCGCCGACGGTTCGGCAAAGCCGGCGCCGGCGCGCGACCCAGAGCTCTACTACCAGCCGTCCACCGTGCCCGGTTCGCACCTGCCGCACGCCTGGGTCGGCGATGCGACGCGCAAGGTCTCCACCCTGGACCTGGCGCCCTACTCGAGGTTTACGCTGATCAGCGGCATCGCCGGCGACGCCTGGCAGGCGGCCGCTGCCAAGGTCAGTCACGACCTCCAGATCCCGCTGGAGACCGTCATCATCGGCCCTGGCCTGGAAGTCACCGACATCTACTACGACTGGGCGCGCAGCCGCGAGGTCGAAGAGGACGGGGCCCTGCTAGTTAGGCCCGACAAGTTCATCGGCTGGCGCTCGGCGACGCTGCCGGACGACCCGGAGCAAGCGCTTCGCACCGCGCTGTCCTCGCTGCTGGGACAGTAGGGAGCATGCGCGCTAGCCGTACGCGCGCAGCAGGGACAGCAGCATCTGCCGCAGCGACTGCTGCTCAGCGACCGTCAGCGGGCTGAGGAAGTCGTCCTCGATCTCGATCGCGACAGAGGCGAGGTCAGCGGCGAGTTTCTGCCCGCGGGCAGTGAGCGTCAGCACCCGCCGCCGCCTGTCAGCGGGATCCACCTCTCGGGCAAGTAGCCTCCGCTCTGCGAGGCCGTCGATCAGCGGAACGGCGTTCCGAGGGTCGATGGCAATTAGATCGGCTAGCTGGTGCTGGCCTAGCGGACCGGATTCACGCAGAGCCTGGAGCACCTTGAACTGGCTGGGGCTCAGCTGAAGCTGCGCGAGCATGTCCGCCCAGAGGTGACGCGCCCGTGATCCGGTCCGTGCCAGCAAGTACCACGTGCTGGCCTGGAACGTCAGCGGGCCGGGCAGCATCGGTTCGGGATCCCGACCGATGGCATCGGCATGCATGACGAGAGTCTAGCCGGGTGGCGCTATAGACGTTAATGATGATAGACATATTGCATGTCGATTTCTAGCCGGGCCCGGCATGTCCCCGACGGCGTCATCCTGGCGATTGCGTGCGTGGCGCAGTTCATGGTCGTACTCGATGTCTCGATCGTGAACGTGGCGCTGCCGTCCATCGGCCGCGACCTGCACTACACGCCGTCTGGCCTGCAGTGGGTGGTCAACGCGTACGTGCTGACGTTCGCCGGGTTCCTGCTCCTCGGCGGCCGGGCCGCTGACCTGTTCGGCCGCCGCCGGGTGTTCCTGTTCGGCCTCGGGCTCTTCACGGTCGCCAGCCTGGCGGGAGGCGTGGCACAGAACTCGACCTGGCTGACGACTGCGCGTGCGGTCCAGGGCGTTGGCGGAGCCTTGCTGTCTCCCGCCACTTTGACGATCATCGTGACCACGTTCGCGCCGCAACGACGGGCCTGGGCACTGGGAGTCTGGAGCGCAGTCGCCGGCGCCGGTGGGGCCGCCGGGTCGATCCTCGGGGGCGTGCTGACCTCGGTGCTGTCCTGGCGGTGGGTTCTGTTCGTTAACATCCCGATCGGCGTGGCGGGGATGATCGCCGCCCTGGTTTGGCTCACCGAGTCACGGGCCTCCGACCGCGGCGGCCCGGCGCCACGGCTGGACATCGCCGGCGCGGTCACGGTAACGCTCGGTCTCGGAGCACTGATTTATGCGATCGTCGGGACCGAGACACACCCGTGGGGATCGGCTCAGACTTTGATCTTGCTGGCTGTCGCGGTCGTGCTGCTGGCGGTGTTCGCGGTCATCGAGTTGCGGGTAGCCCGTACGCCGCTGGTCCCGTTCGGCCTGTTCCGCTCTCGCTCGGTGACCGGCGCCAACGTAGTGATGTTCCTGGTCGGTGCGGCGTTCTTCGCGATGTGGTACTTCCTGTCGCTCTACTTGCAGAACGTGCTTGGCTACAGCGCCCTGCGCGCGGGCATGGCGTTCCTGCCCATGGCTTTGACCATCATCATCGGGGCGCAGGTCAGCTCCCGGCTGATGCCGCGCATCGGGGCCCGGCCGCTGCTCCTGGCAGGAACGATCCTCGCGACGGCCGGCTTCGCGTGGCTGTCGCGCATCGCACCGGGAGCCTCATACTGGCAGCACGTGTTCGGGCCCGGCTGCATCATCGCGCTGGCTCTAGGACTGTTGTTCACGCCACTCGCCGCTGCGGCTACCGCAGGCGTTTCGTTCTCCGAGGCGGGCCTGGCCTCCGGCGTGCTGAATACATCACGGCAGATCGGGGGCTCCCTCGGACTGGCAGTGCTGGCCACCATTGCCACCGACCGCACGCAGGCCATGCTGACGGGAGCGGCGGGCAGTCATGGCGGCGCAGCCGGGCTTAGCACCCAGTACCGCGCCTCAGTCGGAGCCGCCCTTAATGACGGGTACGCCAGGGCATTCGAGGTCGCGGCGGCCATGACGCTCGCCGCGTTCGTCGCCTCGTTTGTGGTGCCTGTCATCCGCAATCGCCAGTCCCCATCGAGCGGGGGCGGCGACCAGGAGAGGGAGCACGGAGCACGGACGCCGGACGCCAGCGCCGCCGGGGTGAGCGAGGCTACGCAGCTGTGACCCGCGCCCAGTGAACGAGCCCGGCTGAGCGTGGCGCAGATTCGGGCAACACCTGAGCAACGCCGCGGTAATAGCCCCCGCATTACGGTCTGGGTCTATGGACCGTTACAAGGCGTTATTTACGCGACAGGCGTGGCCAACAGCTCGGGGCAACTCATGAACGCTGACGTCAGTTTGTACGACCTGCTCGGCGGCGACCGGCACGAACTGCGGTCGGTCGCGAGCGCCTTCTACAAGAAGGTGCTGGCTGACGCACTGCTGTCGCCGTACTTCGACGGCGTGGACATGGAGCGGCAGGCCGGAATGCTCGCCGAGTTCCTGGCGATGGCTTTCGGAGGGCCGCATGCCTATGCCGGCCGCGATCTCCGGACGGCGCATCAGCAGCTGAGCGGGCTGACCGATGCGCACTTCGACCGCGTACTCGGCTACCTGACTGAGACGCTGCGCGAGGTCGGCCTCAGCGAGGGAGACATCATCACGGCGGGCGCCGTCGCCGAAACCGTCAGGGATCAGGTGCTGAATCGCTAGCTGCTGCCGGCTGACTGCCTGTACCCCGGAGAAAGGCGCTAGGCGTGGACATCGCCCGGCTCAAAAGCAGCTTCGCCAAAGTGGCCATGCACGGCGACGAGGTACCGCTGCACTTCTACTCAGACCTGTTCCTCAAGCACCCGGAAACCCGCGAGATGTTCCCGGTATCCATGCAGTCTCAGCGCGCCCATCTGGTCGCGGCGCTGGTCAGCATCGTGTCCAGCGTCGATGACCCGGACGCGCTGGCCGCGATCGCGGCCGATCTCGGCCGCGATCACCGCAAGTTCGGCGCGCTCGCCGAGCACTACCAGGCCGTCGGCGACAGCCTCCTCGCGACCTTCGCATACTTCTGCGGGGAGGCCTGGGACGCCGCGCTAGAGGCCGACTGGAAGGCCGCTTACGAGCTGATCGCCAGCGTCATGACCGCCGCCGCGCGAGAGGACGAGAAGCACAACCCTGCTTACTGGACAGGCACGGTCGTCGCACGGGAACGGAGGGCGTTCGACATCTCAGTGCTGACCGTGCAGCCTCAGCCGAGACTCGACTTCCTGCCAGGGCAGTCGGTGGCCATCGAGTCGCCGGCCCGCCCGCGGCTGTGGCGCTACTACTCGATGGCAAATGCGCCGCGGGCCGACGGCAGCGTCGAATTCCATATCAGGCTGATCGACGGCGGAGCCGTCAGCATGGCGCTGACCACCCGTATCGCTAGCGGAGCCCAGCTCAGAATCGGACCGCCTATCGGAACCATGCGGCTGGAGGTTGCCTCCGGCAGGGAGATCCTGATGGTTGCCGGGAGCACTGGCCTGGCTCCGCTCAAGGCCATGATCGAGCAGCTAGCCGGGCTCCCGCGGCCGCCCGCCGTCCGTCTCTTCTTTGGCGCGCGAGCCGCCGACGGACTCTATGACTTGCCCGGGCTGGAAAAGATCGCGGCCGAACATCCGTGGCTGACGGTGGTGCCCGTCATCTCGGGTGGGCGTTCCCCCGGCCAGGCCGGCACGCTTACCGACACCGTGATGCGGTCCGGAAGCTGGTCCGCTCACGACGCCTACATCGCCGGCCCGACCGAGATGGTTCAGGACTCGGCCGCCCGGCTTGCCGCGGCCGGGATGCCGGCCGACCAAATACACGTCGAGGACTTCGGCTGGAGTGAGCCATGACATCGGACGCCTGGTACGACGAGCAGCACCGGCTGACTCCCGATCAGCTGCAGACGGTGAGCTTTCCGCTGACGCGCTGGCCGCGTCACGGCTACGAGGAAGAGCCCGTCCGCGCCTTTCTCGCGCAGGTACAAGCCGAGATGGTCAGGGTGATCAATGAGCGGGCCTCACTGTGGCAGGAGGTGCAGCGCCTGCGCCGCAGGATCCTCGGCACGACCAACGGCAACGATGCTGTCCTGTTCGGGAAGGACGACGCCCATATTCACGCGGTGCGCATACTGTCCAGCGCGCAGCGCACCGCTGATCGTTACGTTGCCGACGCTCAGGCCTACAGTGGCCGGCTGACCGAGGAAGCCAGGGTCCGCCGCGACGAGATCATGGGCCAGGCGCAGCAGCACGCCGACATGCTGCTCACCGAAGCCAGCAGCCGGGCCCGCGCCGCGGCCGTCGCGGCGATGGACAACGATGGCCTGCCGCCTCAGACCGACCAGGCACGGCGCGCCGTGCAAGCGGAGCTGGCTTACCTTCGCACGTTCAGCGACGTATACAGGCAGCACCTGAAGATCTACACCGAGGACGTGCTGCGCACGATCGAGGACTGGGAAAGCAAGGAGCGCGCCGCTGCCCGCGACATGCCGGCCCAGCGCGACATTCCGGTCCGCGGTCCGAACTCCTCCGGCACCCGCTAGCTATCCACCGGCCGCCGCATGAAGTAGCACACCATGCTGTCTCCCTTGATGGCTCCTTCAATGGGGCTGACCAGCTCGTTAATCCACGGCGTGCAAGCGGCCTTCTCCCCGTGCCCGCTCACGATCCAGCCCGCCGCGCCCATCACGTTCGCGGCGCGCAACAGGCCGTGGCAGCCGTCCAGCACACGGGGTTTCGAGCTGTCGATCACGACGCACGCCGCCGGCGCGGGACCTACGGTGTGCACGACATAGATGTAGCCATACTCCCAGGCGGTCATCGACGAGGCTCCTCGCTCCAGCGGATGACCGCCGGCTACCGAAATGAACAGGTAGCTCCTAGCATTACCGGCCTGAACGCATCTGGCTACTCGGAGATGCCGGACGCGGCCCGGCACTCAGGTAGCGGGTGCGCGCCGGCGGTTATGCCTCGGGGCCGAGGCGCCCCGCTGCGCAGGGAACTCGATGACCTCGGCGAGCCGTCGGGGCTTCTCGGGGACTGGCGGGTGGCCAACCACGTACAACTGCGCGCGCATCCGGGCTGGAGCCGCCTGCTCGACTAGGAGACCAACGAGCTGCTGAGCGACGTCCCTGGCATGCGTTAGCTCTTGGCGCAGTTCTGCGGCGGCCCTGCATCCGCTGCAGGGCGTACTGTCGGTCACCCGTAACGCCTCCTTCAGCTTTCGGCGTGCACTGCACGATGCGTCATTCCCGCTCTGCCGGTTCCCAAGCCCGCTGGACGGCTTCCGGAATTCCCCACCAGCCGAGCTGCGTCAGCGCGTCGCTATCGTCAACCGCGCCGAGGACCCGCCATAGCTCGACGACGTGCATGAACATGCCGGCTGCGGCATCAGCCTGGTCATCGACCTCGTCCGGGTCGTATTCGCTGACAAACCGCGCCAGTTGATCGGCATTTGCCGGAGTGCCGGGACCGCCGCGCGCAATTCCGGTGGCGACAGCCAGCCAGTCATAATGGTCGAGCGCGCAAAGCGCGACCATAGCTTCTTCGTCGCGGCTCAGGTACCCAGCCGCCAGGTCGGCGTCGTTCTCCGCGGAGCCGGGAAGCTCGTCGGCCGGCGCGACAATACCCGTCGCCACCTGCAGCCATAGTTCCGCGTCATCGTCCGGCGGCTCTCCCTCGCCAAGGCCCGCGCACGCCGTTAGCAGGTCGCGTGGCCATTCCGGGCGTGGGTTACGAAGCACGGTGCGCAGGCGTGCCGACGCCTCCGAAAGATCCGTTCCGGGAACGGGCCGGCCTGCCAACTGGCCCAAATTGTCACGCAGTTCCGCGAGCGCATCGGCCTCCGCCTCCGCCCACTCGGCCAGGAATTCGTCATCGCTTTCGTCGAGGACGGTCCACATCGGCACCCGCCCGTCAGGCAAGGGCGCCGTCATCCACTCCTCCTGGCGGCGCCGGTGCGCCCGCAGCGCAGCGGCGTCACCAGCGGCAAGAGCATCGGGGTCGATCTGACCGGCAGCGAGCAGCTCCTCCAGATGCGCGACCAGCAGGTCATAGATCTCGCCTTGCAGCTCGCTCCGCTCGGCCATCTCGTCCCAGACGAGCATCCCGATGATGGCGGCTGGCTCTGTGCCAGTCGCCTCGAGCCAGCTCTGCACATCGCCGACCGTTGCCGACTGGTCGGCTATCTTCCGCAACGTGCGTGCGGTTCCGTCCCAGAATGCGGCGGAGAGGGGGTTGCCCGCTGCGATCAGCTGCCTGCGGATGTCTGGCAGCGCGGCGCCCGCTTCCGCCGCCCGCGTGCGCAGGAGCGCATGTGCGACGTCGCGGCGCGTCAGCGCCTCGGGCGGCCGTCCCGCTGAAGCTGCAATAGCCTGCGCGTCGAGAGACATAGGAACTCAGGCTATGCCGTATCAGCCTGGCCCGTTGCGCCGGTAACTGGAAATTTGACTGGCGTCCGTACCGAGTTCGCGCTCGCACCGAGTTCGCGAAGCCGCACGCCCAGCGGCGGAAACGAGCAGCACCCGGTCTTGGCAACACCCACTGCAACACCCACCGCGCCGCTCCCGGCGGGGCGCGGCTGCCACTGGTAGCCTCTCGCTCCTGTGACGATCCCCGCATCCGCCCCGAGCGATCACGAGCTGCCCGTCGGCCAGCCCAAGCGGCCCGAGCTGCTGCTTGCGCTCCGCAGCTGGCAGACGGACGCTTACCAGAGGTACTTTCACGCCGATCTGCGCGACTTCCTGCTGGTGGCCACGCCCGGCGCGGGCAAGACAACCTTCGCGCTCACGGTCGCGGCGGAACTGCTGGCTCGCCACGAAGTACGCGCGATCACCGTGGTCACGCCAACTGAGCACCTCAAACACCAGTGGTCGCAAGCAGCGCACCGGCTCGGAATCTCCCTCGATCCGGAGTTCAGCAACTCGGCGGGACAGACTTCGGCCGATTTCACTGGCGTGGCCGTCACCTACGCGCAAGTGGCCGCCCATCCGGCTTTGCACCGGCAGCGCACGCTGAACAGGCGGACTCTGGTGATCTTCGACGAGCTTCACCATGCTGGCGACGCGCTGTCCTGGGGCGAGGCAGTCAGGGTGGCGTTCGAGCCGGCCAGGCGCAGGCTGGCGCTGACCGGCACGCCCTTTCGAAGCGACACGAACCCCATACCGTTCGTGACGTACCTGCGCGACGCTGACGGGATCATGCGAAGCGCCTCTGACTACGTCTACGGCTACGGGCCGGCGCTAGCAGACGGTGTCGTGCGCCCGGTCATCTTCCTCGCTTATTCCGGCGAGATGCGCTGGCGCACTAGGGCTGGTGATGAGCTCGCCGGGACGCTCGGCGCGCCGATGACGGCTGAGCAACTGGCCCACGCCTGGCGCACGGCACTGAATCCGACCGGAGCGTGGATCACGGCTGTCCTGGAGGCTGCCGACCGGAGGCTCACCGAGGTGAGGCGCGGCATGCCGGACGCCGCGGGCCTGGTGATCGCCAGCGATCACGCCGACGCGCGGGCTTATGCAACGCTGCTGCGTGACATCAGTGGCACCCGGCCCGTCGTCGTGCTGTCCGACGACCCTGCCGCAAGCAAGAAGATCGCCCGGTTCGCCGCATCGGCCGATCGCTGGATGGTCGCCGTCCGGATGGTGTCCGAAGGCGTCGACATCCCGCGACTGGCCGTCGGCGTCTATGCCACAAGCGTCGGAACTGCGCTGTTCTTCGCCCAGGCCGTTGGCCGGTTCGTACGCGCCCGGCGGCGCGGTGAAACCGCGTCAGTGTTCCTGCCGTCGATCCCGTCGCTGCTCGGCTACGCCGCCGAACTGGAAACCGAGCGCGACCACATCCTGAATCCCGCCCAAGACCTCGAGCCTGATGAGCGCGAGCTTGCCGAGGCACAACGCGAGCGCGACATTCCCGACGATCCCGACAGCGCTCCATTCCAGGCGCTGGAGGCATCCGCCCACTTCGACCGGGTGCTCTACGACGGGAACGAGTTCGGCGTGACCGCCGAAGAGGAGGACTTCCTCGGCCTGCCAGGGCTGCTGGAACCTGAGCAAGTAGCGCTGCTGCTGAAAAACAGGAAGGCTGTGCAGGTCCGGAAAGACGCTCAGCTCAAGGAGGCGCAGCAGCCGGGAAAGCCCGGGCGGCCGAGCGCGGCGCTGGACAAGCAGGAGACCGCGGCTCCCGGACCGACAGCACGCGAGATCCTCGTCGGCCTGCGGAAGGAACTCAACGGGCTCGTCGCCGCCTGGCATCACCGCACCGGACAACCGCATGGTGCGATCCACGCGGAGCTCAGGCGCGGCTGCGGCGGCCCGCAGCTGGCGCAGGCGAGCGCTGACCAGATCCGCTCCAGGATCGCGATGATGCATCGGATGGCCAAGACCGGAAGATGACCCGGCTCCGCGCGCGATGGGTGCCGAGTAGGTGCGCCCCGGACAGCAGTAGTCCGGCACCCACACCGGGCGTGGCGTAACGTCTGTAGCTATGTGCCGCAGCATCAAGACCCTTCGCGAGCCCTATACCGAGCACGTGACCGACGCCGACGTCCGAGCCGCCGCGCTTCAGTACGTCCGCAAGATCAGCGGATTCCGGGCGCCTGCCAGTCACAACGCCACTGCCTTCGACCACGCCGTGGCGACGATAGCCGCAGCTACCCAGGAACTGCTCGACCAGCTAGAGGTCCGGGGGCAGCCTTCGGCCTCCCGCGCCGCATCCTGAGCGGCCGCAGCGCCGTCCGGAAAATCACCCGCAGGAGTTACGCATGTCCGATCCGAACGCCTGGAATGCCAGCATCATCAGGGAATTCCGTGCCAACGCAGGTAAGCTCGGCGGCTCCTTCGAAGGCGCACCGGTACTGCTCCTGCATACCACCGGCGCTAAGACCGGCCAGGAGCGCGTGCACCCGATGATGTACCGGCGGGTGGGTGACAACTATGCGGTGTTCGCGTCCAAGGCGGGGGCGTCGACCAACCCAGACTGGTATCACAACCTGGTCGCCAATCCTGCCGTCAAGGCCGAGATCGGCACGCAGATCCTGGACCTGACCGCCCGGGTTACCGACAGCGCCGAGCGCGAGCCCATCTGGGCCGCACAGAAGGCCGACTACCCCGGCTTCGCCGAGTACGAGCAGAAGACCAGCAGGCAGATCCCGGTCGTCATCCTCGAGCCGGCAGCGCACTGACGGACGCGATACTCCGGGTCAGGCCGGCAAACTGCAGAGTGAGACCGTCAGCCGGGTGAGCGCGCGGCCTGATTCGCCGATCTCGGCTGTCAGTTCCGCGTTCCCGGACTGGCCGGACAGCAACACAGTCGCGCTGGTGCTGCCGTTCCCGGCCAGATAGCAGTCCAGCTGGCACGGCCCGGCCCAGGCCGCCGCGAGCCGCAGCCGTCGCAGCACCGCCCCAGTATCGAGCCCGTCTGCCGCGTCGAGTCCAGCCGGCCAGTCAATCACGCTGCTGCCGAGCGAGCGGATCAGCAGATCCAGCACGTCCCGCAGGGCTGAGCCGGGCGCCGGCGGCACCGGGACGATGAGCTGCTGCACCAGCGCCTGCTGCAGCGGGGCCAGCTTGATCTGGACCGCTACGGTGCCGTACTCGCCGGTCAGCCACCAACGGCAATGCGCGGGCGAGTCGAACTCGGGCGGCCTGGCGGGGTCGGAGCCGAACTGCCCGATCCGCTCGCGCAGGCGTGCGATATCGGCCTGACGCTGAGCCAGGGGCCGGTCCAGGTCAACGTTGGGCGAGAAGATCGCCCGCGCCGAAGCGTCATCCCAGTCCTGCAGGAGGGCATCGACGCGGGAACGCGCCGTGAGAGTCTCAGGCCATGGACCGCCTGGCGCAGGCACCGGCCCGTGCAGCCGGATCTCGTCCCGGTCCGCGGCAGCCTTCCTGTGCGCCCCGAGAACGGCGGCAAGCAGATCGGCGGCCAGGGTTCCTGCGCTGGCGTAGGTGCCGTTTGCCAGGACGATGGTGCCGATGCCGGTCGCCGGGTGCCAGCGCATCTGGCTGCCGTAGCCGGGGTAGCCGCCGCTGTGCTGGACGATCGTGCCGAATGCGGCGTCGTCCTCGGTGAAGAGGCCGAACCCGTAGCTGAGCGACAGCGGCCCGGTTTGCTTCAGCACCATCCCGTCACCGCCGCTGGTGATTGCTGCCTGGCTGAACTGCATCGCGCGCCTGGAGGCCCGGCTGAGCGGGTGGGCCTGGTCAATTGCCCCGGCTGCCCCGACTGCCCCGGCTGCGGCCGCGCCGCGCGGCGGGAACGCGGCGGCGAATCCGGCAACCCACCTGGCCAGGTCCGCGACGCAGCTGAAGATGCCGCCCATCGGGGCGAACGCACCGTAGCCATCGGGCGCTAGCTCCAGCCAGCTGCCGGAGTCCTGCCGGTAGCCGCGTGCCAGC
>Ga0335072_10003744_pt1 | contig 22765 bp, 28 predicted proteins | sample Lox_Sample_21_FD_206725 | JGI IMG/M metagenome (GOLD analysis project Ga0335072, IMG submission 206725) | Soil microbial communities from Loxahatchee National Wildlife Refuge, Florida, United States - Lox_Sample_2.1 | ecosystem: Environmental > Terrestrial > Soil > Wetlands | place: USA...
AGTACGTCGAAGTTTCAGTTCTTTGCGTGGACCGCCGTGGTGATCTTCGCGTACGCCGCGATCTATTGCCTGAAGGTTGAGGCCCACCAGTTTGACGCGATCAACGAAATACCCAAGAACGTGCTGATCGCGATGGGAATGAGCGTCATCAGCGCGGCGGCGGCGAAAAGCATTACGGTCAGCTACATCTCAACTGGGCGCATAGCGAAAAAAACCGCGACCAGCGGTACGTCAAGCTTCGCTGATATCTTCCAAGACGATTCGGGAGTTCCCGACCTTTCAAAAGGCCAGATGATTGCCTGGACATTCATCGCCATAGCGACGTATCTGATTGCAGTTGCCAGCAAAATCCATCAGCGTGATTATTCGTCGCTGCCGGACATAGACAGCGCGCTGATGGTTCTGATGGGGCTTGGGCACGGCGCCTATCTCGGTAAAAAACTGGTGACGCAGGATACGACTGCGCCGAGTGCACCCCAGGCCGCTGCTCCCTAAGGGAGGATGCTTTCCGGCGAAATACTGGGGCCTCCGCATACATGCCGTAACCGAGGGTGAATCATGACGCTCAATGCTCGACTGAGATTCGTGTACTTGTCTCCTGCTTGTTCTGCTGAGTGCCCCCCCTATGACTGTCGGCTGCGCCGCCATCCAGCTAAGCACGGAACCTCCTTGTGTGTTTTAAGACACTCAAAGGGCCTGGAGGATTAATGAAGCGCCCACATCGTCTCCACCGCTACCTAGCGCTTCTGCTTTGCTTGATCTTCTTGTCGTCCTGCAAAACGTCTGACGACGCTAAGGCGGCAGCGAAGCAATTGGCGACAACGTCCACCGATTTAGCAAACTATTATGGTACGTTATCGCAAGTCACCACCGCCACTATAACGCTCGGTGGTTTGCAGAACACCCTGCTTCCTCACGCAGACATACTCCCCTTCCCAGACTCAAATCGTACGCTTTTAAATACAACACTATCGGAACTCCAGAAACGTTCTGATCTCGCCAAGGCCCTGCAGGACGTTTCCACTGCTTTCTCGAACCTAACTGGTTCTACAGCTCCGACTGATGTATCCGATGCTGCATCGAAGTTGGCCTCGGAGCTCAATACCCTCAAGGCGCTCCCATCGCCGGCCGGCAGCCCGATACCTATACCTTCCGCAATAGGAGACGCGGGGAAACTGATAGTGTCATTGATTCAAGAGCACGAAGAAAGAAAGATCGCCCCGGCGCTCGATGCAACGGTCAATGCATTGAAGGGCCTCTTCTCCAACGAGGAGGAGTCGGGTGCTTACGACTCGCTCTATCACACTTACCTCACCAAGGCTGCGAGCCTTGCGAAATACAGCATCGAGAAAAATTGGGTCGATGAAACATCGGTTCTCGGCCCCGCGCTCCAGCCCTTCGGCTTGACGGGGAAGCTGAACTCGAAGTCCGACGCGGCCCCGCTCCAGGCCGCCGCCGAGGCTGAGATCGACGAGACAACCCAGACGCTGGACGCCGCGCACCAAAAAGCGTCGGCCGCCATGCTCCAGGCGATCACGGATATGGGCACACGCATGCACCAGCTGGCGACGGAAGGCCGCATGCCGTCGCGAGGAGCGCCGGTAATGTTGACTACGGTCGAAAATTGGATCAACACCGTCAGCACATACCTCCCCGCATCGGCGACCACGGCTCCTGCCGCGGGCGCCAGTTCGACGACCGCGCCGAGCGCCAAGAAATCCAAGAACTGACATGGAGGAACTTTAATGACAGCCGCTTTGCAGGCCCTGCAAGATCAATATGATTTTCTCACCGCCAATCTTCCTAAATTGTTGGAAGCGTGTAACGGCGATGCCGGCAAGGAGAATCAGATCAATGCCCAGTATGCAGCTTGCGAGGCCAACTACACCAACTGCATAAACAAAATCTTTAACGACAACGACCCTAGCGTACAGGCGTTGGTCGCTCAGATGAAGACACAACAGACTGCTCTCGGCGCAGCGGTTAAACACATAGGCGACATTGGAGGGGTGATAACAGCAATCACGACTGCCGTACAGACGGGAGCGTCTTTAGCCGCTAAAGTCTGACATTTTCACCGGCAGCAGTACTTATCCCCGAAGAGCGACGTATGAAAATCACGAGAAGTATCCGCTAAGGGAGCGGCGCTGCCTCAGGCTGCGTCGATTGTGTCGGGGAATCCAGCTACCATACGGCCTTGAGGTAGCCTACGCATGAAGCGCACATATCCTATGTTATCTCGAACGATCTCGATCGTTGGGGCTGGAATCGTCCTCGCAACGTTTGTGGTCAAAGACGTTCTGAGCGACCTATTTAATTATGAAAACGACTCGCTGAACACCGCTCGATCCTTCTACCTGACGCAAACCCCCATCAATTTCATCGAGGGTGACGTGAACCAGACGCAATATAAAGTTAGCCTGCTGTTACTGGCGATAGATGACAAAGGCAGGGGGCAGTCGCAAATTGCGGAAGACAAGATATCAACCGCACTTGAAACAAATAAGACTCGTGTCCAAGTAGTATCGGAATACATCGTCACCCTTGCGAGCCTCATCACGAAGATACCGCAAGATGCAGCTGACAAGGACAACGCAGTCAGCTTCTACGCACAGTGCCTCCAAGTAACAGAGGAAATCAAGTCTTTACAGAATCGCGAATCGACCTTAGTTCCGGCGTTCCTTAAAACTCCGAAGGATCCTAAAGTGTCGCAGCAGTATAACGACTTTGCCAGCGAGATGGTTACCATTCCTCCAAAGATCGATCAAATTTCTCACAATGCCGCCACTTTGACAAAGACGGTCGTGTCGCATCTCGAATCGACCGTGCAGGAAAGCGACAAGAGGTACAAGGCTTACACAGTATTGTCCTATATGTTCTTCGGTATTGGATGGGTCACAAGTCTGACTGGTCAGTTGTTGGGTGTTAGCAGCGAGAAGTGAAGGACCACCTGTCAACGGGTAGCTAGGATAGCCTCTTGACATTCGTTTTACAATCCCGCTCACCATTCGTCCGGCCGCTCCAGGGCCTCTCACTTCTTTAGCGGAGTAGAGCGGCGTACCTCACGCTCCAGGGCAAGGGCTGCGCCCTCGGGCTCGGTGTCCCCGCTTTCCTTCGCTGCGCTTCGTGGTTTTCGGTTTCTCTGCCCTCGCAAGTGCTCGGGCAACCAGGCGGGTGATCCCCCTCCGATCCCCGCCGCACCCCGGTTGCGCTCTTCCCGCAGAGAAAACCAAAGAACCTGGGGCAGGGTGAATCGCGGCGGTCTATTCATGCGGTTCGCAAACCGATATAGGCCCATGCATAGCTCATTCCAATCATCGCAGCCGCGTTGGCCCATCCGGCCCACAACGCTAACTTTATGGGAATCGTCTCAGTGCCAATGAGCGCGGAGGGCGCCTGTGAAGGGCCGAGCAGTTCCTTTTCTATCTCCGCGTATTCTCGTCCCACCCGTCGAGAATAAGTTGCAATTGAAGCACTTGTTATAGCGGTCAGGACGCTCTGAGCGATGAAAACGATAGCGACCACGTGATCAACATTCTTTGGGACAGGACCAGGACCCTCGCGCGAAAGCAGCCACCCCATGGCAGCCACACTGAAAGTCAGAAACACTGTATAGAATTTAATGTAATTGTCCCAGGCCGCCCGGAACATAGTGCCTAATTCTTCGTGCCGTCGCTTCAGCAGCCACAATGCTGTGCTATCTTCCGCTGGCGTCGGTGCAGGTTGTGAGGCGCTCATCAGATGTCCCTCCCCAACGTACCTCGCTCCGGCAGCGCCGCGCTTTCGGCCCCAATTCTGCCGCCGAGCAAACTCATCACTATCGTGCTTTGCCAATGCCCCGCATATCTTTAGTCGTCTGGTCAGACTCTTTTCGCAGCGCGTCTCACGTCCTCCACGCTAGTCTTTCCAGTTTCTTTCCTCATCGTGCTTAACTTCGCGTTCGGCGAGAACTGAGGAATGGGCGCCGGAAGATTCTTATTGAGCGTATCGCCGCGTTTTTGCTGAATCTCGCCAGCTTTTGGCCGAGCCTTGTCGCGGTGGCGGTTATCCAGTCCGGGTTCCTTCATATTTGTTTCCCTCTGCTGCTGAGGGTACCGCATTCTACCCAATTGTGTATTCCGCTGCTGCAGCCGTAAATCGCCCTTGAAGCGCAGGTATCCATTTTGCCTCAGCGCAAAACGGAGTTTTCCGCAGCCTGCTAGCTAGACGGGCAAACGCTGATGGAGCCGCCACGCGCAGGGCGATCAACCCGAGTTCTTATAACCATTCAGTCAAGGGCGATAGACCGGCCATTCGCGGCCCCGCCCTTCGCTGTTTTCATCGTAAATCTTGCACGTTAACCACTTGCCAATAACGGGCAACTCCTTGGCCGGAATCGACTTGTCCCAAACATCGCAATAGGTAAGCCGCCGTTGAGGGGAAATCCACGTTCCATGTGAGTCCATCACCGTGAAACCGATCTTTAGGTGAATCCCACCCATGTCTGGCGTCCTCCACAAGCAGGTTCCTGAATCCAGATCATTGCAAAAGTTCATGTCAGTAACGCCGTCGCCCGGAAACTCGGAGCCGGGCTTTTGTGACACCCTAAATTCTGTCTCGAAATCTGGGAAGTTCGGAGCTACTTGCCGATCCGTCCAACTCCGAGCATCGAGTATGGCTTGCCGAACTTTATCAGCGGTGGCGCTGTCAAATCGCAGGTTGAGGTTGTACGCTCGTAACTGGCCGTCCACATCTGCGTGCTCTCGTAAACGATCATTTAAGGGCGCAGCGTTTACGGGTGCAGTGACAGATCGGACCGCTGGGCTGGACGAACTTCCGGTACATCCTGTGAAAAATGCGCATGATAACGAACCAATGGCCGCGATCACGATTACTTTCTTGTCTTTCATAATGATCCTCCTCTGTTCTCGCGTTCTCGCAGCAACGCACTTCCTGACTCCACGCCGCGTCGCTCATGTGGCAATCCCGCAGATACGCGATATATTCCGAATGTTCTTGGCCGACGAAGGGCACCACCTGTGTGCGCGGACTCGGTAGCTCTGTCTCTCCTTAGTGTCAGTCGCCCCACGGGCCTCTCGATTGTTAGGCTCAGTATAGCGGCGTACCTCACGCTCCAGGGCAAGGGCTGCGCCCTCGGGCTCGGTATCCCCGCCTTCCTTCGCTGCGCTTCGTGCAGGCGGGTGCCGCCGCGCTTGATCTCGACAGGAACGAAAGGCAAGTGGCGCCACCGGCGGCGGTTGAGCCGGAACCCGACACCCGAGTCATACCGAAGCTACCACCGCCATCAACGCTGAGGCCGGTATCACGCACCGCCATAGCGCCATGACCCACGGAAAAGGCGAAAAGGACCGAAAATATACCTCCTCTTTCGCGTCCTCCTGACACGAAGACCGGAAAGCTGAGACTGGCAAGCGCAAATTTCCCTTAACTGGCTCTAAGGCGAGGGACCAGTCGGTGGTCTAGCGGGAGGACGCTGAAGAATGGCAGAAATTGATCCCGGAACAATCGCATCTCCTGAAACTATCAGCCTGCCTCCGATGCGAGCATTTGAGTATACTTGAGCGTGCCCTATAACAATTGCATCCTCGGAGACTGCGGCCTCGCCGTCAATCGTGGCATTGCCCGCCACGATGGCGCGTTGTATGACCTGCGCTTGACCTCCAACTTTAGCAGCCCCCAAGACTCGTGCTTCATCTGTTACGACTGCCGTGTCAGAAATCTCGGCATTCTCGGAAATCTCGGCGCGGCCGCTCACGCGGGCATTATCACAAATTCTTGCTTTGGCGGATACCACCGCCTCTCCTGAGACGAGCGCGTTGCCGCTGATCCGCGCTTGGTAACACACCAATGCATCTCCGCTAACCACAGCGTTCTGCCAGACACAGGCGTCGTCGCGAATCCAGGCAGTTCCATCGTGAGATAAATTTGCCTCGCTTTCGACGAATCCCCCGAATTCTCCTGCCTGAACATCCAAGAAATCCCGGAGCGCACGAATCCTGTAGAGCTGATGGCCATCAATCTCGACGATCTCGCTGGTCATCTCAAATTTCTTATCCATTGAGTTCTCCTCACAGTTTGGTAGAGGGGGCTCACCCTAGCATCTCGTGTGCGAGTGCAACAGAGAGTTCGGATAGGAGCACGATATAACCAGGTGTGAGGTGTCAGGAGTGCGACAGAAAAACGAATCGAAAATAGAGCTGCGAATTAGAACATCAATCCGACTCCGTTTTATTGCCCGTGATGATTCGAATCCTCCTACCAAATACCGTAAACTGAAACGCTTCGATCTCCCTGGGTAGCGACGCTCGTTGCCGAGCTGCCATGTACACTCGGTCCCCGAATGGATGTGAGCGAAATCTCACTTCCAATGCTTCCCGAAATGCAGCGAAGAATCTGATCCGCTCGACCTTGCGCGAGCCCCTCGTTCGAGCCATAGATGCTCTTGAGCGACGGTGCGAGTTCGAATTTATCTGCCGAGCCAACAATCATCAATAATCTCAACCGTTTGTCCTTAGCATTCTCTACTACAGCCTTTACAAGTCTTGCCTCACAAATTTCTCGCCTTTTCTGTTTTCCAGGACCCACCTCTCCTTCCAGCCGGTCCGTTCTTCCAGATTCGAACGGTCCAATAGCGTCACCGAGCTTCTGGAAAACCTGACTTGCAGCCAACTCGTTGCCTGGTTGGCCAAGATTGATTGTTAGATTTGCGGGAGAAGTGCTCGCCTCCGAACACTGGCTCGATGCCCACGCGAAGCACAAGATTCCGATTGCGGTAGCAGCAGTGCATTTGAAAAGCGTTTTTAAGGATGAATCGAAGGCATCGCGGAGTTTCCAATACGCAAAGCTCGCCGCGGCAGCGTCCAATATTTCACGATACTTGTGCTCGTTATAAGCTCGTTCGTGATCTTCCTCTAAGAGTGCCGAGCGTTCTGTAACCTGTGAAACGTTTGCAAGTCTCTCAGCAATATCCGCGCGGCGCTCAGCGTTGTTATTGAACTCTTTTGTTACCGATTCAACAGACGCCGTCTTGTCGTTGAGCATTTTCTGAAGCATCGTGTTGAGCTTTGTCAGGTATGGCTCACGCGCATCTGCCAGGTCCGCTTCCAGCGGCAGCAGCACACGGATCACAGCGCGTAGCGCGTACAGCACACTCCCTAGCGAAAGCACGATGCCAGCGACTGCCACTGCGAATCGCCAGGAATTCAGTGTTCCGATACGTGAAAACTGCATGCCTGCAAGCAACGCAGCGCCCACAGCGGAGATGGCTGCTATGAGCCACTTTAGTGTCTCACGGAGCGCTTTGGCGGCATCCACAGCCTGGATTACTCGCGGGTTCTCGAGCAACGCCATGTATCAATCGTAGACGGTCAGATGAACGTTATAGCCGGTCGATTTGGAGAACTTCTTGAGAGGACTAAGTTGTTTCAGTTGCAGATGACGAATGCTAGGCACGGCTAACGAGAGCACCCCGTCTCTTCCCTCCAGCGCCGGGAGCTGTTCGCGTAACCTAGGCAGTTCGCTCAGAAGTTCGTTCAGGTTCCTGAATTGGTTAAATAAGATAATTGTTCCAGGTCTCACCGTGATTCGTCGAGGGGGAACTCGCTGTACTCGTGTCAACTCGACAGGTTCGGTCAACGGCATTGCCGCCACGTAAATGCAATTTTCGTCCATCCAGATTTTATCCGGATCGCTCTGGCTGCTTTCTTCTTGTTCATCATCACCACAACAGATCGCAAGAGGTTGTTGTGTCGCAATGTGCAGCACCAATCTGGGTTTCGGCACGTTGCCACACCTCCCCACGGGATCACTCGGGAAAAGCTATTAACGATCGTGCTTCCGAAGATTGCAAACGTAAATCAGACTTACCTTCGTCCTTTGTCACCGCCGCATTATAGCAGCGTTTCCGCCCGGCCCCCAGGGGACTCTCGACTCTTTCGCCGAGTCTAGCGTCGTACCTCACGCTCCAGGGCAATGGCTGCCCACGACCGTCAGCGCTACGAGTCAATGTTAAACCAGGGACGCCAAATTCCAACGAGACGGGGCAAACTGGAAATCCGCAAGCGCCAGCAGTACCATCGGTACCAGCTAATGCCAACAATGGGCCGAACGTGTCGCCGAAATCGACCCTGGTCGTTCAATAAGGACTTTTGCGGATGCGACCACAGATCGTACGATTGTGGTATTTGTACCCATTGAAACGCTCTGCTGGTGTGGCTATTTTTAATGACATTCGCTCAGTGATTGACGCTCTTTGAGAATTCTTTCAGGGAATTAACAACCGGATCGACTGCTTATGAAGTGCCCCTATTGTGCGACACAAATCGAGGATCAAGCCCTCGTTTGCCCGGTTTGCCATCGGGACCTGTTTTTCTTCCAACCGATTTCGGCACGGTTATCAAGGATAGAGGAATCCATCGAACAGATACGATCCCGTTCTCAAAACAATGCGCAAGGCACGGTGAGCGCCTCCCCCGAACAGTCTTCCCCGCCAGATCCGGTAATCATGCGGTGCCTGATCGCACTGGCTGCAAGTGTGCTGTTGGCTTCCTTTTTTTCCTGGGTCACCTGGCCTTTTGAGACGTCAGCGATCGACGACAAAGTGCTCAATTTTATGTCCGGTTTTGTGCCATTCTTCGCTGCGATTGGCCTGGGCCGGTCTGTGAAACGCCTGGGGTGGTCCTCGTACGCGATTCTTGGCTTGCTTGCGGGATCCCTTGGTTTCAGTCAGGTAGCGCTCCACTACAGCACGCACAATGAGGGCAGGCTCAATCCTGATTTCTGGTTGCTGGCCGTGGTCTATTCCGGTTCTGGAATCCTGTCCTTCCTAGCCGGGGGAATTCTCGGACAACGCATGAAAGGGGAGGATCTCCCGTCGGCTCCTAGTAACGACTACTACCTGGACGAGTTTACGTTCCGATTCATTCGGCGGAGATGCAAAAGCCGCGGCAAGCTCTTCTTCCGTTCGTGCAGCAAGCCTTGGCAGTCGAGCCCGTTCCCTTGGCTCGGGTCCCTCACCCCGGTGTTAAAACCAACCCGAAACCACAATCTGTACGGGCTCGGTAATTGAAGCAGATACCCACCTGGAGCGAATTGATTCATACGGCAAAAGAGTTTGCTTCGGCTCGCGAAGTAGCGAACGGTCTTCAGACGTCGGTCTCCCGACGAGAACCGTGGATAGGACGGTTCCGGGTGCCACACACCGTTTCCGACATCATCAAAAACTATAATGCAAATCCAATATGGAGGAAGCGTTAAGCCAGTAGCTGTGATGCGCCGGAAAACCGACGATAAAATTCATTTTAAACTCACAGGCACTCGCAAAGGTATTCTGCCGAATCTGATCGGGACGTTGTAATTTCCGGTCTCCATGACATGCCCGTGGGTCTTACAGCGTCGCAGGATAAGGTTTGCCCGAGATTAAGCGGCAAATCATCTCTCGCGCGTATGGAAATTAGTGGCAGGCGGTCAATTGGCTTCATGATCTTTGACATCTCGATCCAATTAGAGGCCAATGGCCATGGCCTCATTGAGTTCTTGATCTCAGGTCTTCCTCTGAGATGGAAACCGGCAAGTGCGGCTAATGTTCATCGCAGCTATTCGGTGTTGTACAGCGATCAACGCGAATTCAAAACGGGAAACATTGGACGATTCATGCTGTTGGCCCAGCATCAACTGCTGTTTTCTACGACAAGTCTCGAAGAGCTTTACAACGCATTCGAGTCAGATCTGCTTTATTTCGTCGGACAGCGAAGTCGCGAAATGCTTTTCCTGCATGCCGGAGTCGTTGCTTGGGAGGGCCGGGCCATTGTCATACCCGGCCGCAGCTATAGCGGTAAGACGACGTTGGTTCGTGCGCTGCTGCACGCAGGCGGCATTTACTACTCCGATGAATATGCCATCGTTGACAGACAGGGTAACGTACACCCATTTCCAAGAAAGTTATCCATCCGGCTCGATGCAGGTGGACTCAGTAGAATCCCGGCCGCTAAATTAGGAGCGTCTGCCGGGGGCCCTCCCCTAGCTGTAAGGCTCGTGATTATCACGCGTTATCGTGCGGGAGCACAATGGCGTCCAAAAGATTTGTCTCCCGGTTTAGGAATGCTTCGTCTACTCCGGAACACTTTGTCCGCACGGCATTGCCCGGACCTTGCCCTCGCGATTCTCGAGAGAATGGTATGTGAAGCCACAATTCTTGAAAGTGAGCGTGGCGATGCGGACGAAAGTGCCCGGCACATTGTGACCGCCTTATATTCCATACGAATGAGGAACAGATCATGAGAAGGAGGAAACAGTGAAGGGCAATTTAGCAGAGTTTACTCCTGTTCGAAAGCCACTTACTTCCAAAGAACTGCTGGACGAAATCATCTTGTACGATGACCGCACGTATAAAGCCCACTGCCTGAATAACACTGCTGCCGCCGTATGGAGACTCTGCGATGGCAACCATAGTGTGGCAGACATGGCGAAAGCGCTAGTGCCTGGTTCAGAATCGGACCCGGGCGCTGCTGAGAGCCTGGTATGGGCAGCGCTGAAACAGCTTCGCAAATCTGGACTGCTGGTGAATGCGATGCCTTCCGACTCCAGGCTACCATCGCTCTCCCGGCGCGAACTGGTGTTGCGATTGGGTATAGCAACAGTTCTGGCCGTGCCCACGGCTCGATCTGCCCTGGTCGCCGCTGCCCCGCAGTCAGTTTCTCCTGCCAAGCAACCGTCCAGCAGGCGACGAATACCACGTTGATTGCGAACGGCGAGTATAGACCTAATCCGGCGAATAGGGCTGTCACAATGGCGGCCGTCCTATCCGGGTCATGGCGAAAGCCCTCCCCTCGGCTCCATATTCCGGATGACCAGTTGATACCGTGTGTGCCGCTGTTGATACGTTCCGGTCTCGGCGCCGTCACGTGGTGGAGAATTCGGCAGTGCGCCGGACGCAGTGACCGATTCTCGTATCGAAGATTGCGTGCAGTGTACCGGCGCTACGCGCTTGAGGCATTGGCTCACGAGATGGAGACCGTCAGATTATTTCGACGGATGCGGGCGTGGAACGTTGAACCCATTCTGTTCAAGGGGTGGGCGGCGGCTCGCGCATATCCAGAGCCCGGACTCCGTCCTTGCGGAGATGTTGACCTTTGGGTGGCGCCCGGTCAGCAGGCGAGAGCCGAAGCCGCTCTTGCGATGCGAGAAGGCTCTCCGTACCCAGCAGACCTGCACCACGACGTTTTCGCAAGGTTTAACGAATCGAATTTCGAACAAATTTACAGCCGGTCGCGGTCGGTCTCAGTGCAGGGGACAGAAATACGCATTCCGGGTCCGGAGGACCACCTGCGTATTCTCTCTCTGCACATGCTAAAACACGGAATTTCACGTCCATTCTGGTTGCTGGATATTGCCACCGCGCTGGAGTCCCGTCCTAAGAGTTTCAATTGGGATCTCTGTCTTGGGGAAAACAAACGTCACCGGCAATGGATTCTTTGCGCCATTGCGCTTGCTTCCCGCCTGCTGGGTGCAAACACCTCTGGAACGCCAGCGGCTGAAGTTACCCGGAGATTATCCAACAGGTTCTGTACGAGGGTGCTGAAACGATGGGAAGCCGGGTTCCAGTCAATTCCTCCTAAGTTCGTGGAAGAAATCAGGAGCAAAGGCTGGACCTGGGAAACTCTGAAAGCCATTCGCCAGCGTTGGCCCAACCCGATACAAGCTACCGTCGATGAGCGAGGCTCGCTGGATGCCATTTCGGCGCTGCCGTATCAGCTTCAAGATTGCATTCGAAGAGGGGCAAAACTCATACGGTCGTTAACCGCACCGTCTCTCTAGTCGATAGGTTGGGACTGTGCGTCCGATAAGGTACGGTGCTGTGGTCTTCAAAATGAAAACCACATCCTCTTTCTCCAGGATGGTTCGACTCCAATGGCACTCGAAGAGAAAATCACACAGAAGAAGCCTTATGAAAAGCCCGTTGCAACCAAACTAACTCGAGAACAGGCAAAACTCAGGCTGCTCGGGCTCGCTACGGCGGGAAACGACGCCGCCAAAGAGCTGCTGGATATGATTTTCCGGCGAGAAAATGAGCATTCAGACAAACTGCCATACGAAGCACCGAAGCTAAGCCGCATCGCCCGCGAACAAGCAAAGTTAAAGCTGATGGGTCAGGTGATGATGGGAGATGAAGGCGCCATGGAACTCTTGGATATCCTAATGAAGGAAGAAGAACACATAAACATGAACCAACAGGACGAGAAATCAGCCTGAATTCACTGGCAGAAGGAATATTCATCGAAGCCAACGGGTTTGTGTGCAAGCAAACTTGGTTTTGCAGATTGAGGAGTTCGTCTATTGAGTTGGATTCGCTGCGTCAGTAAGTCAGGCGGTCTGAGGAAACTCGCCGTCAATAGGTGGCTTTATCTCCGGGCAGAACCGATTGGTTGAGGTTTTCGATGGCAGGCCCTATAAGATGTCCCTATTGTGTTCAGGATTGTAATTTCCGTCCGATGAAGCCACGATTTGAGGGCCGGTGGTTTATCTGCGAGCGATGCGGTCACACCGTGATGCCAGATAAACCCGACTTTGTGTGCCAGTGCGCCAGATGCGAGGAAATCTTCAAAGAGACTCGCAAGAGCGGGTAAAGTGCTTCCCGCGCAGATCAGATCGATCAAGCTACGGAGGACAACGTTTCTGTGGTTCTCAAAGGGCTCTCTCCATTTCTTGCGGAAAGATCCGTTGCCGGGTGGAAAGTCAGAGATGCCTTGCCGCAATCGTCGACATAAATCCCCGCGGCTTCGAGCAATCGGAACAGATCGATTCCATAAATCGCGCAGAGGCTGATGATTTTTGCGACATGCCTTGGAACGCGGTTCATCGCCTCATAGTCTGACAGCAAACCCAAAGCTATGGTGTACTCTCTGCGCCCGAGGAGTTGCGCGATGCGAATTGTCATCTCGTGAGCTCCACGAAATGTCAACCCGGCCCGGGAGCGTGAGAGGCGAAGTAACCGGGAAAGGCTTAGGGGGCTTGTGTCGCTCCATCCTCCGCATGGAAGCGAGTCAGGAAGTGTGCGGAAGGACATGGGGCGAAACGGGAGGGATAATCCGGGCCGCCATTCTAAGTCCACTAGTCCTAATATTCGCACTTCCCGCCAAAGCAGCAGTGGACAAGGCGTGAGAGGAGGAAGATTGGGTAGCAGCACGACATGTGCGTCGTCAACCCGCTTGATATGACAGCAAGTGATTCCGCCAGCATGCTCCACAAGCCATATGCGGTTCTCGATGGATTCATTCCAGCAAAGCTGCAGCCCATAAGCCCTATCAACGCGAACGATTGTACCCGGAACCAGCCGCGGATAGACCACCGCGTCACGCGTGCCAATCTTCGCAAAAACATACCGCGAGTAAAGCTTAGCCACTCCATTCGACGGAGCAGTGCTAGCGGCAATTAGAATGCCTGGGTGGATGATGGTTGTGCGTTCGTTATCCAGTTGGAGTTGGAGATCGAGAACCAGCCGGGGATCGAAACCGCATATTCTCATCCAATCGTAGAATCGATAGCCTGTGATCTGACTGAGCGCCACAATCTGACAGATACGAGGAGTGATTCCCTGTTTGAGCCTGTACGGGAAGGTGACCGGGATAAAGTAGGAGCTCTGCTTGCCGTAGCGGCCGCTGGTCAGAGCCGAGAGTTCGGTCACCGTCAATCCAAGCTGCCGGAGGACGTGCTTGATCGTCGCCGAACAGAATTCAGCACTCGCTTTCGATCCGTTCGCTCCTGATGAGGTTGGTGATCCGGGCGAAAACTCGGTAATTGAGCGAGGTACAGGATCATGCACTCGTACGGAGGTGCGCTCATCCATCAGGAGCCGTTCGCCAACCGGAAGCAGGCGAAGAGTCTCTCAGCGTTGAGTTCCCGGCCCGTTTTGCTTTTGAAGGTCTTCGATGCATTGGAGCATGTTCATGACATCGGGGTCTTTAACATCAGCCCGTCGCAGCAATAATTGTTTGGCTTGCTCCGGCGTCAGCCGTTCATATGCAGGGGCGATATATGGCTTCTTCCCCTTTGTGCTGCTCTTCTTCTCTAGTGATGCAAGATGAGGGTTCATGCTGTGCTTGGTCCTCCTCCGAACCTCACGGGATAGCCATTCCGGCAGTATCAATCCGCCAGAACGTTTTCAGTTTTAACCAGAAAAGCGGCGATACCCACGTATCGGCTTGGACGTTTGCTGGCAGCATATAATCTGCGAACACAAAAAATAGGAAATCTGGCCTTCGTCGGTTATCCGACGAACGGTAATGACTGTCGCACGCTCTCTGCTGGCACAGTCTTTGGGTCACCTCCGTCCCTCTCTCGCTTTAGCAAATCGTTTTTCCATCTGCCACAACCGATTCTCACCATTCGCCCCGGTAATTTTCGGAGCCTGGTGAAGCAAAAAAGTCGTGCGGTTTTCGAACATGCCACAAATTCCCATGGAAACACACGTAAAGTCCCAACCGTACCGATTTCGGTACCCATTCCAAACCGGAGACTCCCATGAAAACCCTTGTTCGTCTGCTTGTCCTGAGCTTGATGTTAGCAGGAGGAATCACGACGGCCTCGTTCGCTGACGGCGGATCCCCGCCTCCCACATGCTCGCCCGGGCACTGTACGCAAGTTCCCACCGGTCCACTAACTCAATAGTTCTGATCCCTTTCTTGTCTGGGGCCGACCGCTACCTTATTATGGTTTCAGTTCGGCCCCATGACTTTTACCAGTGCAATAGTCCGCGTGCTTTGGTATCTGCCGCTGGCCCTTCAGATTTCGATTCTGGCAGCGATGTTGAGGCGCCAACTTTTCAAGGCATTTCCCGTCTTTTTTTCCTACACGCTTGTCGTAGTTTTGCGCGATTTCGTGTTGCTTTTTCTCCCGTATAACAAGAACCTCTATTCGCTTGTCTACTGGAGTGGTGAGGGCCTGGTGGTCCTCCTCAGTCTCGCGGTAATCCTCGAGGTAGTGCAATTTCTGGTTCGTCCATTTCAATTCCTGGTGCCGGTTCTAAGGGCCACGTGGATTTTAGGCGGGGTCGCAGCACTGGGGGCGATTGCGATATACATGCTCTCTGGTGGTGGAGCCGGAGCCGACAAGGTTCTGGAATCCATTGCCCTTGGTGAGCGTGCTGCGCGGCTGCTGCAGGTTTTCTTCCTGATCATCGTGATCGCTCTCCTGTCGCGCCTGGGATTAATCTGGCACCAATATTCGGTCGGAATTGTTGCGGGTTTTGGTATCTACTCAGGTCTTGACCTGGCTGTATTAGAGTTGGGAGTGCGCCTCCATTCTTTAACAAACAAACGCTTTGTGTTATTGAGACCGGCAGCGTATAATCTGGCGGCTATTATTTGGGCAGTCTACTTCTTGCGCTCGCTTGCTGAAAAGCCCGCGGTAAGCCTGCCGAATCCAGATTTGGCGGGTTGCAATCAAGCGCTGACGGATTACATTCAACGATGCTATCGGCGATACTAGTTCTCGGACTCGCCCTAACTGCTCTCATTCTCACCTGGTCGTTGCTAATCCCGAGGACTCGGGATGCAAGCGAGGATCGAACCTGGGAAGAGAGCGCCTATTTAATGCACGTCCAGATTCTCCGCGCGCTTCTTGAGCGGAATGAATTCCGATACCTTCAGCGCACCCTTCCTCGAGCAGATTTGGAAAATTGTCTTCGGAAGCGGGTGCGTCTCACCCTCCAGGCGCTGCGATTAGTGGAAGACAATACCAATTTGCTGGTGGAGTTAGCGCATAAGTCGAAACTGGATAATGATTCAGAAGGCGCCCGCAGAGCCGATGCTTTACTCGCTGCCACGGTCCAGCTCAGGCTGAACCTGCTGCTTGCCCGGTCCTGCCTCTATGTGCAGTGGCTTTTCCCGACATCGGCGTTGCTGCCGGAATGGACGAAGCCCTACCAACATCTTTTGACCTGTCTTGAGCAGTGCAGAGTTCAGGTCCCGGTCTCGTCTTTCTGACCCTGGCGCAACTGGCCTCTACGAATCAGAGAGCATCGCGCCCAGCGATATAGAAATCTGTACATGATGCCGTGGATAATTGCCGCCTCCACTGCCTTTTAAGCGTGGAACATTATTTGAAGTCTTGGGGCCTGCAAAATGGAATCTGGAAAATGGATTCGAGCGTTACGAGAAGAACGCTCGATCAAGCCGAGGGACATCGAGCGGATCACTAAAAGCATCGCAGATACGAAAGTGAACCCTGACTTCTACGTTTCACATTCAACCCTTGCCGACATCGAATCGGGATCGGTTCCCAGTATTCACAAACTCTACAGCCTTTCCCTGGCGCTCAAAGTGACCCTGACCGAACTGTTATCCGTGTTTGGCATTGAGGTCGGGCCGCCGCTAGCATCACTGACGGAGTCGCAACCGGAGGGACCGCCTTTACGTTTTCTGTCCCAACCAGCATTTCGATTTCAACTTAACTTCGACAAGCAGGCCGAGACCGAGCAGACCGCGCTGCTGAACGTGCAAGCACGAAATCTTGCATCGTTGCTGCCGGCCAGACGTGAACGATTGGACCCGACTCGGTACCGTTACGCGCTGATCGGATCAAAAGATGACAGCCTGGCGGATTTGTTGCCGCCGAGGTCGTTGGTTGAAATTGACACCACGCAAAAAACGATTGAGACTTTTCCCTGGCGCACCCTGCGTGAACGCCCAATTTACCTCGTGTGGCATCCTCACGGACATACTTGCTGCTGGTGTCAAGTCGAAGGAAAAGAACTGAGCTTGATTCCGCACCCAGTGTCGCAGCAAAGAGTTCGACGATTCAAGATGCCGAACGAAGCATCGGTCATCGGCAGAGTCACAAGTGCATGGTTACCTTTGGAAGCACTCTCGGCTTAAGGTTTGAGATTACTTGCCGGTGGCCTCTGATGCTCTCAATACCATCAATGCTGCTTCCACGTTGAAACAGAAAATTTCCCGATAAAGCGGCAATACGAGGACCGGTGTCGTAGCCCGATACGCTTGCAACGATTGCCAGGTCTGCAAAACCTCGGTTCTCGCCATGCGCGTATACCGGATGTATTCTTCTACTTGCGTCACATATTCCGAAATTGGAATCACCAACAAGCGCCGAAAGGTCTGGACGTGACACTCGCGCAGTCCTTTATCTGCAATGTCCGTGCCGAGACGCTCAGAGAGACTCGGATGAAGGTAGCGGCCGCTGTTGCAATCTCGCAGGGATGCCAGATAAAGCAGCCTCGTGAGGTCGTTCGGCAGGAAATCAAGCCCTGATTGCCGGATGCATTCCTCAACGATTTCCACGTTAGCTGAAAACCCTTCATTGCCTCGTCCGTGAGGCGCTAAATGTGATTGCTTCGACACAAAACGCCCTTGCGGACATAAGTCAGTGTCCCATGCACCTGGAATGTGTCTTTTTTGTCGGTTCCCCGACGGCCCTCGAAATTCTTTCACCACTCGTGAGATTTGGGGAGAATGGCTCACAAAGGACGAGGACGACCGAAGTGCTGCGTCAACTTACAAAATATCCGGGGTTTTGTCAAACATTATGACGAACAAGTCTCTTTCGCACACGTCTCGCTCAGTGGTGGGCCGTTCTTTGTTACTGACCGATGACGCTATCGCGCTCGAACAATTGACCCTTGGTCTACAAAAGTTCGCCATCAGTGTGGATGCCTGTCGGGATCACGTCGCCGCAGCCAGTCTTCTCAACACACGAAAATTCGAGGCCATCGTCCTCGACCTGTCACTGGGTGAACGAGTGACGGGCATCCTGGAGCGTGTTCGTGTTTCACCTTCGAACCAAAAGTCGATCACGTTCGCGCTGACAGGCCCGGGCGAGGACCCGCAGTGCCGAGCGAAATGCAATTTCGTTATCCGCAAACCTGTGGATGAAAGTGCGATGATCAGTACCTTACGGGCGGCTCTAGGCCTCATCATTCATGATTACCGGAGATACTTCCGTTGCCCGGTCATCGTTCCAGTCGTCATGAGCACTAATAGATACGAAAAGATTAATTGCGAGATGATAAACATCAGCGAGGGAGGACTGGCGGTTACGACGCCGGCCGAACTGGATCCGGGCATGGCAGTCAAAACTGAATTCATTCTGCCTGGCGAGACGGCTGGTTTTGAATTGCAGGGCGAGATCTGCTGGTGCGACAAGAGAGACCGTGCCGGATTGCATTTTCTATCCGTATCCGAAGATCAGAAACGGCGCCTTCAAGGCTGGCTTTCGCGAAAAATTGAAGAGGGCATCCCTGAACCCGTGGCGCGGCTGTTTCAGCAACACTGTGACCGTTCCGATGAGAATGCCTCTGACCACCAGTAGCAGGCCAGCCGTCAATCCGGCTCCCCAGGTGATTATCCGCGGCTCGAGGCTGCGGTCCCTTGCGCAGATTGCTGCAACAGATCCGTAATCGCGTCGGCGGGAACCGGCCGGGAGAAGAAATAGCCTTGCGCCATTTCACAGTTCAACCGCTTCAGTGTATGGATCTGCTGTTCCGTTTCCGTTCCTTCCGCAACCACCTTTAGGTGCAGGGTGTGCGCCATCGCGATAATGAGGCGAACGATTTCCTGACTATCGTTGTCATCGTCCATCCTGCTGATAAAGCTGCGATCGACTTTGAGACAATGCACGGGTAAACGCTGTAGACGGCTAAGGGAGGAGTGACCGGTTCCGAAGTCGTCGATGCTCAGGCGAACCCCGAGAGCTTTCAGTTCAGCAAGAATCTGAGCGGCTTTTTCTGCTTCCATCGTGGTAGTTTCCATGATTTCGAGCTGCAAGGCCTCGGGGGAAAGCCCAGTCTCCTGAATCGCGCAGCGGACGTCTTTTGCCAGATCGGGCTGGGAAAATTGCTTGGGCGCGATGTTCACGCTCATCGTAAGAAGCGCCTGCGATGGAAAACGGAGTTGCCAGGCGCGCAATTGATGACACGCGTCACGGAGCACCAGATGGTTGATGGGAAGAATTAGACCGGTTTCGTCGGCCACAGGTATGAATTCGTTAGGAGGCACGAGTCTGTCGGGGCGTTGCCAACGGCTGAGTGCTTCAAAGCCGATGATTTCTCCGCTTTCCAATGCGACGATCGGCTGATAATAGACTTTCAGCTCCCTGGATTCAATGGCTTTGCGAAGATCACTCTCCAAAGTAAGGCGCCGCACTGCACTCGCGTGCATCGCCGGATCGAAGACTTCGCAACGCGCTTTGCCAGCTTTCTTGGCTCGATACATAGCGAGTTCGGCGTCGCGTATCAAATCTTCCGCCGCCATATAACTTGCGCAGCTCATGGTGATACCGATACTGGCAGATACCACGACCTCCTGGCCGTTGATGACAAATGGAGCGGCACACCTTGCCAAAATCCGTTGACCGACGCGAACAGCGTGCGCTACGTCCGATATGTCTTCGAGAAGCACTGTGAACTCGTCACCACCCAACCTTGCCAGGCCTTCGTCGCGCACCAGTTGTGCGTGCTCTGCTGTTGTCCGGCAGACACTGTCGGTCTCGCGGAAACAACTGAGTAATCTTTTGCCAATCTGAATCAGAAGGTCATCGCCGGCGGAGTGTCCAAGGCTATCGTTCAGAATCTTGAATTCGTCTAGATCAATAAACAAAACTGCAAAGGAATAATCCGAATGACGGCGTGCCCGAACGATGGCATGCTGCAGGCGGTCCAAGAACAACGTGCGATTGGGAAGGCTAGTCAATAGATCGTGCAGAGTATGATGCGCAAGCATTTCTTCAGCTCTCTTGCGTTCCGTAACGTCGCGGTTGACGATCACTAATTTCTCGACCTCGCCCTTTGTGCTCCAGACCGCACTGGCGGTCGATTCCAGCACGCGCCACGATCCGTCTCCGTGCCGCATTCTGTATTCCAATGTCTCCGCGTGGCCAGTAAGTTGGACTCTCTGGCCAGCCTGATCCACGCGAGCCCGATCCGCAGGGTGTATGTGGTCAAGTGACAATCGGCCCTCTAAGTCAGATGGAGAATGTCCGAGCACCCTTTGATAAGAGGGACTGTTATAGAGTCGCTTTCCGCTCGCATCGATCACTGCAATCATGTCCGCTGCGTTTTCGGTAATCAACCGGAACAGTTCGTCTCGTTCAGCGAATTTCTTTCGCAGGCGCTGTAACTGGAAATGCTGAAATACCGTGTACATGTCGAACATGAGAACCATCGCAGCCAAACCTCGAACACGCTCCCGAAGGTCGGACACGAACCAAGTGCTCGCCCCGGAGGTCCCGGGGAAGCTTAAAGCAACGATTCCTGCGACCAAGGCAAGAGTAACGGTAATGGCATACGCCCAAAGCCACCACTCGCGACGCTCAACCTCACGTACCCCGCCCGATTGAGGGTTGCCCGAATTGGAACCGATTCCGTTGCTCATAGCCCTACTCTAGTTGTCTCCTGATTATCCGGTTGTTTCAGCAAAGCACCAGACGTTGCACAAAGACTCGATCGGCGGCTCTAGAGCTTGCGGTTTGCTTAAGCAACCGGATAATCAGAAGTTGTCTAGCGACAAGGACGATACCCCGAGCTCGAGCATGGCTCTCGTCGTGTTTTATATTGCTGTTTCAAATCCGAGTAGAAATGCTCTTCTTTTCGTACATTCGATGGTCAGCAGCATCGAGCACCTCATCTAGGGTCTGTCCATGGTGCCACTCTGCCGCACCGATGCTTAGACTTAGTTCCAGCGTCTCGACGTGACAAGCGTCGTTCCACTCTGCGAGATGCTTCCCGATTCGTGCGACAACGCACTGCGCTCCTTGCGAGTCGGTATCTGCCAGAAGAATCATGAACTCGTCTCCCCCGTAGCGTACGACCGCATCACACCCGCGAATCGACTGTTTCAGCAGGCTCGCCACTTCCGCTAGGACAAAATCACCCGTCAAATGCCCGAAGCGGGAATTGATATCTTTGAATTTGTCCATATCGATCATCAAGAACGTGAGAGGCAGTTGGCGACGTCGAGCGTGGCTGATAAACCTTCCAGCCACTTCGTCAAGGGAACGGCGATTATAGATTTCTGTGAGAGGGTCCGTGAAAGATTGCTGCTCGATCACCTGCTTTTGCAGCGTGCTTGAGATGATCTCTTCCCGCAGGCGCCGCAGCTCAAAGCGTTTTCCTATCAGATAGGTATTCAGCAGTGCAATCAGAACGACAAGTCCTATAGCCAATGGCCGCGAGACACTGACCTCCAAGTGGACCGGGCTGTTTTTCAGAAACAATCCGGGTAAAGCGATAGCAAACACGGCGAGGCTGGACAGGACTCCGGTAACGGAAACAATCGTCCACAACTCCCAATCTCGTCTCTCGAGCTTATACAGCTGCTTAGTGACCTGCGACAATAAGCTTTCAGTGGATCGTTGCATTCTTTGTCTCGGAGAAAAATCTAATACCAATTGCTCTCAGATGCATGAGTACCGTCGTGCCGATCGTTGTAGTCGCGAGTTTACTTCCCGAGATTGCTGGTGGATTGTCGGTTAACCGACGTAAACGGCCAAGGCGGAGTCACCTGATCTCAATGAAAAGGATCGTACTGTCGGTCCACCGACCAACATGCCAAAATAACATTGCGACCTTTGGGATATCGTTACCGGGGTAACGGTATTGCATGCCACAGCCAAATAGATGGCCTGCAGTGCTCGCTCCGCGTTTATCCCATCAAGTGATGGCTTCACGCCGGGATGTAAATACCTGGTCAGTCGCCCGCTGTCCCCTCCACTCGGTGAGCGCTCGCGAAAGCAGCGCCTCCAGGAAATTTTATGAGGAGTAAGCCGCTCCGCCAGGAATCAGAAGGATTGCCGTTCAAGCGCTCTTGGGCACGACGAACTCGTGAAATACGAGATACGGCGACAATGGGGACGTCGTGGTATGGCCTCACAGGAAAGCGACGGTCTGCGAACCCGTAAGCCCCTCGCTTTAATCGAGTGGAAAAACATCAGTTGTCGGGAAGAAGACTCAGCGGGGCTTAAAAAGCCCACAGGCGAGACATTAAGTTTTCGGGAGCGCAATGCCAGCCTGATTTCTGTCGGCTATGCGGTTCTGACCGATGAGAAAGGTATGCGTATGAAGGCATCGTGCAAACGGGTTTAGACGGGTTCAGGATGCAACCCCACCAGAGACTTATTTGCTAAACCCCTGGGATGTTCAGCGACCTATCCGAAGGTCGAAGTTGACAAACTGCGCGGGTCCGTTAAACAAGTGAGAGCGAGGGAACAGCCTGCGCTGATTGCACATTCCAAATTGGCAGCCGATATTCCTGATACCCCGAAGAATTCGATTCTAGAAGGATCCGCCAGGCTGAAAGGGTTCGAGTCGGCTGGGGCGTTTCAGGGGTCAGGAGAGCTTTTGTCCCAGCAAGATTGAGCGTGCAAGCGGTCAATAGACACCTGGAATCAGGCGCTTCGTCCTGCGGCTGTAATCTTCATACTCGTCTCCAAAAGCCAGATGAAGCGCAGCTTCCTCAACGTGAATGCGATACAGAAGGGCCAGAGTCGGCGGAATGAAGACCACAGCAAAGCAGGCCCATGTGCGGGCATGCAGAGCACAGGCCAAGAGGATCAGTTCCAGGCCGAGATAGGAAGGATGACGAACGAGGGCGTAGAGTCCGCTACGCTGGAGACTCTGGCCGTTGCGCATGGCCACGTTCGCGCTGAAGGCTCGGCCGAGCACGACGATGGCCGTGGCGCGAACTCCCAACCCAAGGATCAAAATCGCAAGAGCCGCCCGCCGTAGCCAGTTATGGCTCCCCGGCATGTCGATGGGCAA
>Ga0335072_10003745_pt1 | contig 22764 bp, 16 predicted proteins | sample Lox_Sample_21_FD_206725 | JGI IMG/M metagenome (GOLD analysis project Ga0335072, IMG submission 206725) | Soil microbial communities from Loxahatchee National Wildlife Refuge, Florida, United States - Lox_Sample_2.1 | ecosystem: Environmental > Terrestrial > Soil > Wetlands | place: USA...
CCGCTTCGCCTGCATCCGTAACACCTACGGGCAGCTTGCGGACACGACCATAAAGACCTTCCTCTACTGGCTCCCGGATCAGGTCTTCGGCACATTCAACAAAGGGGACCATGTCTACTTCCTCAACCAGCTCGACGATCTCGACGTAGAGATCCTGTTCCGCGCGCTCGATCGCCCCGAGCACGTCTCAAACCTGCTGTCCCTCGAGCTGACAGGCGCGTTTGTCAATGAGGCCCGCGAGGTGCCGTGGGCAGTGATCCGGGCATTGAAGGGCCGCGTTGACCGCTACCCGGCCCGCATTGACGGCGGCTGCGTCGATCCCGGCATTATTATGGATACCAACCCCCCGGACGATGACCACTGGTGGTATCGGCTCTTCGAGGAGCGCCAGGCGGACGACGAGGACGCGGGGTCGGTGGAGCTCTTTAAGCAGCCGAGCGGGCGATCGCCTCACGCCGAGAATCTGCCGAACCTGTCGCCGAGCTACTACACCAACCTGATGGCGGGCTCCGACCCCGACTTCATCCGGGTCTACGTCGATGGCCTCTACGGTTACGTGCGCGAGGGGAAACCCTGCTATCCCGAATTCAACGACAGCGTACACGTCGCCGAGGTCGAGCCGGTCAAGGGCGTCACGATCAAGCGCGGCTGGGATTTCGGTCTAACACCCGCGTGCGTGTTCACCCAGGTATTGTCCGATGGCCGCTGGATCATCTTCGAGGAGCTCTGCGGCGAGGATATCGGCATCAGCACTTTCGGCGATGGGGTGCTGCAGCTCAGTGAGCAGCGCTGGCCGGGGTTTACCTTCGAGGACTTTGGCGACCCGGCCGGGGAACAGCGGTCCGCGATGACGGCCGATAAGGACGAGAAGACCTGTTTCGACATCCTCCACGGCAAGGGCATTCGCATGCAGGCCGGGGAACAGAATCTCACGAGCCGCCTGGAGTCGGTCCGAAAGCCGTTGAACACGCTTCGCGACGGCAAGCCACAACTGCAACTGCATCCGCGATGCACGATGCTCCGCAAGGGCTTCGCCGGCCGCTATCAGTTTAAGCGGGTGAAGGTCGCCGGCAGCGCCGAGCGCTATCACGACCAGCCCGACAAAAGCGAGTACAGCCATCCTCATGACGCACTCCAGTACGTCGCTACCCGCGTATTCGGCGGCATTGTCCGCGGCAGGCAGGAAGGCCAGCAGGGCTTGAAACTGACGCCCCTCGAGGAGCTGGCTCCGAAGTGGGCCGGGCAGATGCGCAGGGCCTGGGAGACCCGGTGAAGTTCAGCGAACTCGGCACCATCCGCGAGGACTGGACGCTGCCCTATCCGCGTAGCACTCGCGCCGACCCTCCTATAAGCGCCGAGGAGGCCCGTAACGCCGCGACCACAAACTGCCCCCGCCATCGGGGGCTTATCGCCTCGCAGCCCACCCAGGACGATACCGAGGGGCGCGTCTACTTGTGCGGGGTCGGCAATCAGTATTGGCGCTACACCCGCAAGGCCGGCATAGGACGGCTGCCCGCGCTCAAATACCCCTTCTAGTTCATCACCGCAAAGGCAAATCCCGTGAAAAAGACCAGTTCCGCGAGAAAGACCACGTCAACCGACCCGGGTAATACCAAGGTCAAAGCCACCATGAGCCACGCCCAGTTCGAGAGACTGGACCATGGCGACCCGAAGTTCGACCCCATGAGAAAGCGCGACAGCATTGCTGCTCGGATCGCGACGCCGATCGCGAGGCTGCGCCGAGGGGGATAGAATCGGCGCGTGGCCGAGATCACAGCAGCAATGCTCCATCACGCGATTACGCACCGGAAAGACTGTAATTGCGACAAGGAGCGCGACCCGAAATGCGAGGCGGAGTGGCCGGACTCCTGCCCCTGGCGGGCATACCAGCTACATCGGCATAGTACCGGCGACTTTTCGAGCCCTGAATGGTGGGCTTACCAGCTCGGCCTGAGAGAGGACTACTCGGACGAGCCGCCCGACCCGCGGGAGTTCGACTCAAGCACCATTCATCATCATCAAGAGCGCGATAACTGATATCCCGCAGGAACGAAAACGCGATGACGCTGCGAATCTCCGGCTATTGGTTGCATTGGTGCGCGCTGGTCTGCGAGGGCCTCGGCTCGCTGCTCGTGTTTCTCGAGGCGCACCGAATCAGCGTTGAGCTTGCCACGGGCGTCGCGCATGCCGATTTCGCCGGCCAACCCCCGCCGGGCTATCAGGCGTGGTGGTATGACTCCGGGGGTCTCGGATTTGCGCTGCTGCTCGCGGGGATCATGCTTACCGGCATCGCGCTCTTTGTAGACCACCATTGCGAGTCGTAGCCTGCTGAAACGGAAACGGCGCCCGAAGGCGCCGCTCTAAGTGCAGCGATCCGGACCAGTCGGGCGCTTGGAAAATCAGTCACGGTGGGCCAGATGGTCGGCAATCTCGCGCAGGAGCTCATTCGTGCGAGCGAGCTGCGATCGGAAGCCGACGATAACGAAGACGACGACCGTCACCAGAATGATGCGCCCGATTACGTAGTAGCTCATGGTGGGCAACTCCTACCCGGTGGAGTGAGGGGTCTCATCGCAAGTAGCGTAGCAACAGCGCTGCTACCACGCTGCTACCGCTCTGCGCCGGACGAACTGAAACGAACAGAACGGGGCTATGCCTAAGTACCTGAAATATCAGCATGGCATGCTCTGGTTGGTGGTCACTTCTTCGGCTTGGGGTAGCCTCCTAAGCGGTAGGTCGTCGGTTCAACTCCGGCCGGGGGCGCCATAAAATCAATACGTTGCGATTCTTTCTTCGCGTCAAATCGCACTTCAGGGCGCGCGGCTGTGCCGGTACCTCGGCCTCAGCACCCAGGCCGAAGGCTTGAGCACTCCACGCGAATCCGCACCAAAGTTCTGCGCCGGACGCGGGTTGCAGACGCGTGTTATCCCAGTGTTAGAACGTGTTGGGTAACCACGCGTTAGAAGGACGGCATTTTAGGCCAATTGATTGAAAAAGCAGCAGCGGTACAGGATGATGCCGCGAGGAGCGATCGGCTTGCGGGGGCCGCGGAGGACTGAGGTGAGTAGTGTCGCACGATATGATTTCGGTGTGGGGACGCCGATGGGCGCACGCAGTGGGGTCGGAGCGGGTTCAGGCGGAGGTGGTATGGAAGACGTAATGAGACGATTGGGATCGCTGGAGAAGGACGTCTCGGTGATCAAGGCCGAGGTCTCGGCGATCAAGGTCGAGGTCGCTGGAATAGCTGCTCAGCTTCCCCACATGGCAACCAAGGCCGACGTTAGCGATCTAAAGAGCTCGATGCTTCAATGGACCATAAGTACGTTGATCGCTGGGATAGCTCTTGCCTTCACGATCGCGAAGTTCGTCCATTGACAGCGGATTGGGAAAACGTCTTGAGGCGATTGGGTTCGCTGGAGAAGGACGTGGCGGTGATCAAGCCTGAGGTCGCTGGAATAAGGGCGCTGCTTCCTCATCTGGCAACCAAGGCGGACGTGGTCCAACTTCCGCGAGTGGAATCGAAGTCGGACATTGGGGATGTCAGGCAGGCGATCCGCGATTGCAAAGCATCGATCATTCGATGGGCCGTGGGTACGGGGATCGCTGTGACAGCCCTCGCCTTTATCACCGCGAAAATCCTTCATTGAGATCGTGTAATGCGGTCGGTCAGAACCGCAGGCGGATGGTAGCTCCGCCGCCGGGGGTCTCGCCGATGTCGACGCTCGCGCCGTGCGCGGCAGCGATCTGCCGGACGAGCGTCAGGCCGATACCGCTGCCCTGGCGCTTGGTGGTGAAGAAAGGTACGAAGACCTTCTCACGCTGATCGGGCGGAATGCCTGGGCCGTTGTCGGATACGCTGATTGCGATCCTTCCATCGGACTCGCGATAGGCCGAGAGGGCGATCTGCCCGGACGGGGTGTCGCGCAAGGCTTCGGTGGCGTTGCGGACCAGATTGATGAGGGCCTGATCGAGGAGCTCTACGTCCATCGCGAGCTCCAGGGTCTCGGGGTCGACGCGGGTTGCCATATGGATGTCGCGGCCTGCGAGATCACTCGCCAGCAGGCGTTGGATGCGGGCGAAGAGGCGCTGTACCGGCATCAATTCCATGCGTGCGGCGAGGGGCTTGGTCAGGCGGCGGTGGCTGCGCACGAAGTGCAACAGGCCTTCGCTTCTGCGGGAGACTGCCTCCAGCGCATCGCGGGCATCCGACAACGCGGCGGCATGCGGGTCGTCAGCCGGCAGCTGCTCGAGAACGTCGCGGACCAGGCCCTGCGCGGTGGCGGCGAGACTCGATACCGGCGTCAGGGAGTTCATCACCTCGTGGGCCATGACGCGGATGACCGTCTGCCAGGCCTCGAGCTCCTGCGCACTCATCTCATTCTCGATGTTCTGCAGGGAGACGAGCCGCCGGCGCGATCCGCGGGCGGCGATCTCGGTCGCCGCGGCCTTGAGGAGGAGGGGGCCGGAAGAGCGCTCCATGCGCAGGATCGCGGTATTGCCCGGCGAGAGCGACTCGAGGCTCACGGCGAACGACTCGCCGTAGCGGAAGAACTGTTCGGTTTGCGTGAGCGAGCTCTCGAAGAGACGCCGTCCCGCCATATTGAGCAATCTCACCGCACCCCGGTCATCGATCGACAGCAAGGCGACCGGAACGTGGTTGACCAGAGTTTGCAGGTAGTGCGCCTGCTCGTCGCGGTCGGAGCGGCTGGCCCGAAGGCGCGCCAGGACTCGCTCCATTGCGGTGCCGAGCTCGCGGTGAGCGGTATCCGCCGTCAGCCCCGTGAAGCTCTGCGAAAGGTCATCGACGGCGAGCGCATCGAGGAAGCGGGCGATCTCGCGGCTCGATTGGGTCGAGAACTGGACGAGACCTGCGATCTCAACGGCCGCCGCGGCGATGAAGAGCGCAATGGTCACGTACCACTGGGTATTCGCGATCATCCATGCCGCCGCGCCGATCGTCACGATGAGCGCGGCCACGCGCACGGCAATGCCGGTCCGGAAGGGACTAGAGACCATACTTCTGCATGCGCCTGTAGAGCGACGGGCGCGTGAGGCCGAGCGCCTCGGCGGCGCGGCTGATGTTTCTCCCGTGCGCCTCGAGCGCGCGGAGGATGGCCTCTTTCTCCATCGCATCGAGTGTCGCCGCTTCCGGGGGCAACGCCCCTGGCGCGGCACCCGCCGCGGCAGGTCCGGCAGCCGATCCGGCAACCCATCCCGCAGTCGATCCAGCACCCGACCCTGCGCCCGACAGAGAGAAGTCGCCCGGCTCGAGCATTTCCCCCTCGCTGAGAATGACCGCGCGCTCGACGGCGTGGCGCAAGGCGCGCACGTTGCCCGGCCAGGGGTGGGCAGTCAGGCGATCGAGCGCCGCGGCGCTCAAGCGCTTGGGCGGTACGTTGTACTTCTCCGAATAGATGGCGATGAAATGCTCGAAGAGCAATGGAATGTCTTCCTGGCGCTCGCGAAGCGGCGGCAGGTCGATCTCCACGGTCTTGATGCGGTAGAGGAGGTCCTGACGGAACACATTCTCGTCCGCCAGGCGCTCTGGAGAGAGGTTGGTGGCGCTGATCAGGCGCACGTCGATGGGCTCGGGTTTCTCGGCGCCGACCGGCGTGACTTCACGCCGCTCGATGGCGGTGAGGAGCTTGCTCTGCAAGTGCAGCGGCACATTGCCGATCTCATCGAGGAAGAGGGTGCCGCCCGAAGCGGCGCGCAGCAGGCCGATGCGATCCTGCCTGGCGTCGGTGAAAGCTCCGCGGCGGTGGCCGAAGAGCTCGCTCTCGAAGAGCTGCGGCGAGAGCGTGCCGAGATCGACCCGCACGAAGGCGTGGTCGGCGCGTGCCGAGTGCCGGTGAATCTCGCGTGCGACCAGCTCTTTGCCGGTGCCGTTCTCTCCCAGGATGAGGACGTTGGCGTCGGTGGGCGCGGCGCGGCGGATGGTCTGAAAGACACGCAGCATGCGCTGCGAAGTCCCGATCATCTGTCCCTCGATGCGCGTGGCCTCCGCGAGTCCTTGGCTGCGCGCACGGAACTCCGTGGCCTCGATGCGCGAGCGGCGCAGGTTGGATGCGGCGATCAGGGTCGCGAGCAGTCTTTCGTTCTCCCACGGCTTGGTGACGAAATCCGCCGCGCCTTTCTTCATGGCCTCGACTGCCAGCGAAACATCGCCGTGCGCAGTAACGAGGACTACGACCGCCTGCGGATCGAGCGCCAGTACCTGCGTGAGCACGGCGAGCCCTTCGGCACCTTCTTCCGCGCCCGCCGCGAAGTTCATGTCGAGCAGCAGAACATCGAAGGCATTGCGCCGCACCAGCTCCGGCAGCGTCGCGGGATCGCGCAGTGTTTTGACGGAGGCGAAATGCCGCTTCAGCAGCAGACGTGCGGCCAGGAGGATGTCCTCCTGATCGTCGACGATGAGGATGCGAGCGGTATCGATCTGCGCGGGTGCCAATGTCCGATTCCGAACAGTTGTCCGCCGTACTTGTACACCGGCGGACACCCCGGGGACCAGCCACCAGTGATAACCAGCTGATAGATATATGTTTTTACCATGGCATGGCCGTTGCAAACCGCTCCGCATGCATTTCAGCGGACAGTCAGAGACTACGGACAGCCGAGTGGTCGACGTGTCGAGCAGACGGGCGGGCGGCCCCGAGCCCGGACCCCCTCCGGCCGGCGGTGGAATGGACAAACCCATCGCCCGCCCGCCTGCCTGGCGCCGTTACGGCCCCTATGGCGCCGGGGCGGTGCTCGTCATCGGCATCGCTGCCTGGCTGCTCCATGGGATCGGCATCAGCACCTACCGCGTCGCGGCCGATCAACTCACCCTGGGCACGGTGACCCGGGCGAAGTTCGAGGACTACATCGCCGTGCGCGCGAGCGTCGCACCGCTCACCACGTTCTACCTGACCACCGAGCAGGGCGGGGGCGTCGAGCAGGTGCTGGCGGAGGACGGGGCGATCGTGAAGGCGGGCCAGCCGCTCATCGTGCTCTCCAACACCGCGCTGCGGCTGCAGGTCGCCTCCCGCGAGGCCGACATCTCCAGCCAGATCAATACCATCGAGGGCACGAAGCTGCAGCTCGAGGACACCCGCTTCAAGTATCAGAGCCAGCTGCTCGACATCGAGCACCAGCTCGCGGTGCTGAAGAGCGACCTGGCGCGCGACAAGATCCTGCTCGACGGCCACGCCATCGCGCCCATGCTCTATCAGCAGGATCAGGAGCAGTACCGCTACGAGCTCAAGCTCCGTGACGCCACCATCGTCTCGCGCGACGCGGAGCAGCAGTTGCGCGCGTCCCAGCTCGCGCAGCTCGGCAAGACCCTGGGGTGGCTGAAGGACAACATCGCCACCGCGCGCGCCAGTCTCGACGCGCTGACCATCCGCGCGCCGACCGCCGGACACCTGACGGCACTCGATGCGAAGGTCGGTCAGTCCAAAGAGGCGGGGGCCGTGCTCGGACAGGTCGACTCCCTCGATCGATTCAAGCTGACGGCGGACGTCGACGAGTTCTACCTGGGCCGCATCGCTCTCGGGCAGACGGCGCTCTTCTCCGTCGACGACCGGAACTACGAGGCCTCGGTCGAGAAGATCTACCCGCAGGTCTCCGACGGCACTTTCAAAGTGGACCTCTACTTCAAGGGTCCGGCGCCCGACGGGATTACCGTCGGCCAGGCGATCGACACCAAGCTCGAGCTGGGAGGCGCGGCCACGGCATTGATGCTGCCCAACGGCCCCTTCTACCAGGACACGGGCGGGCAGTGGGCCTTCGTCCTGGCGCCGGACGGAAAGTACGCCGTTCGCCGCAAGATCGCACTGGGCCGCCGCAACCCCGATCACGTCGAAGTCCTCGAAGGACTCGAGCCCGGGGAGCGGGTCATCGTCTCCAGCTACCAGGGCTTCGAGCACGTCCAGCGGGTCGAGCTCGAGAAACCCAACCCCCAGAACTGAGCGCGCAGGATGAATCCGATGCTGTCATTGAAACAACTCACGAAGGTCTATCGCACCACCGAAGTGGAGACGACCGCGCTGCGCAGCGTGGACCTCCAGGTCGCGGCAGCGGAATTCCTCGCGGTCATGGGCCCTTCGGGTTGCGGCAAATCGACGCTGCTCAACATCGTGGGCATGCTCGACAGCCCCTCATCCGGGGAGTACTGGTTCGCCGGCCGGGACATCGCCGGGTGGTCGGAGTCGCAGCTCTCGGATCTGCGCAAGAACAGCCTCGGATTCATCTTCCAGAGCTTCAATCTGGTCGATGAGCTCAATGTGTTCGAGAACGTGGAGCTCGCGCTCCTCTACCACAAGGACGTGCCGGCCCGCGACCGCCGCACGCGCGTCCGCGAGGCGCTCGAGCGCATGAAGATCGCCCACCGGGCCCGCCACAGGCCGCAGCAGTTGTCGGGCGGCCAGCAGCAGCGCGTGGCCATCGCGCGCGCCGTGGTCTCGCGTCCCAAGCTGATCCTCGCCGACGAGCCGACAGGCAACCTCGACTCCGCGACCGGCGAGGAGGTGATGCAGCTGCTCACCGAGCTGAACGCGGAGGGCACGACCATCATCATGGTCACGCACTCGCGCCCGCACGCCGAATATGCCCATCGCATCGTGAACCTGCTGGACGGCTCGATCGTCACCGAAAAAGTGCGCATGGCGGTCTAAGGACGACTGCCATGTGGCGTCACTACTTGTCGATCGCGGCGCGGGGACTCATCCGCCACCGCCTCTACAGCGCGATCAACATCGCCAGCCTGACGGTGGGGCTGACCTGCATCATCTTCGTCGTGCTCTTCGTACGCGACGAGCTCTCTTACGACAAGTGGATCCCCGACACCAGCAATCTCTATCGCCTGGAGCTGACGATCAACGTTCCCGGACGTCAACCGCTGCCGACGGCCGCCACTCCATACCCGATGCCGGCCGCGATGCGCGACGAGATTCCGGGGGTCACCGCGATGACGCGGATGTATACCTGGACGGTGACATTGACGCGCGGCGACCGGCAGTTCTCGCAGAATGTCGATGTGGTGGACCCGAACTTCTTCCAAGTCATCCGCCTGCCGCTCCTCGAAGGAGATCGCGGCTCGGTATTCCGCCAGCCGGAGTCCGTGGTCCTCAGCCAATCGGTCGCCAAAGAGTACTTCGGTGACGCCGATCCCATTGGCCAGACCGTCACGGCCGCCGAGGGCAATTGCGACCCCCATGCCGCAACGTGTCCGCAGATCTCACTGCGAGTGACCGGGGTGATGCGCGATCTGCCGCACAACACTCAGTTGACCGGGGACGCTTTCATTCCCACCACTTCGCTGGCGAATCCGATTTCCGAGGACGTGAGACACGATTGGTTCAGCCAGACCGGCTTCGCCTATGTCCGTCTGGCACCGGGGTTTTCGCCGGCGGCCGCGGCGGCGGCCGTGGCCCCGATTTTCGACCAGGACGTGACGCCGGTGTTGACCCGATACGCCGGCATTCACATCCTTGGCAGTGAGGTCTACAAAGCGCACCTGACCCCCTTTACGCAGGTTCATCTCGACTCCGCACAGTACGGCTACAATCCGACGCCTCCGGGCAGCTGGAGCACGCTCTACGGCGTGGTGGCCGTCGGTGTTCTGACGGTCCTGGTCGCGTGTTTCAATTTCATGAATCTGACGACCGCCCGGGCGACGCTGCGGGCCCGCGAGGTCGCCTTGCGCAAGCTCCTGGGCGCCGGCCGGGGGCAGCTCGTACTGCAGTTTCTAGGTGAGGCCGTGCTGGTGGCGTTGCTCTCACTGATGCTGGCGCTCGCGCTGGCTGAAGTGCTGCTGCCGCTCTTCGACGGCTTCCTGCAACGGCCGATTGCGCTCCATTACACCACCGATTGGCGGCTGTTGCTGATGCTGGCCGGTATTACAGTGCTGACCGGGCTGGTCAGCGGCAGCTATCCGGCGCTGGTGCTGTCCGGGCTACGGCCCGTCACCGGCCTGCGCGCCGGCGAGGCCAGGCCGCATCGCTCCGGTGGGCTGCGCAACGTGCTCGTGGTGTTGCAGTTCGCGGTTTCCGTCGGCATGGGGATCGCAGCCTGTGTGGTCTTCAGGCAGGTCAGTTACGCGCGCGCCATGGATCTTGGCTTCCAGCACGACAATGTCGTGGTCGTCGGCAGCAGTCCGCTGCTGACGGGTGACAAGCAGGAGGCTTTCGAGCAGGCCTTGCGGTCGAATCCGGGGGTGGCCGCGGTGGGAACCTCGGACTACACACCGTTCGCCACGGGTCAGTCGAACTCGCTGATCCAGGTGCCGGGTCTGCCCAGCCAGTTCACGATCAACACGACGGTCGCCGGTCCCGACTATCCCGTGGTCTACGGCATACCCCTCATCGCCGGCCGGCTCTTGTCGGATCGGGGTGCGGATCGCCTCAACAGTCTCGCGATCGCCACGGGGGGCGAGCCGCTCAACGAAGGCCGTAACATTCTCATCAATGCCGCGGCGGCGAAGCGGATGGGCTTCAGCCCGCAGGAGGCGGTCGGGAAGACCATCACGTACAACCACAACCACGTGCGCATCGTCGGCGTGCTCGCCGATGCCAAGGTCCACGGCGCGCGCGAGCCGGTCGTGCCCATGCTCTATGTGTACATACCGTCCTGGGGGATGAACATCTCCGTGCGCCTGCGCCCGGGGCGCATCCCGCAGACCTTGAGCTTCATCGACCGCACCTGGCACTCCTTCATGCCGGCGGTGGCCATCCAGCGCGGGTTCCTCGACCAGAGCTTCGATCGGCTTTACGCCCAGGACGAGCGCGGCGGCGCGATGCTCATCGTGTTCGTGATCGTCGCGGTTCTGATCGGATGCCTCGGCCTCTATGGCCTCGCGGTGTTCACCGCTGAGCGGCGGACCAAGGAGATCGGCATCCGCAAGGTTTCCGGCGCGCGTACCGGTGACATCGTGAGGCTGATGCTGTGGCGGATCTCGGTGCCGGTCCTGCTTGCCAATGTCATTGCGTGGCCGCTGGCGTATACCTATTTGCGGCACTGGCTCGATGGCTATGCCTATCGGATCGCGCTCAATCCGCTCTACTTCCTCGCCGGCGGCATTGTAGCGTTGCTCATCGCCTGGGCGACGGTCTATGCGAACACGCTGCGGTTGGCGCGCTCCAGCCCAGTGCGCGCGCTGCGGTACGAGTAGGCCCATGTTTTGGCATTACCTCCTCATGGCGGCGCGGAGCCTGGTGAGGCACAAGCTGTACAGCGCCATCAATATCGCCGGCCTGGCCGTGGGGTTGACGTGCACGATCTTCGTCATCCTCTTCGTGCGCGACGAGATTTCTTACGACAAGTGGATTCCCGATACCTCCAATCTCTATCGCCTGGAGTTGACGATATACCCTCCCGGACGGCCGCCATTTGCAATGGCCGTCAGTCCGTATCCGCTGCCGGAAGCGATGCGCGATCAGATACCGGGAGTGACCGGCATGACGCGGTTGTATACATGGACCATGACATTGACGGGCGGTGACCGGCAGTTCTTGCAGAATGTCGATGTAGTGGATCCGGGTTTCTTCGAGACCATCCGGCTGCCGCTCCTCGAGGGAGATCCGGGCTCGGTATTCCGCCAGCCGGAATCGGTGGTCCTCACGCAGCGAATCGCCAAAGAGTACTTCGGTGGCGGCGATCCCATCGGCAGGACCCTGACGGCTACCGAGGGCAACTGCGACAGGAGTGCCTCGGCATGCCCACAGGTCGCGCTGCGAGTCACCGGCATCGCGCGCGATCTTCCGCACAACACCCAGCTGATCGGAGACGTCTTCATTCCGACGAGCTCGCTGGCAAATCCCATCCCGGAGAGTCTGCGGCAGGATTGGGTGAGCTCGGTCGGGGGGGCTTACGTTCGGCTGGCTCCCGGGGTCGCTCCGGCGACCGTGGTGGCGGCCGTGGCGCGGATTTTCGATCAGGATGCGACTCCGGCGGTGCGCAGGTATACCGGCACCAATCTCCTCGGCAGCCAGGCGTACAAGGCGCATCTGACGCCTTTCACGCGAGTTCACCTCGACTCGTCACGGTGGGAATACAATCTGGGCCCCCCGGGAAGCTGGAACACGCTCTACGGCGTCGCCGCCATCGGCGTCCTCACCCTGCTGGTGGCCTGCTTCAATTTCATGAATCTGACGACCGCCCGGGCGACCCTGCGGGCGCGGGAGATCGCGCTGAGAAAGGTTCTCGGCGCCGGCCGCGGACAGCTCATCGTGCAATTTCTCGGCGAAGCGGTGCTCGTGGCGCTCCTTTCCTTGATGCTGGCTCTCGCATTGGCGGAAGTGCTTCTGCCCCTCTTCGACGAATTCCTGCAGCGGCCGATCTCTCTTCACTATGCGGCCGATTGGCAGTTGCTGCTGCTGCTCACCGGTGCCGCGGTCGTGACGGGACTTCTGAGCGGCAGCTATCCGGCGCTGGTGCTTTCCAGCCTTCGTCCCGTCGCCGGCCTGCGAGCCGGCGACGCAAAGCCGCTGCGTTCGGGAGGGCTGCGCAACGTGCTGGTGGTTCTGCAGTTTTCGGTTTCCATCGGCATGGGAATCGCAGCGTGCGTGGTCTTCAGGCAGGTCAGTTACGCACGCGGCATGAACCTGGGATTTCATCATGCTGATGTCGTGATCATCGGCAACTCCACAGCCGGGGTGACAGGCGGCAGCGGCGGACTGACGGGCGCGAAGGAGGAGGCGTTCGCTCAGGCTCTGCGGGCAGATCCCGGGATTGCGGCAGTGGACCTTTCGAGTTATGTGCCGTTCTCGCACGGTCAGACGGATTCAATGGTCGAGGTGCCCGGCCGAAGCGAGCTCCTTTCGATCAACACGGACATCATTGGGCCTGATTATCCGGGCGCCTACGGCATACGACTGATCGCCGGGCGTCTCTTGTCGGCGAACCGCGACTCGGACCGATTGAACAGCCTCGGGATCGCGACCGGCGGCGATCCACTCAACGAGGGCCACAACGTTCTCGTCAACGCGTCGGCGGCGAAACGGCTCGGCTTCAGCGCACATTCGGCAATCGGGCAGACGATCCTCCTCAACCGCAGCCGCGTGACTATCGTGGGCGTGCTCGCCGACGCCAAGCTCCGGGGAGCCCGCGAGCCGGTCGTGCCCATGGTCTATGCGTACATCCCGAGCTTCCCGTTGAGCATCTCGGTACGCCTGCGTCCCGGACGCATCCCGCAGACCCTGAGCTTCATAGACCAGACATGGCATGCCTTCATGCCGACGGTGGCCATCCAACGGTGGTTCCTGGATGGGGCCCTCGATCAGCTTTACGGGCAGGACGAGCGGGAGGGCGCGATGCTGGGTGTATTCGTGATCGTCGCGGTCCTCATCGGATGTCTCGGTCTTTATGGCCTCGTGGTATTCACCGCCGAGCGGCGGACCAAGGAGATCGGTCTTCGCAAGGTCGCAGGTGCGCGCGCCGCTGACATCGTAAAGCTGATGCTGTGGCGGATTTCGGTACCGATAGTGGTCGCAAATCTGATCGCCTGGCCGGTCGCCTATGTCTATTTGCGGCATTGGCTCGACGGTTATGCGTACCGGATAGCGCTCAACCCGCTCTATTTTCTCGCGGCCGGCGCCGTGGCATTGCTGATCGCCTGGGCGACCGTATACGGAAACACGTTACGCCTGGCGCGGACCAGCCCGGTTCGGTCGCTGCGGTACGAGTAGCCAATGCTGCGGCACTACCTGCGAATGGCGGTGCGCGGATTCACGCGCCGCAGGCTCTACAGCTTGCTCAACGTCGCGGGATTGTCCATCGCGCTCGCCTGCGCCATCCTCATCCTGCTCTTCGTGAAGGACCAGCTCGCGTACGACGCGTGGATCCCGCACACCGCGAATCTCTACAGGCTGGAGGAAACGCTGAACATGATTGGGCGGCCGCCGATGCCGCTGGCGAAAAGCCCGTTCAGGCTGTTGACGGACATGAAGGCGCAGATCCCGCAGGTGAGGGACGTCACCCACGTGAATCTCGCCAAGGTGACGATCAACGTGCGCGGCGGCCAAGTTCCGGCAACCGCCACGGTCGTGGATCCGAACTTCTTCCGGTTGATCGAGCTGCCGCTGATCGAAGGGAGCCCGCAGCAGGTGCTCGACGACCCGGCGTCGGTGGTGTTGTCGCAAAGCGAGGCCCGCAGGTATTTTGGCGATGCCAATCCCATCGGCAGGACCCTGACGATCGGCGGCCTTGGAATCGGCTGCGAGCCGTCCGACTCGACCTGCCTCGCCAAAGCCCGTCCATTCATCGTGTCGGGGGTATTGCGCGATCTGCCCGACGATACCCAGCTCGTAGCGGACATCGTGGTGTCCGATGCGTATCAGACGGCGCATGCGCAAGCGATGTCCCGCGACTACGACTATGTGAAGCTCGCGCCGGGCGCCGATGTTGGGCAAGTATTGGCCGAGACCCGATCGATACTGGATCGGTCATGGAATCCCCGCAAGTTCGGCATCGATCAGAGTGCGAGCGATCTCGAGCAACAGCTGCTCCTGCCGTTCCGGGACGTTCACCTCACCGGCGGCCGCTACGGGGAAATGAAACCGGCAGGCAGCCGCACGACGGTGTATGGATTTGCAGTCATCGCATTCCTCATCGTGCTGGTCGCGTCCTGTAACTTCATGAATCTGACGACGGCGATCGCGACGCTGCGTGCACGCGAGATCGCCGTTCGAAAGATCTCTGGCGCAACCCGCCTGGAGATATTCCTTCAGTTCCTGACCGAGGCGGTCGTGATCGTCATGGTCTCGGTCGTCATTGCAATCGCCATTGCCGAAGTGTGTCTGCCGGCCTATGACCGTATCCTCGGCGTGAGGCTCGAGCTTCATGATCTGAGAGACTGGCGCTGGCTCGGGATGCTTCTGCTCGGCGGCATCGGGATCGGGGCGCTGAGCGGCCTCTATCCGTCGCTGATCCTGTCGGGCTTCCGGCCGGCCGCGGCTTTGAGAGGGCACAGAGAGCATGCCGATTCGGCGCTGCTGCGGGCGGCTCTGGTCTTCGGGCAGTTCGGCGTATCGATCGCTCTGGCCATTGCGGCCATGGTCGTTTTTCGACAGATCGAGTTCGTTCGGGCCCTGAACCTCGGATTCGATCGTGACGATCTGATCGTCGTGCGCGGCCAGGATGTCATGACGCCGAGCGTCATGGAGGCCTTCTCCCGCATCGTGAGCGGGGGACCTGGAATAGTCGGCTCGGCCCTGTCGAGCGCGGTTCCTTTCGATCCGACGAGCTTCGTCGATCTCATCGTCCGGCCGCCGGGAGGCGGCAGTCCCATCACCGCGAAGTTCGTCCACGTCGATCCCGGCTTTACCGCGTTGTATGGACTCCGGGTCCTGGCCGGGCGGCCGTTCTCGGCACGCTTTGGCGCGGACGCCGAGGTGACTGCCGGAGTCCGCAACGTGTTGATCAATGCGGCGACGGCCCGCCGATTCGGCTATTCGCCGGATGCGGCGTTGGGGAAGATGCTCACGGAAGGGCCGACGCGGCTCGACGTGGTCGGTGTCCTCGACGACGCCGTGTTCGACTCCCTGCGGGAGCCGGTTCAGCCGATGATATTCGTCGACGATCCGGGCGCCGGAACGTTTGCTTCGGTCCGAGTGCGCCCCGACCAGGTCGTGCAGGCCCTTTCCTTCATCGACCGGACGTGGCGCTCGCTGGCTCCGGGGGCTGCGCTCGACCGCTACTTCCTGGGCACGGCGTTCGGTGAGCTTCTCGCCGATGACGAGCGGGAGGGCCGGCTGCTCGGTATTTTCGACGGCATTGCGGTCCTCATCGCCTGTCTCGGGCTGTTCGGCCTGGCGGTCTTCACGGCGGAGCGCCGCACGAAGGAGATCGGGATCCGCAAAGTTGCCGGTGCGCGCACGGGCGAGATCGTCAGGTTGATGCTCTGGCGGATCTCGATCCCGGTGCTGGTCGCGAATCTGATCGCATGGCCCCTGGCCTACCTCTATCTGCGCCGCTGGCTGGAGGGATATGCCTACCGCATCCCGCTCGGCCCCATGTATTTCCTCGCCGCCGGTGCGGCCGCGCTGCTGATCGCCTGGGCGGCGGTGTATGCGAATACGGTGCGCCTGGCCCGCACCAGCCCCGTGCACGCGCTGCGTTACGAGTAGAGCCCGATGCTGAAGCATTACCTTCGAATGGCGCTGCGCGGCTTCGTCCGGCACAGGCTCTACAGCTTCATCAACGTCGCCGGATTGTCCATAGCGCTTGCCTGCGCGATCCTCATCCTGTTGTTCGTACGCGATCAGGTCTCCTATGACGATTGGATTCCAGATACGCAAAATCTCTATCGGCTACAGGTCACATGGTATGAGCAGGGCGGCCGGTTGCTCGCAACTGCATTGAGCCCATTCCCGGTGCTGAATGCGATGAAAGCGGAGATTCCAGGCGTTGCAGCCGTCACACATGTCGTTCCGGAACAGATGACCGTCGGGTCTGGTGACCACCAGTTCCTGCGGACGGTCACCGTCGTCAGTCCCAATTTCTTTCAGGTGATCAGGCTGCCACTGGTTGCTGGAGACCCGGCGACCGTGCTCACCGAGCCCGAGTCCATCGTTCTTTCCCAGAGCATGGCACGCGCGTATTTCGGCCGATCCCATCCGGTGGGGCAATTCCTGGAGGTCAGCGGAGTGGCTCCGTTCGAGTGCAAACCGGACGATAACGCGTGCTTTGCCGCCACGCACACCCTGAGGGTTACCGGCGTGATGCGCGACTTGCCGCACAACACGCAGCTGGTCGCCGATTTCGTCATGCCCAATACAGCGCGGGCGGATCAACTGACACCGGCGGAGAAGGAAGGAGCGTGGACGGGGACGCTCGGGAACATAAGCTATATCAAGCTGGCGCCCGGCACGAAGCAGGAAAAAGTACTGCAGGAGTTGCGACCGATACTCGACCGGTCCGTGAAGACGGGAAGCTCCAGCCTGACGGGCAGCCAGCTCGAGCACTATAGTTTGACGCGGTTTCGGGACGTCCACCTGACGAGCGGGAAGTTCGGCGAGCTGAAGCCCACCGGGAGCCGTGCCACCGTATACGGCTTTGCGCTCATCGCGCTGCTGATCGTGCTGGTTGCATGCTGCAACTTCATGAATTTGGCCACGGCGCGCGCGACCCTGCGCGCGCGGGAGATTGGGTTGCGGAAGGTGGTAGGAGCGAAGCGCAGGGAGCTGGTCGTACAGTTTTTGGTGGAAGCGGTTAGCACGACCTTGCTCGCGCTTGCCATCGCGCTCTCGCTGGTCGAGATCCTTTTGCCCTTCTGCCGCCGCTTTCTAGACGAGCCGATAGGCACGCACTACTTGAACGACTGGAAACTGCTCGGTGCCACCATCGTCGGAGCGGTCGTGGTGGGTCTGCTTAGCGGCGCCTACCCAGCGATCGTGCTATCCGGGTTTCGTCCGGTCTCGACGTTGAAGTCGAGCGGCGCGCCGCACAGTAGCTCCGGCTTACTGCGCTCCGCGCTGGTCGTGGGTCAGTTCGTGGTCTCGATCGGACTCGGCATCGCCGTGGCCGTGATCCTTCGGCAGATCCATTTCGGGCGTACGCTCGACCTGGGATTCGATCGTTCCGACATGGTAGTCATCAAAAGCGCCGGGGGCATATCTGCGGACGCACGCGTTCGGCTGGCACGCGTGCTCAGATCTGGACCCGGGATCGCCGGCGCGGCGCTTTCCAACGTGGTTCCGTTCGATACCGGATGGGCGTTCAACGAGATAGTCCATGTGCAAGGGGATGTCACCAGCGTCACCGCCCACGTGGTGATGATCAGTCCGGAGTTTCCGTCGTTGTACGGCATGCGGCTGCTGGCGGGGCGGCTCCTGTCCGCGGATCGAGGGCAGGACATGCAAGGCGAGAGTGTCCTGATCAATGCGGCGACCGCGCGCCGTTTCGGCTTCACAGTCGTGCAGGCGGTGGGCAAGACAATCGATCTCGGTGGCTCGCACCTAAGGGTTGTCGGGGTCCTCAATGATGCGATGAAAGAGGGCCTGAGAAGCGCAGTATGGCCGGTTGTCTATATGGTCGATACCAAGGATTGCATTCTGCTCTCGGTCAGAGTACGCCCCAACCGACTTCCCGAGGCGCTCTCCTTCATCGACCACACGTGGCGATCGTTTGCGCCTACGGCGGCGATGCAACGGTACTTCATGAGCGATGCCTTCGATGACCTGTTCACGTCTGACGACAGGCAGGGCATGATGTTAGTCGCCTTCGTGACGATCGCCATCGTGATCGCCAGTCTCGGCCTCTTTGGGCTGGTGGTGTTCACCACCGAGCGGCGTACGAAGGAAGTCGGTATCCGCAAAGTCTCGGGAGCCCGCACTGGCGACATAGTGAGATTGATGCTGTGGCGGATCTCGGTCCCAGTGCTGCTGGCGAACGTCATTGCGTGGCCCCTGGCATATGTTTATCTCCATCGGTGGCTCGAAGGATATGCGTATCGCATCTCGCTAAACCCGCTGTACTTTCTGGGCGCCGGCGCGGCGGCGCTCCTGATCGCGTGGGGGACGGTCTATGCGAACACGTTGCGCCTCGCCCGGACCAGTCCCATCCATGCGCTGCGCTACGAATAGGGAAGCGAGAATGTGGGGCCAGCCATTGCTGCGAGGAGTGCGCCGGGCGCGCGGCACGGCAGGCGTCCTCGTGATTCTGCTTTCGGCGTGCGCGACGCGGCCGCCGCAGGTATTGACGCCGGCGCTCGTGCCGCAAAGGTTCGCAGGGGCGGCCGCGACGGCAATGCCGCCTCCGGCGGCTCGGGCGGCTGCGACGACTGCCGCGGCTGCTCCGGTTTGGCCCCGTGCGGGTTGGTGGCGCGAGTTCGGCAGTCCGGAGCTGTCCAGCCTCATCAACTCGGCACAGGCCGACAATCGGGATCTTGCCGCGGCGGCGGCGCGGTTGCGGGAGGCGAGGGCGGAGGTCACGATCCAGCGCGCCGCGCTCTTTCCGCAGGTCAACCTGCAGGCGGACGCGATTCGAGCGGGCAAGGGAGTGTCCGCCCTGGAGACGGGCGGCCAGCAGCTCTCTACCGGCAACTCATTCGGACTGAATCTCGATGCGACGTACGAGGTGGACGTCTGGGGCTTATCGCGGGACAACTTGCGGTCCGCAACCGAGGCTCTGAAGTCGTCGAGGTTCGCTCGGCAGGTAACAGCGCTGACGGTCACGGCGGCTGTCGCGGATGACTATTTCGGCGTCCTGGCCCTACGCGAGCAGATTGCGATTGCCCAGGAGGACCTGACGGCGATCAACAGCATTCTCGGCACGATCAGGCTCAAGGTCTCGGCCGGCACGGCATCGCATCTGGACCTGGCCCAGGAGGAGGCACAGGTCGAGTCGGTAGAAGCCGAGCTGCCCGTGCTCAAAGAGCAGGAGCTCGAGACGCGCGTGGGGCTGGCGGTGCTGCTCGGCCGGCCGCCGGAGGCGTTCGATGTCCACGCACTGAACACGGACAGCGTACGCCTGCCCGATGTGACGGCAGGTCTGCCGTCGCAGCTGCTGTTGCGCCGGCCGGACGTGGCGGAGGCGGAAGCCAATCTGGCTGCGGCGCACGCAAACCTCCAGGCGGCACGCGCGGCGTTTCTGCCGCAAATCGCGCTCAGCGGCAGCGACGGATTCGGCAGCGCCGCGGTCAATACCCTTCTGCACGGACCGAGCACCTTCTGGGACGCCGGCGCGCAACTCGTGCAAACGATATTCGCGGGCGGGAAACTCGTGGGGCAGAAGGACCTGGTATATGCGACGCAGCAGGAGTTGGTCGCCGATTACCAGTCAGCCGTACTCAACGCGTATGCCGACGTCGAGAGCGGGCTTGGTCAGGTAGCCAACTACGCCCGCGAGGAGGACCACCTGCGGCGTGAAGTGGACGCCGCGCGCGAGGCCTTCGGGATCTCGCAGCTGCAGTACCGCCAAGGCGTCGCCGATCTGCTCAATGTCCTGCAGGCGCAGCAGACGCTCTTCCAGGCGAGGGACGAGCTCGCCCAGGCGAAGCTCGCCCGTTTACAGGCGCTGGTGCATCTCTACGAGGCACTCGGCGGCGGCTGGCAGGAGCCGCCGCGCGACCGGACCCAGTTCCTCGCCGAGAAGTGAGCGTCGCGCAGTGGTCACGACGGCTGGAGCAGGACGTTACGGGGAGTGCGCGGAGAGTCGGTTCAGCGCATCGAGCCCCCACTCGATCGCGGTATCCAGCCCTGGCTTATCGGGCGCACGAACGGCGGCCCAGGTTGATCTTGCCGATCCGGCTTTGGACATGGCGCCGAGCGCGTCCCGGATCGCCTGACGCTTGTCCTCGTCGAGGAGATTGCGCATCAGCCCTTCGAGGTGGGCGAATTCAGGGCGAGTCGCCACCGTTCTCCAATCGTAGAGATCGCGTGGGGTAAGCGCCCAGCCGCGATAGAAGAGCTTCTTGGCGATCACTTCCTCGACGGGCTCCAGCTCAAAGGGGACGGCGGGGTCGTGCTCGCTCGCAAGCCCGAGGAGGGACATTCCGACGATGAAATGGGTCTCCCCCTCCTTCAGACGGAGCTTGAGCGAGGTGGACGACTCGTCGTATCCATTGATCACCGCCTCGAACCGGTCATTGAGCCGCGGGGTCAGATAGCCAATCCATTGCGGGTCACGAATGAAAAGATCGATGTCATCGCTGATCCGATGACCGATAGCCAGCATCAGTCTCGTGCCGCCACCGAGCTGAGGATTCATGCGAGTGCCGCCGGCTTTCTCCTCGGCGTCGGCAATCATGGAGCGCGCGAACCCCGCGAGGACTCGCCACGCGCCGGTTTCCCGAAATTGCTGCACATCCGAAGCCGTTACACTCATTGCCAGCTTCTGATGACCGATTCCCAGCGCGGGACGCGCGGCAGGCCGTCGGCCAGGGCCTGCCGGTACAGGGCGTCAGCACTGCGCCAGTCAGCGTCCGCCTCGCGGGCGCAAGCGATGATGAGGGAGGGTTCTGCCTCGATGAACATCGACAGCAACGCGGCGCGGCCGCCGCTGTTGCTCTTCAGATGCTCTGCCGAGCCGTTTCGCAGCGCACGCGCTATGTCGGCCGCCGTCACGAGAGGTCCGGACGACGCATTCAGGTGTCCGGCGAGGACTTCGATTCGGCTGGATCCCATGAAGACATTCTAGGCGGCTCCAGCCGCGGGCGCGAGGCCGCGACACGCTTGGCCGGCGGGCGGCGCTCGGCGGAAGTTTCCGGCCTCCGAGAGAGCCGCCGCACGCGCTGGAAACGCGCCCGGCACCCGAGCGCGAGCGCGCGCAATCTATTCCTGGGAGTCCTGCCGCTCCATCGGCTGGTGCTCCGTGTTCGCGATGAACGCCGCCACGTTGTCGTGCAGCTGCTTCAGCGCGGGGACATGCGCGTACACCATGTGTCCTGACTGGTAGTAGTGGTACTCGATGTTCGCCTGCAGCTTGCGCGGCATCGGCAGGTGAGCCATCTCGTACATGCCCTCGTAGAAGGGCGTGGCGAGATCGAAGTAGCCGCCGTTCAGCATGACCTTGAGGTTGGGGTCGTACTTCATGGCGTTGGCCAGGTCCGGCATCACGTTGAGCGCCTCAGGCTGCGGTGAGTCGAAGCCGGGAGGTTGATGCTCGAAGTTCCACTTGGTAAAGACGTCGACCTCCGGGTAGTAGTGCATCTTCATCCCGTAGCGGAGGTCCTGGCGGACGTAGCTGTTGAAGGCGGAGACATACGCGGAGGCGATCGATGCGGACTGCGGGTCATAGTCGGCGCTCTCGCTCAACGGATCGAGCGATGGCCCGGAGAAGCGGGAATCGAGCCGCCCCGTGGTAAGGTCGGCATCACCCTGCAGGCTGTGCTCGAACTCGCCGCCGTTGATGCGCAGGTCCGCCTTCTCGATGTAGCTTACCGGCAGACCGGTGTAGTCGTGCAGCTTCGCGGCAACCGCGTCGCGCTGATCGGAGTCCAAGGTCGAGCCGGCGCGCAGCGCCGCGGCGTAATCACCCATCGCGAACTGCTCGACTTCGCTGAGGAGAGCGTCGAGCGGCTGGCCGCTGCTCGGCAGCTTGTGGTGGTACCACGCCGTCGCGGCATAAGTCGGCAGGGCGAGCTGGTACGCCAGATCGACGCCCGGATTGAAGTTGACGATATCGACCGAGTCGTCGAAGTTCAGGATCTGCGACAGCAGGATCACGCCGTTGAAGTCGGTGTCGTCCTCGGTCTCCAGCACGTTGATCAGGTTCGCGGAGCGCGGCGTGCCGTAGCTTTCGCCGAAGAGGTATTTGGGCGAGTTCCAGCGGCCGTACTTCGACAGGAACTGCATGATGAAATCGGAGAAGGCGTGCACGTCCTGATCGGCGCCGTAGAAGGCCTTGTCCGCGCCCGGCTTCACGCGCGAGAAGCCCGTGCCCGGCGCATCGACGAACACCAGGTCGCTGGCATCCAGCAGGCTGTAGTCGTTATTGACCAGCTGGTACGGCGCGGGGGGCGTATGCGTATGGTCGGCGGTCACCACCCGGCGCGGCCCGAAGGCGCCCATGTGCAGCCAGACGGTGGAGGAGCCGGGTCCGCCGTTATAGAGAAAGGTGATCGGGCGGTCGCCCGGTTTCTCGCCGTCCTTGAAGTAGGCCACGTAGAACATCGACGCCTTGGGCGACTTGTCCTCCGCGTGGTGCCCATGACGGCCGCCCATTGGTGAGTCGTCGCCCGCGCCCTTGGCGGCCGCATCGTTCCAGCCCTTCGGATGCACGATGAGCAGGCCCGCAACGGCGTGGTAATGGATCGTATTGCCTTCGACGCTCACCGAGCCTTCGCTC
>Ga0335072_10003746_pt1 | contig 22763 bp, 20 predicted proteins | sample Lox_Sample_21_FD_206725 | JGI IMG/M metagenome (GOLD analysis project Ga0335072, IMG submission 206725) | Soil microbial communities from Loxahatchee National Wildlife Refuge, Florida, United States - Lox_Sample_2.1 | ecosystem: Environmental > Terrestrial > Soil > Wetlands | place: USA...
CGCCCTGATCTTCGCCAACCGCAGCTTCAGCGCCTCGCCGCTCGCCGGCATCACCCGCCCGAACCCGGCCCTCTGGGTCAGCGCGGCGTCGGCGGCCGGCGCGCTGGCCGCGGTCTTCCTGATCCCGGCCGTCCGCGGATTCCTGCACCTGGGCCCGCTCCAGGCCCAGCAGGTGCTGCTCTGCCTGGCTGCCCCGGCGGCGCTGCTCGGCAGCCTCGAGGTCGTGAAGCTCCTGGTGGGCCGCGCCTGAGGGGGTGCGCCGCCCGCTGCCCGTGACGGGGTTCTCAAAAGCCCACCGGGGCCTGGAACGGGGCCGGCGGCGTGCGCCGGTCAGCGCGCCTTCAGGTGGTGCGTTGTAGGGTATGGTAAGCGGTGGAGCTGGTTCCACCGGGAAAACAGCAGGCATGAAATCCATGGCACGAATCAGGAATGGCATCGGCGGTGCGGTAGCGCTCGCGGCTTCGCTTCTTTTGGCGGCCGGCCCGGCGCTGGCGCAGGAACACGGCTTTCACGGCGGCGGCGGTCATTTCGCCGGCGGCCATGGCTTCGCGCCTCATGCCCACTACGCGGTGCCGCAGCACTGGGCGGGCATGCATCCCCATTGGGGGGGCGGCCCCCGTGTCGGCGGCGCCTGGGTGCGCCCGTGGGGCCCGCACTGGGTGCCGCACTACTGGGGCGGCGGCTACTGGCACGGCGGCTTCTGGCCGCACGTTTACCTGGGCTGGGATTTCCCCTGGTTCCTGGCCGCCCTGCCCATAGGCTATTCGACCTACTACTGGGGCGGCGTGCCGTACTACTACTACCAGGGCGTGTACTACGCATGGAATCCTGACTACGATTCGTACGTCGTGACGGATCCTCCGCCTGTCACGGGCGGCGTGGAGGAAGGCGCAGCGCCGCCGCCGGCGGCGGGGGAGCCGGGCGCGGCGCCCGCGCAGGGCGACATGAGCTTCTTCGTTTATCCGAAGAACGGCCAGAGCGAGCAGCAGACGGCGAATGACCGCTACCAGTGTCACCAGTGGGCCGTTGGCCAGACCGGGTACGACCCGACCAATGCGGCCAACAGCTCGCAGGCAGCGACGGCGACGCCCGGGAACTACCGGCGCGCCATCACGGCCTGCCTCGATGCGCGCGGCTACAGCGTGAAATGACCGTCGTCTTCCTGTTCGACGTCGACAACACGCTCCTCGACAACGACGCCGTACAGGAAGACCTCAGCGCGCACCTCGAGAGGGAATTCGGCCGCGCGCAGCGGGACCGGTACTGGTCCATCTTCGAGGCGCTGCGCGCGGAGCTGGGATACGCGGATTACCTCGGCGCGCTGCAGCGTTACCGGGTGGAGAATCTGGACGACCCGCAGCTGCTGCTGATGTCGTCCTTTCTGATCGACTACCCGTTCGCGAACCGGTTGTACCCCGATGCGTTGGAAGTAGTGGCGCACTGCCGCCGCTTCGGCCAGACCGTCATCCTGTCCGATGGCGACGTGGTCTTTCAGCCGCGCAAGGTCCGCCGCTCCGGGCTGTGGGATGCGGTCGAGGGCCGGGTGCTCATCTATCTGCACAAGGAGCGGATGCTGGAGTCCGTGCAGCGGCGCTATCCGGCATCCCGCTACGTGATGGTCGACGACAAGCTGCGCATTCTGACGGCGCTGAAGGGCGCGTGGGGCTCGTCGGTCACCACGATCTTCCCGCGGCAGGGTCACTATGCCCGCGACCCCAGGGAGATTGCCGCCTATCCGGCTGCGGATGTGACGGTGGAGCGCATCGGCGAGCTGCTGGCTTGGGAGCCATAGTTGATTGGCGCAAAGTCGGCATCCTGCCGCTTTGCGCGGCCAGCCCTGTGACAGGGATTCATCCCGCGGCCCCGGGAGCGGCCCGGCTCCGCTGACTCATTTGCTTTCGGGCTTCACGGCGGGCTTCGCCGAGGGCTCGGCCGCCAAGAGCACGAGCGAGCACTCCGCGCGTTCGAGCAGCACGGAGGCTACATCACCGAAGTTGAGCGGATCGCCGGGCCTTGGGCTGACACCCATGACCAACACGTCGTGCCGTCCTGCGCTGATCTCACGCAGTATCGCGGTGTCCGGATCACGGTGGCTGCGCACGGCGGACCGTACGTTGACCGAGTAAGCGCGGGCGAGCTGCACGATCTCGTTGGTGATGGGGTTGTTGGTCGGCTCGTCCTCGACCTCGTCCTGTCGGCCGAAGAGCGCGCCGAAGCGCCGGTGCAGCGGCCGCCGCGCGGCGGCGCGCCCCTCGATGTGCAGGGCGGTGACGGAGCCGCGCGAGCCCTGCGCCAGAGCCACGGCGAGCTCCGCTCCGCGGCGCGAGATGCTCGTGCCCGACACCGGCACCAGGATGTTGAGCGGCGCCCGCAGCCGCCCGGAACGGTGCAGGCCACGGGCGAGCACGACCGCAAATGGCCCTGAGAAGCCCTCCGCGGTCTGCGCGACCGTGCGATGAAACGTGGCGCCGCGGGCAGGGGACTCGCGCCCGATCAGCAGCAGGCCGTATCCCTTGCGGTTCTCGGCGCGCACCGCATCGTCGCCGGGCTGCGGCTCCTCGACCTTCAGCGTCAGATCGAGCGGCTCGGAGCCGCCGTTTTCGGCGCCCCCGGACTCGGCCGCTTCGCGGATGACGGCCGTCGTGTGCTCGGCCGCGGTACTGTCGGCGGCCGCGCGCTCGAAATGCAGCGCGGTGGCCGGGATCTGGCGCAGGCCCGCGATCAGGCCCGCGAGCCGCGAGGCCAGCTGGCCGCTAGGACTCGCGTCCGCCGCGAGCAGCAGCCGCTCGACGGTCGCGAGGAAGCCGCGCGCCTCCAGCGCCTCGCGCTCCAGGCGCGCTGCCTCCTCGGGCCGCGTCGGCAGACGCCGTAACGCCCAGCGCAGCATCGGAGGCATGGCGAGCGTGGTCACGACGGCCATGACCACGATGGCGGTGAAGAAGCTTTCCTCGATGAGGCCCATGGAGAGTCCGATGGAGGCGATGATCACCTCCGTCGAGCCGCGGGCGTTCATGCCGCACCCCACCGCCAGCGACTCCGCGCCCGTGAGGCCTGCCAGACGGCCGCCGAGGAATGCCCCGGAAAACTTGCCCACGCTCGCCACCACGATCAGGCCGGCGGTGAGCAGCAGCATGTTGGAATGCCCGAGGGCGGCGACGTTGGTGGCGAGGCCCGCCAGCCCGAAGAACACCGGCATGAAGAGCGCGACGATGAGGCCGCGAAGCTGCTCCTCGATGTGGCGTGTCAGGATGGGAGATTCCCCGATCAGGACGCCGGCGACGAAGGCGCCGAGCACGGACTGGACGCCGATCGCATCCGTCAGCAGCGCCATCGCGCCCATGATGACCAGGATGACGGTGATCACGGGCAGCTCACTCACGAAGTGATCATTGGTCCAGCGGATCACGTGGAAGACGAGGCGGCGTCCCACGGTCATGCTGATGACGAGAAATGCGACGGTCCCGAGTACGCTGCGGGCCACTCCGCCGATATCGATGCTGCCGCGCTCGGCCAGGCCGAGGAGCACCGACACGAATATCCACCCGATCGCATCGTCCATGATGGCCGCGGCCAGGATGATCTGGCCGACCGTGCGGCGGATGAAACCGAGCTCGCGCACGAGCGCGGCGACGATCTTGACCGACGACACCGCCAGCGCCGTCCCGATGAAGAGCGCCAGCAGCAGGCGCTGGTCCGGCTTCACCAGCATCGAGGCCGGCAGCAGCTCGATCGCCAGCACGCCGAAGAGAAAGGGCAGGGCGATGCCGGCCAGCGACACGTTGAGGGCCGCGCGTCCGCAGTTACGCATGACCGAAAGGTCCGTCTCCATGCCGGTGAGCAGCAGGAGGAGCAGGACCCCGAGCTGCGCTACCGCCTCCAGCATGGCCCGCTGCGCCGGCGCATGGGGAAAGAGCGCCACTTCGGCCATGGGGGAGAAGTGGCCGAGGACCGAGGGGCCGAGCACGATGCCGGCGAGGAGCTGACCCATGACCGGCGGCTGGCCCCAGCGCGAGAGAAGCTCCCCCAGCAGCCGTCCGGCGACCAGGAGCACCACGATCTGGGACAGGAAGACGGCGGCCGATGCGCCCATTTCCGAAGGATGCAAGCCGGTCACCCAGGTCAGCTTTCCTGGCGACAGTCTAGCGGGCTGCGCGCGCCATGCCATAATTCATCCATGCTGCCGGCCGAGCTCCTCTCCGCGCCCGCGAGCGCCGCGGGCTCCCCGGCGCAGCGCTATGCGGGCGCCACCATTCTCATCTGCCGCCCGAATACCCGTCTCGGTAACACGCTGCTGATGACGCCGCTCGTCGAGGAGATCGAGGCCACGCTGCCGTCGGCGCGGGTGGAGATCCTGACGGCGTGCCCGGCGGCCCACGAAGTGTTCCGCGAATTCCCCTCCGTCCGGCGCGTACATCAGCTGCCTTTTCGCGGCGTTCGCCATCCGCTGCGGCATCTTCTGACATTGCTGCGGGTGCGGCGCGTACGGTACGACGTCCTGATCGACCCGTGTCCCAGGTCCTGGACCGGGCGCTTCCTCACGCGGCATCTGCCGGCACGCCTCAAGATCGGGTTCTCCGGCGCGGGGCAGCCTGATGGCGTCGATGTCAGCGTTCCTTTCGCGGGCGCCCCGGTGCACATGGGCGACTATCCGGTCTACCTGCTGCGCCGCGGCCTGCTCGGGCTCGATGAGGATGCCGCCCGCGCCGAAGCTCCCAGACTCAGCATCCGCCTCACCGACGCCGAGCGTCTCGCCGGCAGAGAGGAGATCGAGCGTCTCCTCGGTGGCCGGGGCTCACGTCCGGTGGTGGCCGTTGCGGCGCACGCGACGGGCGCGAAGCGGTTCGACGTCGATTGGTGGCGCCGCATGATCGCGACCCTGCAACCGCGTCTTCCCACTGCACGAGTGATCGAGATCCGGCCGCCGAACGGCATGGCGGCGCTGCCGGAGCTGCCCGCGTACTACTCGCGGCGGGTGCGTCAGGTGGCCGCGGTGCTGGAGGCAGCCGATTGTTTCGTCTGTGCCGACTCCGGTCTCATGCATCTCGGCGCGGCGACCGATGCCACCACCGTGGGACTCTTCAAGGTGACGGAGCCGCGGCTCTACGTGCCGCGCCGCAGCGCAAGCTGCGCGCTGACGGCGAGCGACGGCGCACCGGAGCTGGTCGCAGAGAAGGTCGCGCAACTGCTTTGAAGCGCTGGATCCGGGCATCCTGCCCGGCCCAGCGCGCCTCGGGCAAAAAGCGTGGTTTTGGCCCGTGGCTCCGCCACCTGCGGCGGCGGGGCACATCCTTGTGCCTAGGCTTCGGGATTTGCGAGGATTTCCAGGCGGGCGGTGAGGAGTGAGGCGCGATCCGCGCTCGGCCCCACGAGGATCTCGATCGCGCCCGGCTCGAGCACCGGCTCCAGGTCAGGGCCGAGAGCGCACAGCTCGGTGACTGGAAAATGCAGTTGGAGTGTGCCGCGCGCACCCGCCTCCAGGGTGATCTTGCCGACACCCCGCAGCTCGAGGAGAGGGGGCGCGACGCTCGCTTTCAGGCGCCGGCTGAAGAGGAACACGGTCTCCTCCGCCTGGCGGAGGCCTCGATTCTCGACGTCGACGTGGACTTCCACCGTGTCCGAGGCGTTGGCGGCTCGAGGTGTCACCCGCAGGTTACTGAGGCCGAAGCGGCCGTAGGTCAGGCCGTGTCCGAAAGGGAAGAGCGGCGTGTGCAGCTCGTCGATGTACTTGCTCGAGAACGGGCCCACGGGCTCCGTGGGCCGACCGCCGTTGCGCTGGCCGAAGTAGAGCGGAATCTGTCCGACGGCGCGCGGCCAGGTGATGGGAGTGCGTCCACTGGGTGACGTGCGTCCAGTCAGAACGTCCGCGATCGCGTGACCGGCCTCGCGGCCGGGGAACCAGGCGGCGAGCAGCGCAGTTGCCTTCTCCGCGAGCCAGGGAACGATGAGCGGCCGTCCGCAGAAGAGGATGGCAATGACGGGGATCGCCCTTGTGGCGGCACGCTGCAGTACCGCTTCCGCAAGCTGCCGCTGGCGGCCGGGAAGCCCGGGATGGGCGCGTGATGCGGCTTCGCCGGCCATCGCGGCCGCTTCGCCGAGGCAAAGGACTACGGCGTCGGCGCTGTTGCAGAGCTCCAACGCGGCCGCGATGCCGCCTTCGTCATCGTCCGCGATGCCGACACCGCTGGCGTGGAGGACATGGGCCCGTGGCAGCGCCGCGCGGATGCCGGCGAGCACGCCGACCTGCTCATCGGCAGATCCGGCGCTACACCAGGGGCCGCCCATCTCGGCGGGTGCATCGGCCAGAGGTCCGATGAGCGCCAGGCGCCGCAGGCCGCCGGCGAGCGGCAGCGCCTCCTCTCGATTGCTCAACAACACCAGCGAGCGCGCGCCGACCTCCCGGGCGAGCCGGCGGCGCCCGTCGAGGGCCGCGGCACTCTCGGGCGTGGCGCCGCGCCGATAGGGATCCTCGAAGAGGCCGAGGCGGGCCTTCAGCGTCAACACCCGGCGCACCGACTCATCGATCTGCGCCTCGCTCACCCAGCCGCGCCCGACTGCCACCGGCAGGCCCTCCAGGTAGGCCCCCGAGACCATGTCGATGTCGACTCCGGCGCGCAGCGCCAGGGTTGCCGCTTCGACGAGGTCGGCGGCGACGCCGTGTTGGATCAGCTCGGCGATCGCGTTGTAGTCGCTGACCAGGACGCCGTCGAAGCCCAGCTTCTCACGCAGGCGGCCGCGCAGCATGCCGGCATGGGCGGTCATCGGAATACCGGCCAGGTCGGTGAAGGCGGGCATGAAGGCTGCGACGCCGGAGCTGACGGCGGCCGCAAATGGCGGCTCGTGGACTTCGCGAACCGTCCGGTCGGAAACATCCACGGAGGCGTATTCGCGGCCGGCCATGACCGCGCCATAGGCACAGTAGTGCTTGGCGACGGCCGCGATCGAGTCGGCCGACGCAAGATCCGTCCCCTGGAAGCCGCGAACCTTGGCCTCGGCCAGCCGCCGCCCGACCCACGGCGACTCGCCCGGACCTTCCACGGTGCGTCCCCAGCGCGGCTCGCGGGAGACGTCGAGCATGGGGGCGAAGGTCATGTTGACGCCGTCCGCGGCCGCCTCCCGGGCCGCTTCCCGCGCCGTGAGCGTCCAGGCTTCGGGGTCGAACAGCGCGACCTCGGCCAGGGGCGCCGGGAAGATCGTGCGGTGGCCATGGATGACGTCGAGGCCGATGAGCAGTGGAACACCCAGGCGGGATTCCTCGAATGCGATGCGCTGCATTTCGCGGGCGGCCGCCGCCCCGATAAGATTGAGGAGGTTGCCGATCCTGCCGGAGCGGATATCGTCCGTGGAGTGGCCGGTGATCACAGGTCCGGTCACGGTATGGCTGGCGGCCATCATGGTGAGCTGACCGAGCTTCTCGGTCAGGGTCATCCGGCCGATGAGCGTCTCGATGTGTGCGTCTTGCGGTTTCATGACCAACGATGATAGATCGGCCCGACCACAGCAGCGATAGCCACCCGCCGGAGACCGAGGCCGAGCACTCGGGTCTCGTGGCGCAGGTCGGCATGATCGGGGGGGCGATGCTCGCCTCGCCGGCGGCCAGGTCTCTCATCGCGCTCACGGCCGGCGTATTCGCCGTGATCGTGGCGACCGCCTACGGTCAGGTGTGGCTCAACCGCTGGAACCAGCCCTTCTACGACGCGCTGACACGGCGCGATTTCAGGGACTTCCTCTATCAGCTCGGGATGTTCTTCATCATCGTGGGCTTCCTCCTCGTCCTCAACGTGGCGCAGCGCTGGCTGGTCGAGACCCTGAAGGTGAAGATGCGCGAGGGTCTGGTGGGGGACCTGATCCGCGACTGGATGAGCCCGCGGCGCGCCTTCTGGCTCGCCAACGCCGGGCCGATGGGGGTCAATCCCGACCAGCGCATGCACGATGACGCGCGCCATCTCTGCGAGCTGTCCGGCGATCTCGGCAGCGGGCTCATTCAGGCGACGGTTACGCTCGTCGCCTTCATCGGCGTCCTCTGGGTGCTTTCCCGGGGCTTCGTCCTCGACGTCGCGGGGCACGAAGTACCCGTGCCCGGCTACATGGTGTGGGCCGCGATCATCTATGCCGCGCTCGGGTCGCTGCTCTCCTACTGGGTGGGCGCGAGTCTCATCGGGCGCAACGCCGAGCGCTACGCCCGCGAAGGGGACTTGCGCTTCGCGCTCGTACGCGTCAACGAGCATCTGGACGGCATCACCCTCGCCGCCGGCGAGGAGGGTGAGCGGCGGCGGCTCGAGAGCAGCCTCGACTCGGTGCTGCGCGCCACGCAGCGCCTGGTCACCGGACTCACCAACCTGACCTGGATCACCGCGGGCTTCGGCTGGGTGCTGATCGTGGCGCCGCTGCTGGTGGCGGCGCCGCTCTACTTCAATGGCAGGCTCTCCTTCGGCGGCCTGATGCAGGCCGCCGCCGCCTTCACCACGGCACAGGCCTCGTTGCGGTGGTTCGTCGACAACTTCCCCATCATCGCCGACTGGCGTGCCACTCTCCTCAGGGTGGCCAACTTCCGCCGCGCCGTCGTGACCACCGACGTGCAGCACGCGGTCGAGAGCCACATCTCCTACGCTGAGGGGATTGCCGGACGGATCGTCATCGAGGGCCTCGAGGTCTCGTCCGCTGCCGGGAAGGACATGCTGCGGGAGCGGATGGTGGAGGTGCGCGCCGGCGAGCGCCTGCTCATCGTGGGCGAGCCCGGAACCAACAAGACGCTGTTGTTCCGCGCCCTCGCGGGCCTCTGGCCGCTCGGTACCGGCCGGGTCGTGCTTCCCGCCGGGGAGCAGGTTCTTTATTTCCCTCGGGGCACGCCCTACCTGCCGCAGGGGTCGCTGCGCGACGTGCTGGCCTATCCGCTGAAGCCGGAGAGCTTCGACGCGGACGCCTGTGTACAGGCGCTGCGCCGGCTCGGCCTGGAGCGGCTGGTGCCGCTGCTCGACATCTCGCGGCGCTGGGATCGCGAGCTGAGCGAGGACGAGCAGCTGGCGCTCGCCTTCGCCCGGGTGCTCCTGCAGGCGCCGGCGTGGGTCCTCATCGACGATGTGTTCGGCTCGCTCGACGGCGACACGCTGGAGCGGGTCATCGAAGTGTTCGGCGATGAGCTTGCGCGCACCGGTGTCATTCACATCGGCGGCGCGCAGGCGCGCGATCCGCTCTTTGCCCGCGTGGTGCACCTGGTCAAGTTTCCGGCCGGACGCGCCGCCGATCCGGCGGGCGCGCGCGGCCAGGCCTCCCATCTGCGTGAAGGAAGGAGTTGAGTCCCTTGTCCGACAGCCGATTCGAGGAAATGAGCCCCGGCCGCCTCGCCACGCTGAGCGATGACGAGCTGCTCGAGGGCGTGCAGCGGCAGACCTTCCGGTTCTTCTGGGAAGCGGGGCACTCCGTGAGCGGGCTCGTGCCCGACCGCCGTCCGCCGGGGAAAGGCCAGAGCAGCGACCTCGTCACCACGGGCGGCTCGGGCTTCGCCATCATGGCGCTGGTGGTCGCCGTGGAGCGCGGCTGGATCAGACGTGAGGAGGGCGTCGAGCGGCTGGGGGCCATGCTGGACGTTCTCGTGCGCGCGACCTGTTACCACGGCGCCCTGCCGCACTTTCTGGATGGACGCACCGGAGTCACCATTCCCTTCTCACGCAAGGACGATGGCGGCGACCTCGTGGAGACGTCGTTCCTGTGCATGGGGCTTCTCACCGCCCGGCAGTACTTTGACCGCGACAGTCCGGCGGAGGCCCGGGTGCGGAGCCTGATGATGTGGTTGTGGGAGGACGTCGAGTGGGACTGGTACGCGCGCGCTGCCCGCGGCGTGCTCTACTGGCACTGGAGTCCCAACAACGGCTGGGCCCTCGAGCACGAGATCCGCGGTTGGAACGAATGTCTCGTCACCTACGTGCTCGCCGCCGGCGCGCCCCGTTATCCGATCGACAGCCACATCTATCACCGCGGCTTCGCTACCGGGCGCGATTTCATCAACGGCAGGGCGTGGGGCGGCATCGAGCTGCCGCTCGGGCCGGCCTTCGGCGGCCCGCTCTTCTTCGCGCACTACTCGTTCTGCGGCCTCGATCCGCGCGGCCTCGAAGACCGCTACGCGAGCTATTGGGAGCAGAACCTGCGGCACGTGCGCATCAACCGCGCGCACTGCGTGGCCAATCCCAACCATTATCGCGCGTATGGCGAGCACTGCTGGGGGTTGACGGCAAGCGATGATCCTGACGGCTACGCCGTACACGCGCCCGACAACGACAACGGCACGATCGCGCCGACGGCGGCGCTGGCCAGCTTTCCCTACGCGCCGGCGGAGGCCATGAAGGCGCTGCGCCACTTTCTGGGTGCATTCGGTGAGAAGGTCTGGCGGCGTCACGGCTTCGTCGACGCGTTCTGTCCGCAACGCGACTGGTATGCGGACACCCACCTGGCCATCGATCAGGGTCCGATCCTGCTCATGATCGAGAATTTCCGCACGGGGCTTCTCTGGAAGCTCTTCATGAGCGCGCCGGAGGTCCGGACGGGGCTGCGCCGCCTGGGCTTCTCGAGCCCGCATATCCCGGACTGAGGGCGGCGGATGGAGACGCTTTCGGCCTGGATCGATCGGCAGTGCGCCCACGCGGCGGCCCAGATGCTGCGCAGCATCTCGCCGCTCGGCATCGTCAAGACGCGCCCCGGATTCGATCAGACCATCCGTCCGCTGCCGGGCGCGGTGGTCGCCTCGCCGGTTCCGGCGTCCTACGATCCGGATCCGGATTACTTCTTTCACTGGTATCGCGACTCGGCGATCGTCATCGACGCCCTGCGCCTGCTGCACGCCGGCGGGCAGGCGGGCGCCGAAGCGCCGCGGCTCTTCGGCGAGTTCGTGCGCTTCAGCGCCGGCCTCGCGCGGCTCGATGGGCGCGCGCTGGCTTCGGCCTCGGGCCGGTGGCGCAGCCGGGTCGCGGCCGATTTCGTGCAGTTTCTGCGCCCCGACGCCGAGCTGCAGCGCGTTCACGGTGAAGCGATTGCCGGCGAGACCCGGGTCAACCCGGATGGCACTCTCGACATCACCCACTGGGGACGGCCGCAGAATGACGGCCCGGCGCTGCGCGCCCTGACGGTTCTGCGCTGGATGCGCGACGTATCTCTCGATGATGGATTACTGACGGCCTGCGAGAGGTTGCTGCGGGACGATCTGCGCTTCACACGGGCCCACGGTCGGCAGGCGTGTTTCGACATCTGGGAGGAGGAGCGCGGGCTGCATTACTTCACCCTGCTGGTCAGCGCGCAGGCGCTGGCCGACGGCGCCGACTGGCTCGACGCGCGGGGGGAGAGAGCGGAGGCCGCGAGCCTTCGGGCGGAGGGCCACACGATCCGCGGCACGCTGGACGGCTACTGGCTGGCGGACCGCGGCTACTACCGCTCGCGGACGCTCGAATCGGGCGAGCCGTCCGCCAAGGAGCTCGACATCGCCGTCATCCTCGCAGCACTGCAGGCTGCGGACGACAACGCTGCCCATTCCGTGCGCGATCCGCGGATTCACGCGACGCTCGGCGTGCTCGACAGCGTGTTCGAAGCGGACTACCCCATCAATCACGGGCGGCCGGCGCTGCGCGGTCCCGCGCTTGGGCGCTACCGCGCCGACCGCTATTATTCCGGCGGCGCCTACTACTTCTCGACTCTGGCGGCCGCGGAGCTCTGTTTTCGTGCCGCCCGAACCAACGGCGGACGCGATGCGCTGCTCGCGCGGGGTGACCGGTACCTCGAGACGGTCCGCGCCTTCACCCCCGAAAGCGGCGACATGTCAGAGCAGTTCGATCAGCGGACCGGCGAGCAGACTTCGGCCAAGCACCTCGCCTGGAGCTACGCGGCCTTCATTTCCTGCGCGGCGGCGCGGCGCGCGGCCGCCCCTTGAGGCCCCGGATGCGAAGAACGCTGGGCATCGTCCTCTCGCTCGCGCTGTTGCCGCGGCTCGCGGCGGCGCAGAGCCTGCCGTTTCGCGCGCCGGCCTCCGTCGACGATCCCACGACGCCGGCGGTGATGCGTGACCTTGCGTCGCGCATCATTCCCGGGTATCGCAGTGACAGCCGCGCGCAGTATCTGGCCAACATGTCGGCTCTGCAGCTCGTGGCCGGCAGCTTCGACGAGGCCTACTCGGCGCGGCTCGACCTGCAGGGACTGCGCGGCGGCACGCCGCACCGGCCGCCGGCGGATGCTGCCCTGGTCTACGATCTCTACGCGCACGCCAAGTCCCTGCAGGCGCAGTACCGGCTCCCCTTCTCACAGGCTTTCAGCCTCGCCTTCTGGGAAACCATTCCGATCTTCGACAACCTCGACGGCTACCGTGTGGAATCGTGGCTCGAGGCGCCGCCCGCCGCGTACGCCGCAGCTCTGCAGGCGAGCTTCGACAGCCTTCGCGGACGCACCCGCGTCGGCCAACGCGAGGCGCTCGGCCTCATCTGGCAGTACGTCGCCTTCGATGCCTACCGCAGCTTCGGCCCGATCGCTCCCGGGCTCATCTCGCTCGATGAGGACCGGCGCTACAACCAGGAGGATGTCGAGATCGACGCTCCGGGCCACGTCAAGGTGCCCGCGCTCCTCGTGCGGCCTCGCAGCGCAACCGGGCTGCTGACGACCCTGCTGCAGTATCGCATCGCCCCCGGCGGCCAGGATGATGCGATCGCGGCGGCCGCGCATGGCTTCGCGAGCATGGTGGCGTACACGCCGCGCGTGCGCGCGGGCCGCCACGCCTGGCAGGTGATTCCATTCGAGGGCGAGGGAGATCGCGCCCGCGCCGTGATCGGCTGGATCGCCAGGCAGTCCTGGAGTGACTCGCAGGTCGGCATGTATGGGGACGGCTACGGCGGCTTCGTCGCCTGGGCGGTGGCGAAGCATCTGCCGCCGCAGCTCAAGGCGATTGCAACCTCCGATGCGTGGGCGCCGGGAGTCGACTTTCCGATGGACGGCGGCATCGGGCTGAACTCGGCTTACTGTTGGCTGCAACGCATCGAGACGGAGCGTGCCGAGAGCGACACCGCGATCGACCCCGGCCCGGTGAATGGCGCGAGCCCGGCGGCCGCGGGTGCGGCGGGCCCCGCAGCAGGCGCAGCGACGGCCGCACCCGGCAGCCCGGACTGGTGCGCCGCGCTCGATGCGAAGTGGTATGCGAGCGGCAAGCCGTTCCGCGACCTGCCGCGGCTCGCCGGCAGCCCGAGCCCGATCTTCCGGCGCTGGCTGCAACATCCCGCCTATGATGACTACTGGCGGCGCCTCGTGCCGTCGGCGCAGGAGCTCGCTCATGTCGACATCCCCATGCTGTCGCTGACCGGGTACTACTCGCGCGGCGAGGCGGGAACGCTCTTCTACTTCCTGCAACACTACGCGCACGACAGCCATGCGGACCAGACGCTGCTCGCGGGCCCCTACGACGACCAGGAGATCGGGGACGGCAGGGCGGGGCAGGCCGTGCGCGACTACACCACCGATCCCGCGGCGGTGCTGGATCTGCGCGGCATCGAGCTGCAGTGGTTTGCCTGGCACTTCTTCAATGACCCAAAGCCGGCGTTGCTGTCGGACCGCGTCAACGTCGAAGTCATGGGGGCCAACACCTGGGAGCACGCCGGCGCGCTGGATGATCTCGCGAAGGATCGGGTCCGCCTCTATCTCGCCACCGAGCCGCACGCCGGCTCGGGGAGCCTGACGCCGCGCGAGCCGGCGAGCCGCGCCGCCGTTCACCTCATGGCCAACCTGGCGGCGCGCAAGGAGGACAATGAGCCCGAGCCGGCGAGCCTCATGACCGGCAGCGTGCCGGTGGACAACGGCTTCGCCTTCGTGAGCGGCCCGCTGCCCGGAGGGCTCGACATCGCCGGCCGCTTCGCCGGGCGGCTGCTGCTGCGCACCAACAAGCGGGACCTGGACCTCACCGTCGCGCTGTACGAGCTGTTGCCGGACGGCAATTACTTTCATCTGTTCGCGCCCGCGGAGGAATTCCGCGTCAGCTACCTGCGCGATCCGGGCCGCCGGCGGTTGCTCGCGCCCGGCGCCGCCGAGTGGCTGGCCTTCAGCAGCCGGCGGATCACCGCGGTGCGCGTCGAATCGGGCGCGCGCCTGGTGATGGTGTTGCGAGTCAGCAAGCGTCCCGACCACGAAATCAACTTCGGAACGGGCCGTGCCGTCAGCGACGAGTCGGTCGCGGCGGGCCGGGTGCCCGTCAAGCTGAGCCTGCTGCGCGGCAGCTATCTCGAGCTGCCGATCACCGAGCAGGCGGAACCGCAGCGCCCCGCCCACTGACAGGGAACTCCGCGGCCCGGCGGAGCGTTGGCCTCGACAGATGTTGTTGTGGCCTCAAGGGCCGAGGAGAAGCTTATGATGACTGTCGGCAGGGCGGGATGGGTCACGGCCGCGCTCATGGCGGTGGCGCTCACGGGTTGCGCCACGACGCCGCACGGCGGCCTCGATCATTCCGCCGCCAGGCTGGACCGCAACGCGCAGGCGTATGCGCAGGACGCCGCCGAAGCACCGCGCGGCTATTCCGAGAATACCGGCTATACCGAGGACGCTCGCGACTTCGCCGATCGGGCACACGAGTTCCGCCGTACGGTGGAAGATCCGGGCGCCGATCATGGTGAGGTCAAGGCATCCTTCGATGCGTTGTCGCGCAGCTATCACGCGCTGCGCGATGATGTGCAGCGCTCCGATAGCGATGAAGCGCGGCACGATCTGGCGCCGGTGACACAAGCCTATCTCGACGTCGAGGACGATATGGGCGGGGCGGGCCCCAGCCGCTACTCGGATGCGGATGACGATCGCTGAGCGGGCTGGGCGGGACTGACCGCCCGGCGGCGGGTGCGATAGCATAGGGGCATGCCCACCGCACGCCCCGAAGTCATTCGCGTCATCGATTCGCACACCGCCGGCGAGCCGACACGGCTCGTCGTCGAGGGGGGGCCGGAGCTCGGCGACGGGCCGCTCGAGGAGCGGCTGCGCCGCTTCCGCGAGCAGTACGATCATTATCGCCGCGCCATCGTCAACGAGCCGCGCGGCTCCGATACCGTGGTCGGCGCGCTGCTCTGTCCGCCGCACCGGCCGGACTGTCAGGCCGGCGTGATCTTCTTCAACAACGTCGGTTATCTCGGGATGTGCGGCCACGGCACGATCGGCCTGGTCGCCTCGCTGGCCGCCGCCGGCCGGTGCCGGCCGGGGCCGATCCGCATCGACACGCCGGTGGGGCCGGTCGACGCGCATCTTTACGAGGACGGCGGCGTCGACGTGGTCAACGTCAGAAGCTATCGCAAGACGCGCCAGGCCGGTGTCTCGGTTCCCGGCGTCGGCGAGATCCGCGGCGATGTCGCCTGGGGCGGCAACTGGTTCTTTCTCGCGGACGTACCGGCGGTGCCGATCGCCTTCGGCAATCTCGAGAGACTCACCCACCTTGCCGTGCGCCTGCGGCGCGCCGTCAACGAGCAGGGCTTTCCCGAGGTCGACCACGTAGAGATCTTCGGGCCGCCGTCGCGTGCGCAGGCGAGCAGCCGCAACTTCGTGCTGTGTCCGGGCGGCGCCTACGACCGCTCACCCTGCGGCACCGGCACCAGCGCCAAGCTCGCGTGCCTGGCGGCCGACGGCAAGCTCGAGGAGGGCGCGCCCTGGGTGCAGGAGAGCCTGATCGGCAGCACCTTCACCGGCCGCTATCGCTGGCACGACCGCGCGAAAGGGGAGATCGTGCCGACCATCACGGGAGCGGCGCACGTCACGGCGGAGTCGGTCCTGCGGCTGGACCCGGAGGATCCCTTCTGCTGGGGGATCGTGCCGCACTGATGCGCGCGCTCATCATTCCCGTCACGCCGTTCCAACAGAACTGCTCGCTCATCTGGGACGAGAACAACCGCCGGGGCGCCGTGGTCGACCCGGGCGGTGAGATCGAGCGGGTGCTCGCCGAGGCCGACCGGCACGGGGTGACGCTCGAGAAGATCCTCCTGACCCACGCGCATCTCGATCATTGCGCGGCCACCGCCGAGCTGGCGCGCGCCCGGGAGTTGCCGGTCGAAGGTCCGCAGCGCGAGGATCGGTTCTGGATCGAGGCCCTGCCGGAAGCCGCCGCGCAGTTCGGATTTCCGCCGGCACGCTCCTTCGAGCCCGACCGCTGGCTCGAGCAGGGTGACCGGGTCACGGTGGGCGGGGAAACGCTGGACGTGCTGCACTGCCCGGGACATACGCCCGGACACGTCGTCTTCTTTCATCCGCGGGAGCGCTGTGCCTGGGTGGGCGACGTACTCTTCGCCGGCTCGATCGGCCGCACGGATTTTCCGCGCGGCAACCATGAGGCGCTGATCAGATCGATCCGCGAGCGGCTCTTTCCCCTGGGCGATGACGTGCGGTTCGTGCCTGGGCACGGACCGATGTCGACGTTCGGGGCGGAGCGCAAAACCAACCCCTTCGTCGCGGACCGGCTGTTCGCAAAAGAGGTGACAGGTCCATGAACGGTGCGCAGCTGCTGGTGGCAGCCCTCGAGCGCGAGGGTGTGAAGCGGATCTTCGGCGTCCCCGGGGAGGAAAATCTCGATGTGGTCGAAGCGTTGCGCCGTTCCAGCATCGAGTTGGTGTTGACGCGTCACGAACAGGCTGCGGCATTCATGGCGGCGACGCATGGGCGTCTGACCGGTGAGGCCGGCGTATGTCTCTCGACGCTGGGCCCGGGGGCGTTGAACCTGACGACGGGTGCGGCGTATGCGCAGCTGGGCGCCATGCCGATGGTCATGATCACGGGGCAGAAGGGTGTCCTCAGCCGCAAACAGGCGCGATTCCAGATCGTCGACATCGTCTCGACGATGACGCCCCTGACGAAGATGGCGCACCGCATCATCGGCACGGCGACCATCCCCTCGATGGTGCGGGAGGCATTCCGGGTTGCGCAGCAGGAGCGTCCCGGACCCGTGCACCTCGAGCTGCCGGAGGACGTTGCCGCCGAAGGGGCGCCCGAGGTGGCGCTCGTCCCGCCGCATCCCACGACCTTGCCGGTCGCTCATCCGGCAGCGCTCGATCGGGCGGCGGAGATGATTCGCGGCGCGCAGTACCCACTGGTGATGCTCGGCGCTGCCGCGAGCCGCCCGCGCCTGGCCGATGCGCTCTCGGCGTTCGTGAGGCGGGCGCAGATCCCGTTCTTCAACACACAGATGGGCAAGGGCTCGGTCTCGGGCGGCTCGGGACTCTATATGGGCACCGCGGCGCTTTCCGCGCGGGACTACATCCATCAGGCCATCGATCGCGCCGACCTCATCGTTTCGATCGGTCACGACACGGTGGAGAAGCCTCCTTTCCTCATGGGACCCGGCGGGCCGACCGTACTGCACGTGGGCTATCTGCCGGCGACGGTCGAGGAGGTGTATTTCCCGCATGCGGAGCTGATTGGCGACATCGGACCCAGCCTCGCGCTCCTCGCGGACCGGCTGGAGGGAAGGCTGCCGCGGGCCGGCGCGCTGCTGCCGCTGCGTGAGCGCATCCTGGCTCGCGTCGGGGAACGGGCTACTGAAGCGCGTTATCCGCTGACGCCGCAGCGCATCGTGCACGATGTGCGTCAGGTGATGCCCGAGGACGGCATCGTCTGCCTCGACAATGGCATGTACAAAATCTGGTTCGCGCGCAATTACCGCACGCGGGTGGCCAACACCCTGCTCCTCGACAACGCGCTCGCCACGATGGGGGCGGGGCTGCCGTCAGCCATGATGGCGTCGCTGCTGCACCCGGACCGGCGCGTGCTGGCGGTGTGCGGTGACGGCGGGTTCATGATGAGCTCGCAGGAGCTCGAGACGGCGGTGCGTCTCGGCTTGAGTCTCGTCGTGCTCATCCTGCAGGACAACGCCTACGGCATGATCCGCTGGAAGCAGGCGGCGGACGGTTTCGCCGATTTCGGCATGACCTTCGGCAACCCCGATTTCGTCACCTATGCCAAGGCCTACGGGATGAAGGGGACCTTCGTGGAGAGCGCGGAGGGCCTCGCGCCGGCGCTCGAGGCCGCCTTCGCCGCGGGCGGGATGCACCTGGTGGCGGTGCCGCTGGACTACTCGGAGAACATGCGGGTGCTGGTCAAGGAGCTGTCGAGCGTGCGGGATTAGTATGAAGCGCTGGATCGGGGCATCCTGCCCCACCCAGCGGGCCGCCCTGGCCTGCTACTCTTTCGACTTGAGGCTGGCGTCGTTGGCCTCGATGAAGGCCTTGATCTCATCGGCCATGGCGATGAGCCGCAGCCACTGCTCCTTGTAGAGCGTCACCGGGAAGCGGCCCATGCCGTAGACCGACAGGGCGCCTTTCTCGCTCACTTTCATCGCCAGCTTGCCGCGGCCGGCTTTCTTCAGGCGCTCGTTCTCGGCGCGCAGCCGCTCGAGCTCGGATTGCAGATCTTCAGTCACGGTGGCTCCTGAGCAGCGCATAAGGGGAGAACTGCGGGTAGCTGAGCGCCGCCCGGGGCACGATGATCGTGGTCACCAGCGCGAACTGGCCGGACAGGCTCGCATGGCTGACGCCGTCGGTGAACACCATCCAGGCGGAGAAGGGCGGGAAACGGATCTCCTCGTAGCCGCGCATGTCCTGTTTGAAGTCGTCGCTGTCCTTCATGTAATTGTGGAGCCGGCGCATGGTGCGGTCATACGGACTCGAGTCGAGGGTATGCGCCAGCGGGTTGAGGTGCGCGAGGCCGCTGATCGCCGCGCTGAAGGCGTGATCGGCCAGGCCTTTGTCGATCCGCTGCCGGAGACTTCCCGAGGCATCGAGCAGCCCGGCGGCGGTACCGTGCCGCTCGAGCACGTCCTGCAGGCTCCCCTTGCTCGCCCAGAGGCGGTCCTCACGGTCGTTCACGTTCACGAAGAAACGGAAGATGCGATCACCGTTCGTGGCCCCGTAGGCGCCGGCGTCGACGTGCACCAGTTCGTTGCTCGCGTGCGGCTTGAGGTTGCGGCCCCGCTCCTGGATCGGACGAAAGCTGCACGTTCCAACCCGGCAGACGTCGCGCCACTGGGGCATGATCCGGTACAGGAATCCAGCGACGTCCTCGAGGTGCCGCTTCAGCACCCCGCAAGTGCGCTCGCGCAGCGCGTCCTCGCCGTCCAGTCCGGTGACGCGCGCCCCTTCCGGGTGGTAGCTGATGTTCTTCAGCTTGAGGTGCGAGGGCAGCTCGGTGCGCAGGTACTGGAGCGTCTCCGCGTCCGGCAGCGGGATGGGACTGCGGGGGAAGTAGACGATGTGGTTCGATTCGAGCTCGCGGGCGATCCGTTCGGAGGCATCGGCCGCGGCGGGATCGACCTGCGACAGCACGCTCATTGCGGCTACTATAGCTCGGGCGAGCCTGAAGCGCCTGCAGCCGATAAACTATCCGCATGGGGCAGACGCGCAGCGGCCTTTCGGCCTGCATCATCACCTACAACGAGGCCGATCGCATCGAGGCGTGCGTGCGCTCGGTCAGTTTCTGCGATGAGGTGATCGTCGTGGATTCCCACTCGACGGATGCGACGCGGGAGCGGGCTGCCGCCCTCGGGGCGCACGTGATCGAGCGTGACTGGCCGGGGTACCGCTCGCAGAAGGAGTTCGCCGTGGCATCGGCCCGCAACGACTGGGTGCTCTGCCTCGATGCGGATGAGCGTGTGACCGATGCCCTGCGGCAGGAGATCGAGCGCCTGCGCGCCGGCGGCTTCGAGGGATATGCGGGTTGGTCGGTGCCGCGGATCACCGAATACTTCGGCCGCTTCCTGCGCCACGGCAACGCCTATCCGGACCGGCTGATTCGCCTCTTCGACCGGCGCCGCGGCGGCTGGATCGGCCGCGAGATTCACGAGAACACCCGGGTCGACGGCCGCGTGGGCCGGCTCAAGGGCCATCTCGAGCACTACTCCTACCGCAGCCTCGCCGATCATCACAACAAGATGCAGCGCTATGCCGAGCTCATGGGCCGGGCGCTCTACGCCGGCGGCAAGCGCTGCGGCTTCGGCAAGGTGCTGTTCAATCCGCAGTGGCGCTTCTTCCGCGGCTATGTGCTCCGGCTAGGCTTCCTCGACGGCTGGCGCGGATTGGTGTTCGCGCTGGTCGAATCCAACTACGTGCGCCGCAAGTACCTGCACCTTTACATCCTCAGCCGCGGACTCGTTTAAAGCGCTGGATCCGGGCAATCCTGCCCGGCCCAGCGCCGTCTCGAGGCAAAAAGCGTGGCCTTTGCTCGAGACTCCGCCACCTGCGGCGGCGGGGCACATCCATGTGCCTGCGGCGATAACTGCGTTGCCTCAGCGCTCTTCCACGAACGCCTTGAGCTTGCCGAGCGCCAGCTCCCATTGCCGGCCGATCACTTCCAGCGTCCGCCGCGCCTCTTCGATCTGTGCCGGGTCGAGCTGCCACAGGCGCTCGCGCCCGGCCTTCGTGTCCCGCACCACGCCCGCGTCCGCCAGAACCTGCAGGTGCTTGGTCACCGCCTGACGGCTGATGTTCGTGTTCGCCGTCAGCTGCGCGATCGAGAAGGCTCCTCCCGCGCACAGCAGCGCCACCAGCTTGAGCCGCGTAGGATCGCCCAGCGCCGCAAAAACACCTGCAAGCGTCCGGCTCGATGATGCGATGGCCGCTGGCCGCGGGGTGCCGCTGCGCTGACTCGCGGGCGCGGCGTGCGGCTTACCCGGAGACATGGCGCGCGATGTTGTCCATCTGAGCGCTCCAGCCCCGGCCGTTCATCCGGAACGCCTCCAGGCGGCGGTCGGGCGGTACCTTGTCGAAGCCCGACTCCACTACCGTGAGCAGCGTCGCATTGTCGGGAGCGTCGGTGAGCGTGAACGTCACCAGGGTCGGCTCTTCCTTCGAGTAATCCCTCTTGGGATCGACGGCGTAGGGATGCCAGCGAAAGGCAAGCCGGTCCGGCGGCTCGATGCGCTCCATCCTGACTTCCCAGATGACGTGCTCGTACCCGCTGATGGTGAGCGGTCCGCGGACGAGGCGGCCGGCCGCAAAGGTCTGGCCCTCGAGGTTGACGCCGAACCACGTACCGAATTCCTTCGCATCGGAGATTGCGCGCCAGACGCGCGCCCGCGGAGCGTTGACGATGACACTGCGCTCGATGCGGTCGGTATCGGAGGTCGGGCTCATCTTCGCTCTCCTGAAGGCAACCATTTGGTTGCGGATGAGCATTATGAGCGCTTTCGGCAGAAACGCAACCATTGGGTTGCGTGAGCCGCCGCCGCGGCGGGCAAGCGCGGCGGCTCGGTCACCGGGCGGCGGCGGCCGGCTCCGAGCGAGCCGGCCGCCCCGCTATCGGCTCAACGTCGCGGGGGTGTCGTGTTGGCGGGATGGGTCTTTCGGGTATGCACACGGCTGCGCCGGCTGTGCTCGCTCCTTCTCACCCGGTGCTCGGCGTTCGCGACGCGCATCTCCTTCGATCGCGCCTGATTCATCTGCTGCGTCGTGTGTTTGAGCTGGGCCGTGGCCCGGTTCAGCTTGTCGGTCGTCGCCCGCATCTCCTGGTTTTCCTGTTTCACCTGCGAGGTGACCTGCCGCACGCTCCGCTTGCTCGCAGGCCGATGACTCGCTGCGGCATTGCTCTGGTCGCTTTGGGACGTCGTCTGGGCCAGGGCCGTGCCGGCCGTCAGACCAAAGGCCGCTGCCACGAGCGCAGCGATCACGTTTTTCGAAGATGAGCTGGGTTTGCGCATGAATACCCTCCTGTAGGTTCTGCGTCGATGCCTGACCGAGGCTCAAGCAAAGGGCGTTCCCCTCCGGCGCAGGGTCGCCGCCAGCCACGGCGCGCCACGATAGGAGTCCGCGACCACCCAGGCGGCTGCGGTCAGGGCCCAGGAGTAGACGAACTCCTCGCGCTGTCCGGGGGTGATCACTCCCGCCGCCATGAGAGGTGTCCACACCAGCACCGTGAACAGACCTATTTGCAGCACGGAGAGCGCGGCTGCCAGGCGAGCATACACGCCGATGAGTATGGCGACGCCGCCTGCAAGGTAGGTTGCGCCGGTGAAGTATGCCCAACCGACGTGCCACGGCAACCACGCGGGCACGAGCGGTGCGGTCAGCTCGAGGTAGGCGTAATGGGACAGACCGAAGGCGATCAGCGCCAGGCCGTACACCGCCCTTGCGAGGCGCACGCCCTCATCGCCCGTGGCGAAGCTGAGCTGCCGCCTGTCCCAGGCGCCGGCGAACCAGGCGTACAGCACCCAGGAGGCGGCCAGCAACACGGCGATCTCGCCCCAATTCTGGTACGTGCCTTCCACCAGGGGCGCCTGCACGATCTGGGGCACCTTGAAGAGCACCATCCAGAGCACGAAATAGGCGAACAGCACGCGGCTGGCGGTGCCAGCGGTGCGCTGAAAAAGGAGGCCAGAGCCGCATAGGAGGGTGACCGCCGCGCAGAGGTAGACCAACGCCTCCCGTGTCAGGAATGCCTTCGGCACCTCGTCGAATATCGGGGCGAATTTGCCTGAAATCAGGCCGTAAATGCCCAGCGCGATCAGTGTTGCCGCGAAGAGTGCATGACCGACGCTTGCGATGCGCATCGCCTCGTCCCCCGGTTGGTTTTCATGGCCGCTGCCGCATTGTAGGCAGCCCGCGCGCCATTTCCACCCGGGCTCCGTTGGGCGTCATGGTGAGGATGGCCCTGTAGCCGGTGCCCTCCAGGCAGAACCGCAACCGGCGCTTGGGCGGATAGCTGGTCAGCCAAAGGGGCTCATAGCTCACATCGCCGGCATGGAACGTCGCACTGATCCAACGCGCCACATCCGCATCCGGATGGCGGGTCACTCC